>VFQS010003181.1_pt1 | contig 12715 bp, 10 predicted proteins | sample 3512361 | NCBI WGS metagenome assembly VFQS01 (sample SAMN10412375, study PRJNA504923) | tailings metagenome | isolation source: Relicate 1 Philex TSF3 active mining | place: Philippines
TCATAGTATGGTTGAAAAGAGTTTAAAATATCTTCTGTTTCGTTAGCGAAATCTAAGACAAAGGTATCATCTTTCCCAGCACACATTCTGTTTAATCTAGAAAGTGTTTGTACAGCTTTAACACCAGATAATTTCTTATCTACATACATCGTATGTAACAAAGGTTGGTCAAATCCAGTTTGATATTTATCAGCTACCAATAATAATTGATATTCATCTGATTCGAACTTTCTAGGTAATTCTTTCTCAGCAAATCCATTTAATTCAACTTCTGTTACACCTTCTGGATATGCATCATAGATAACTTTACCAGAGAATGCTACAATGGTTTTAACATCGGTATATCCTTTCTCTTTGATGTATTTATCAAACTCTTCTTTGTAGCGAACAGCATGTAAACGTGAACTACTTACTACCATTGCTTTGGCTTTACCACCAATCTTCTTGGAAACAACTTGTCGGAAGTGTTCAATCATTACTTCTGCTTTCTGAGAAAGGTTGTGTGGGTGTAAGGACATAAATCGACCAATAGCCCTCGATGCTTTTTTCTTGTTTACTTTAGGGTCGTCTTCGATATCTTTTGATAGTTTGAAATAAGTTTTATAGGTAGTGTAATTCTTTAATACATCTAGAATAAAACCTTCTTCAATCGCTTGCTTCATTGAGTACAAGTGAAATGGTTCTGGTTTACCATTCGCACCTTTAATTCCAAATACTTCTACTGTTTTTGGTTTAGGTGTTGCTGTAAAACCAAAGAAACTCAAATTCGCTTGTTGACCACGAGCTAACATCGACTTTCTGATTTCATCTTCTGCATCTTCTTCCAATCCAGTATATGCTTCATCCTTTTCAGCATCTTCTAATGACTTTGCAGAAAGAACTTCTTTCATTTTTTTGGTGGCTTCACCTCCTTGTGATGAATGCGCTTCATCGATGATAACTGCATATTTTCTTGCTGGTAGTTCACCAATCTTATCTAAGATAAATGGAAACTTCTGTAAAGTAGTAATGATAATATTCGACCCAGCGGATAATGAATCTGCTAATTGTTGTGAATCTTTATCTATCTTTTGAACGACTCCTTCTTTGTGTTCGAATTGATATATCGTATTTTGTAATTGTGAGTCTAGTACCTTTCTATCTGTAATTACGATGACTGAATCAAATATACGGTTGTTAGCATCATCATGTAAACTCGATAAACGATACGATAACCAAGCAATCGAATTAGACTTTCCAGAACCAGCTGAATGTTGGATTAGGTAGTTTTTACCAGCTCCGTTTAATTTAGCATCTTCGGTTACTTTTCGAACCACCTGCATCTGGTGAAAACGTGGAAAGATGATAGTTTCCTTCTTCTTTTTAACTCCATTGATTTCATATTCTGAAACACTTAGGTGAAGGAATTTTCCGATAATATCCATAAAGGAATCTTTAATCCAAACTTGTTCCCATAGATAAGATGTTCTATATCCGTTAGGATTTGGTGGATTTCCAGCACCATTATTGTATCCTAAATTAAATGGTAAATATCTGGTTTTCTTTCCATCTAATTTTGTAGTCATGTATGCTTCATCTGTATCTACTGCAAAATGTACTAGAGCTCTTTTTTTGAATTGAAAAATAGGTTCATTAGGTTCTCTGTCATATACATACTGCTTTTTGGCATTCTCTACACTTTGACCAGAAAACTGATTTTTAAGCTCTATGGTAGCGATTGGTAATCCATTTAAAGAAAGTACCATATCAATAGAATTCTTTCCTACACGCTCGTAATAAAGCTGTCTAGTAACTGTTAATTGATTGGTTCTGTATAGCAAGTCTGCTTCTGGATTTAAAGTTGTTTCTGGCTTGAAATATGCCATCTGAAACTTTACTCCATAGTCGGTAAATCCTTTACGAATAACATCTAAAACTCCTCGTAAATCAATCTCTTTAATTAATCGCTGAATTACTTTTTTCTCAACCTCATCTTTGTGAATGGTTTCAATTTTATACCACGCTTGTGGTTGAGATAGTTTTAAGAATTCGATTACATAGGATGGGAACAATCCTAATTGTACATCAAAACTTGATGATAAACCTTGTTTATATCCACCTGATTCCAACAATGCATTTTCGATTGCGGATTCAAATGTTAACTCTGTATGTATGCCTTTTGCCATAATTTTCTTAGTCGTTACTTAGTCGTTACTTAGTCGCTAGTTCTCTCCTATAATTGATTTACCTAAGTGTGTAACAATATATTTTTGATTTCTGTTTTTTAAATTTTCTTTAATCATATAATCTAGATAACCTCTTTCAATCAAGGGTTCTACATGTCTTTTAAAGTTTACGCTGTGATTTTTTAATCCTAAATACAATAAAATTTCTTTCCTTGATTTTGGATTTTTACAATACTTAACTATAGAAATTACTTGGTCACTTACTTGGTCACTTACTTGGTCATTTTGTTCTTTAATAAATGCTTCATGAATTGGAATTTCTACAATGAAAAAAGTGCGTTCTGGTTCATTGGTGTCAAATATTGGTGCTGGTGAACCATTTTCTTTTAATGCATTAATAATCGTAGGAATACCAGTTCCTTTTCCTTCAGTAAGTTTCAACTCTTTTAAAAACTCTCCAACTCTTCTATTTCTGTAACGTCTTGCTCTTACACGACCCGTTTCAAATTCTGATTGCTTTATGGAAGGGTCAACTCCATTATAGCTGATAATTTCAATAGCTGTAGGTAATATTCTTACTTCAATAGGGTCTAGTAATTCGTAATTTCTATGATAAACTGCATTTGCCAAAGCTTCTTCAATAGCATCGTAGGGGTAATTTAAAAATCTGTCCGCTTTTTCTCGGTCTTTGTGCTTGACTACCTTGGTTTTAATTACATTGGTTTTAATGTAGGAAAGTACATCTACCAATTGTTTTTGGATAGTACCTTCAAATGTTTTTTCTGTATAAGGATTTGCTAATCCGTTTGGGAACTCTACTAATTCAATAATAGCTCCTTTGAAATATTTTTGTGAATTTTTAGAAAACATCAGTAAACCAATGTTCTTTGGGAATAAATGCTCATTTGCTCCTTGAGACAAATTCATCTTTTCAGCAAGTTCTTGCACAGTCATGTTCTCACTTTCTGCATACAACCTACTATTTATTTCTTCGAGGTGTTCACGCATCAACGACTTACTTAATTCAGAAATAGATGCAAATGTATTTACCCTATCATCAAAGGGTATTTTATCTGTAAGCTGTATTAATTCCGTTTCTTGTTCATCATTGGGTATAACACTGCTTGAACGAAAGCGAATGCGGTAATTCAGTACTCTATGTTTTGATAGTACGTCATCTGGAACTTTATAGGGTCTGTTTGCTCCAGCTGGAACCCATATTACCAAAACATGTTTTTCATCTATCTCTTCCAATGATAGCCTTGGGAAATAAGACGGTTGAATTAAATTACAATGACCCACCAATTCTTTTTCTACTTGTTCTAAGTCGGAAGGGTCGAATCCTAGTACTGGACGAATTGGTTTACCATCTATTTCTTCAACTCCTACAATCACATAACCACTTCCCTCATTCTCAAAATCATTAGCGAAAGCACAAATAGAACGCATGATAGCGGTTGGATTCCAACCTTGCTTGAACTCCATGCGAGTACCTTCTACGATTGTACCCGAAAGTAGGTCTTGTATGTTAATTGGTATGCTCATTATTCAACTATTAATTCTGTATGTATGCCTTTTGCCATTTCTATTTTTTTAATCGCATTTACCTTTACATGAAACCATTTCTCCATTAGAGTAATATTCAATGGTCATTTTACGACCATTGATATCATAATATGCCCATTCACCATCCTTTTCATTGTTATAATAAGAACCAGATTGTCTAATCTTTCCGTTTTTATAATATTCAATATACTCTCCGTTAAGTTTACTATAATTATAGGTGAATTTTGATGACAGTTTACCATTTTCAAAATAACGAAACTCTTCACCTTCTATATGACCATTTACACAATTACTTTTTGAATAGATAACTCCGTTTTCATGATAATGAATATAATCCCCAGCTAATTCACCGTATATGTAGTTTTTGATTACTTTAACTTTACCTGACTCATAATATTTTGTTTCTTGACCGTTTTGAATACCATTAACGTAATTTGCTTTCTTCCTAATAGAACCATTTTTATAATATTGAATTATTAAACCATTAGGTTTACCATTTTCAAACTCTCCAATAACTTTAATTTTACCATTTTCGCAAATTTTTAAAATCCCAATAAACGGTTCGTTTTTATAATAGTATGTATCTAAATTGTTTGCACTATCTATGTACATAAGACTTAAACCATTCTCATCAGTTAAATCATTAAAATCAACTGCTTTGAATTGATTACATAATGGGGCTTTATTAGGGTATGTTGTTTTTTTTTGCTGAGTAAATCCCAATACATAAAAGAATACTAAACAAAGAGTTAAAATAAATTTATTCATAATAATTATAACATATTTCCTAATTGGTTATACACATCTGGATTAGTCATGATATTAGCTAAGATATTTGATGCTACATCAGAACCAAAAGATTTAATCTTTTCAAAAAAGCTCTTTTTTTTCTCTTGCTCGTTTAATTCAGATTCAAGAATTTCTTTTAATTCTTTAACTTGATACCCTTTCAATTCATCCTTAAATATTTCAATAAGAAAATCTAATTGTATAGTAATATTTGTTGTTTGATTCTGGTTGTTGTTTTGATGAACATTGATATTTATATCAGATTTATTTGCTGAACTAACTTGTTTTTGAGGTAGACCAAAATCCTGAATATCTTTGATTAGATTTTGTAAAAGTTCTTTAGCTTCGATTATAGCTTTTGGGGTTCTATCAAATCCAGAAACTGCATAAAAATTATAAGCTTCTATTTTTTCAAAAGATTTTACACGTTTATCTGATTCATTATATATGTTAATTAAAGTAAGCGTGGTACTGTTCTGCCATTTATCAAATTCTTCTGACGAACCCACGTTATTTAACTTTTCCAATCTATCTTGAATCGCTTTTATCGCAATATTAATATCCATCTCAATTCAATTTTTCGTTTCTTACACTTGCGTTGAGCTTGTCGAAACGTCAACCTTACCAGTAACCACCTCGCTAATTAATGCTGTTTTGTATTCTTTTAATAGTTCGATTTCTTTAGAAACAGATATTTTCAATCTATTTACATCAGATAATTTAAATTTAATAACCTCTAAAATTTGCATTCTCTCGGAAACTGGAGGTAAAACAATTTTAAAATTACCTAATTGTTCTTGGCTTATCATTGGAACTGCTGTGGAAGTATTGGTAAAATCAATCCATGACTTGAAATAAAATGAATTAAAGAAAAAATATAAATATTCTGCTTCAATTTTTAAACTATTTAACAACACCATACTTGGGTTTATTGTAGCCTCTCCTATTTCTTCATTTATATAAACTACCTTCCCTAATGTGCCTCTTTGAGTTAAAAGTAAGTCTCCTTTTTTTACCATTATCTCTGGAGATTCATAATATTTATCCCAACTAATGTATTCTGGGTTAGACAAATCGTTCCGCTCCTTTAGCGATGGGCGATACCGAGGCAAAACACCCAAAACCCGAAGCGAGATTTAGTTCAAATGTAGTAAATATTTTCTTCGGAGTGGAGTATAAGAGCCTAGTGCTAAGGCGCTGTTATGTGTAGCTTTTTATTTAATTAACTAGATTGAATTTATTGTTTTGTTTATTTTGAATTTTTTTCAACTTCTTAGACATTTCAATTAATCCATTTTCTTCTTTTATCTCTTTTTCGGTTAATGATTTCAAGACATATTTTTGTAAACCAGTAGTTTTTTTCTGTTTTAATGTTATTTGCGGTAACAAATCGTCTGAAGTTCTAAATTTACCATCTTTACCAATACCTGCAAGATAGAATTTGTTTGAATCTATTATTTCGTAGTAAAACTCGATTGGATGAGTCTGCCCATCTTTTTGTTTTATTCTATAAGACAGATCCATATTAAATATCTCAATACTTATATTTTGTATATCAGATAATTGGGATGGATAAGTCCCGTGAATTGATTTATATTTCTCGATATTTCTAGTAATTACATTTAAATTTTGTTGGGCTCCAGGGATATAAGAACTATCAAAACCTGTTTTATTCCATTCTTCTTGTACTTTTTTTGCCCATTCATTGGTTGGTTTGATTATCGCAAAATTTATAATGAGTAAAAGAATATTAAAAGAGAATAAAATAGTTGTAGTTAATAAGATTTTTTTTTGGTATAAAAGGTTCCATATATAATATGTTAAAGAAAAAATTGAGAGCCACCAAAATTTTGTGACACTTAAGAATGTCAATAAAGAAAATAAAAAAGTGATTTTACCAACGTTATTAATTATTACTTTTTTCATTAAATAAAATTCATTCTAATTGGTTTGGATAGCTTCGTTAAGTTACACATAACTAATTGATTCTCCTTATTAATATGTTTTGCACCTAGAGTGTAAGGTCCTTCACCTTCTGAAACTAAATCACTGACCGTGTAACCTTTATACCCAACTCTACCTTGAATATTTACAATATGTTTAACTTGTTTCACCTCCCAATGCTCTGGTATCTCACCCAACCATTCCACACCAGAATCTTTCATCGGAACATTTGGGTTTAAACCTTTTGTTACAGCTTGATTAATGACCGCTACACGCTCTTCCTCTAGTAACTTGATGAATTGTTCTTTCTTTGCAATTAAATGGTCTATTTGAGATGTTTTGTAGTCTAGGTAGTTGGCGATTGCGGTTTGTTCTTCGATAGGTGGTAAAGTTAATTGCAGTTCTTTGATTTTTTCTAGATGTAGATTTGTTACAGATGTTTTTTGACTACTTTCAAATAGTTGCCTATCTACAACATTACTATCAAAGAAAAATTTAAAAAAGCGGTTTTCTAATGTGTTTTCAAATTTCAACAAACAAAGACTTACAAAAATGCTAAATTCCCAGTCCCAGTCAACAATTTTCATAAGTCCAATTGTCCCATTTTTTGACAAAAGAAGGTCACCTTTTTCTGGATAACATCTTTTCTTTAATTCTTCATGTTCCTCTCTAGGAATAAATTTTACTTCATTTAAATCTATTTCTTGATTATGTAAATCGGTAACTCTTAAGAATGGAATTGCATTTTCATTATAATCTATATAAGTAGGAGTAAAATGAGCTCCATCTATAATTTTTCGAGTATGATATTTTAATTTAGTACATTTCCAGTTATTTGGAATCTCTCCAATCCACTCAATACCCGAATATTTATAGCTATCGTATTTCTTCATAACTAACCGATTACTTCTTTCAATAAACCATCTGTTTCTTGTTCCAGTGCCATGATATCCGCTCTAATCTCTTCTAAAGAACGCAATGGCTTGTATTGATAGAAATACTTGGTAAAGTTTATTTCGTATCCTATGTTGGTTTTAGAATGGTCAACCCATGCATCTGGTACGTGAGGTAGTACTTCTTTCTCCATATACTCTTCAATATCCATCGTTAACGGAATATTTTCCGTATCTCTCAAAGATGAATCTGGTTTGGGATTTCCTTTTTTATCTTTTACGATTTCACCCTTAGCATCACGTTCTGGTCTTTCTACAGTCACTTTTGCATAACCAAAAGCTTTGTTATCAAATATCTTTGAATATCCAGATTCTTTAAACTCACCATAGATTTTAGTAATTTCAGCAATTTGGTCATCCGATAACTCATTACGTTTATCACCTAATGATTTGCTCATCTTCTTGTATAAGTCAACTGCATTAATCAATTGAACTTTACCTTTACGTTCAATTGGTTTCTTGTTGGAAATAACCCAAACATAAGTACTGATTCCAGTATTGTAAAACAATTGGTTCGGAAGAGCAATCACAGATTCCAATAAATCATTCTCGATAATCCATTGACGTATGCTACTTTCATTTTTGGTTTTAGAAGGTGAACCAGAGAATAGTGGCGAACCATTGAATACTATTGCCAAACGAGAACCTTCTGATTTCATCTTTGACATCAAATGCATCAAGAACAGAAATGAACCATCACTAACGGAAGGCAAACCAGCTCCAAATCTTCCTCCATGACCCAATTGTTCATGTTCTTCTTTTACTTTCTTAGCGAACTTTTCCCACTTCACACCAAATGGTGGATTTGTAATTAAGTAATCAAATTTCTGGTCACTTAATTGGTCTTCAGATATACTGTTTCCTTTTTTGATATTGGATGCATTCTGACCTTTTATCATTAAATCCGATTTACAAATCGCATACGATTCAGGATTTAACTCTTGTCCAAATACCTCTAAACGAGCATCTGGATTTAGTTCATGTAGGTACTCTTCAGCAACGGATAACATTCCACCAGTTCCAGCACAACAGTCATATATCGTTTTGGTGATACCTTTCTTAGTTAGTATCTCTCTGTCATTCAAGAAAAGAATGTTCACCATCATTTTGATTACCTCTCTAGGTGTAAAGTGCTCCCCAGCAGTTTCATTGGAAATCTCAGCGAACTTTCTGATAAGTTCTTCAAACATATACCCCATTTCCATACTTGAAATAGTATCTGGATGAAGGTCTACTTCTTGAAAACGCTTCACTATCATGAACAATAAGTTGTTATCATCTAACTTATTGATTTGGTTCTCGAACTCAAACTGTTCAATAATCTCTCTAGCATCTTCACTGAATCCATTGATATAGTTACGAAGGTTGGATGCTATGTTGTTAGGGTCTGCAATTAACTTGTTGAAATCGAAATTACTTCTGTTATGGAAGTTGTAACCAGCAGTTTTATTTAGAATAGGGTCAAGGTTTTCAATATTGGTAGTTTTAAGTTGCTCGAACTTCTTCAATACATCTTCTTTGGATGATTCCAGTACGCAATCCAACCTTCTTAAAACGGTTAATGGAAGTATGACTTTGCCATAGTCACTTTGCTTATAATCACCTCGAAGAAGGTCTGCAATTGACCAAATAAAATTTGCTGATTCTTTAACGTTTTTCATATCTTAAATTTCTTTACACTAATAATTCTTTAGCATCCACTTGTAATAATTTTGCTATTTTATATAACACTTCAATAGAAGGTTGTCTTCTGTTGGAAACATACCCATTAACCATATTGTAACTTTTACCCAGTTGGGATGCTAACCATGTTTGGGTTAGTTGTTTTTCCAACAAGACTTCTTTAATTCTATTCATAATTGAAGTTGAAATGCTAAAAATAGCATTAATTATATCATTTTATGGTATATATACTAGTAATAATACCAAATGGTTGTCAAATAAGGTTGTGATATATTCTAGGAATATAGTGCTGTAACTTATATTATTTTATATAAAATATATTAGGTCTTAAAAAGACTTATCACAACAAATCTCAATGTTAACAAATTGTTAAATATTATAAATAATTAGCACTTTAAACATTTAAAAATCAATGCTTAATAAATACTATATAATATAAGTTAAATCTTAAAAATATGTAGTTGAAATAAAGATGTAACCAAAATATATTTGAAGAAATAAATAATTAAAGTATGAACAAATTAAGTAAAAAAGAACAAAATGAATTAGCAATATCTAAGCTAATATCATCTGAATTATCAAAAGATAAATTAGATTATAAGAATTTGAAGTTTAAAATATCAGAAGATATTAATCCCCTTATTTATGACGGGAATTTTTTATATAAATACCGTGTTGCCAAACCAACGAAAAACGGGTTTAAAATACATTTTAAGCAAGAAAACCTAGATTTTCAACGATTTCCAGAATATAAAAAATACCCGCTATTTTCATCTAAAGTTAAAATACTGATTCCCAAAATTTTAAGCATATTAAACGATAAAGAAAATAAAAGCAGTTTGTATGAAATAGATAATGATTTAAGCACCGCTAAAGAAATGTGTTTGTTTTTTTTAAATCAGCTAGTTAACTACTATTACATCTATGATGATGATGATAGGTATTCCTTTAAATATTTAAAGGCTGATTATCTAAGAAAGTTATTACCAAAGAAAAATAATCTTTACAAGCAGATTAAGAACGTTTTGATTAATCTTAATATTCTTGAAACAAATGAAATATACAAAAAAAATGTTCAAAGTATTGGCTATAGAATTAATCCAGATTTTTTAAAAAAAGGGTTGATTGTATATGAAGTTAAATCTAAATATGTACAAAATCGCATAAATAAATTAGAAGAAGAACGGTTAAAAAATAACAATGTTATAGTAAAAAATTTAATAAACTTTTATCAAGATTTAGAGTTTCCTTCAAGGAAAGAAGTTATTGCTAAAGGAGCCGAAATGTGCAAGAATAAAATAAATATTAAGGGAAAAAGATTCACTTGTTTAAATAAACATTCGAAAAAGTATTATGATGAACCGAAGAATAAAATGTTTTTAGAAGACTCTTTAAAAAAATATGATTATCTGATTTTAAAATTAAAAAAGCTTAAAATACCACAACCTGGAAAAGAAGAAAGCGGATACAGAGTATACGACTCTTTAAATCTTTTACCTAAATGGATTAGAGAAATGATAAAATATAAGGGAGAATTTTTAATAGAATTAGATTTCCAATGTTTACACCCAAATATTGCTCAATCACTATATAATGGTTCTGGTCGCTATATTACCCATGAAAATATTTCTAATGAAACTGAAATACCATTATATGAAGTAAAGAAAGCACATTTATCCTTGTTTAATATGCCTGTTTATAAAATGAGGTTTAATATATTATATGACTATTATCAAAGCAACTATTCAAATATGATGAATAACATAATTAATGAAAAATCATCAAATACTACAGTTGATAAAAAAGATAGACATAAAATTACCTCTCAAAAGCTATTTAAAAAGGAAGTAGAAATTATGGCTGATATAATTGAACGTTTAAATCAAAAAAACATATATGTAATGTATGTTTTTGATGCACTTTATGTACATCCAAATGATAAAAAAGAAGTTTTAAATATAATGAATGATACTATTATTAAGCATGATGTTTTTACTCAAGTAAAGGGATAGTTTGAGAACTTAAAAATTCTAAAAAAAATTTTCAAACCAATCAGAGGTATGCTTTTTAAACATATATAGCCCCCTGTCGTAAGAAAATTCACATAGGGAGGGGGCAGAATGAATTCCCGCTTGAATTAGCTGGTATTCATTGCTTTACAATAATTCTTTGAATTTTTTGTACTGTTCCTAATGAACACCCACCTATTTTAGCTGCTCTTCTTAAAGATTCGCCATTTTTCAACTCTCTAACAACGATTTTATACTTTTTTAATATTTCTTCGTCTGTCATTTTAGTGCCATGCAGTCTACCTTTATAAATACCTTTTGCCTTAGCTATTTCAATACCCTGACGCTGTCGTTCTAACATATTATCCCTCTCCATTTCGGCAACATTACCTAAAACACTTACAATCATTTTAAAAGTAGGATTTGGTTTACCATCAATTAATGAAAACATACCAATATTTTCAACAAATATGTTAATTGTCTTCTGATTAAAAAATTCAACCATAGTAAGAATATCTAATATGTTTCTACCAATTCTGTCTACTGATAAAATATGAACTTCTGAAACCAAACCAGCATCTATATCTGCAAGCATTTTTTTTGCTTCTTTACGTTCTGAAAACTTCACTGAACCCGAAACTCTATCTACATATATTTTAGAAAAATCTTTTGAATTGATTTGTTGGCGACCAATATTTTGTTCATCCGTTGAAACCCTAATGTATTTTACTTTTGACATTTTGAAATCTTAATTCGTTATATAACAAATATAACGTATATTTTTAGGGTGGCAAAATTATACACATAAAAACCTGGTTTTAAGCATAAATAAGTGTACTATTTTCAAGCATGGGCTAAAAATGTATGGTTGACCAAACCAATGATTTATTTATATACATTTTCGTGTATAATTTACTGTCTAATAGATTTATTTTTTGCACAGTTTTGAAATTGACATAAAATTTAGGAAGTATAATAAAAGTCAAAATAAAATTCATATCTTTAAATTAAACTTTAAAGTGTTTGATTTATTGAAGAATAAGTGTTTGTTTAACTACTAATCTTTAAAAAGTAGAAAATTAATAAAGTAATTGCACCAATCTTTCGCTTATGTTTTTTATTAAATCAAAACACAGACTATTGGACTAATCTTAAATGCTATGTTTAGAAATATTTTAAATCTATCAATTTCATTAATTTTCTTAACTAACTTAGTGTCTCAAACTCAATTCACAAGATATACAAATAATATTATTAGAGATGAGTTCATTAGTAAAATTGCTATAGATAGTTTTGGTAACAAATGGATTGGAGGTGCAACTTGTGATTTTGGACTGTGTAAATTTGACGGTACTAATTGGACTAATTTCGATACTGATAATAGTGATATACCATATAATTTAATTATTAGCTTAGAAATAGATTCAAAAGGAAATAAGTGGATTGGAACTTTAGGTACTTCTGGATTGACTGAGTTTAATGATGTAAATTGGAAAACATACAATACTTCTAATAGTGGTATATCAGATGATTTTATAAACACTTTAAAATTTGATAATAAAGGTAATAAATGGATTGGGACTGTAAAAGGTTTATGTAAATTTGA
>VFQS010003182.1_pt1 | contig 12713 bp, 12 predicted proteins | sample 3512361 | NCBI WGS metagenome assembly VFQS01 (sample SAMN10412375, study PRJNA504923) | tailings metagenome | isolation source: Relicate 1 Philex TSF3 active mining | place: Philippines
ATTCTTCAGCTCTACCGGCAACTCGGTCCCGAGGAGCGCCGCGCCTATTTCCGCTTTCTCGCGGAGCGTATGCAACCCGACCCGGCCCGGGTTACGGAAGCAGCCGCCCAGTATGTCGCCGAGCCCACGGAGCAGGCCTTGCAGCGCCTGCGGTCGGCTGTCGAAAGCCCGCGGCAGGAGTTCTTCCGGCGCTTGAATCTCGCTCCTGGCGCCACGGCCGAGCTCGTGGCCATGCGCCGTGATCTTCTGCGTGCGCCCCAGGGCGACACGTCGCTGGCTGCCGTGGATCTCGATCTGTCGCACCTGCTGGCGTCCTGGTTCAACCGTGGCTTCCTGGTGCTGCGCCGCATCGACTGGCAGACGCCTGCGGTGATCCTCGAGAAGATCATCCAGTACGAGGCCGTGCACGAGATCCAGGGCTGGGACGACCTGCGGCGCCGGCTGGAGCCGACGGACCGCCGGTGCTTCGCGTTCTTCCATCCCTCGTTGGTGGACGAGCCACTCATCTTCGTCGAAGTCGCACTGACGCCCGAGATCCCCGGCTCCATCCAGTCGCTGCTCAACGAGAAGCGGAAGGCTGCCGTGGACGCGGCGCCGACGACGGCGGTGTTCTATTCCATCTCCAATTGTCAGGAGGGCCTGCGTGGTATCTCGTTCGGCAACTTCCTCATCAAGCAGGTGGTGGAGGAGTTGGTGCGCGAGCAGCCGCAATTGCGCACGTTCGTGACGCTCTCGCCCGTGCCGACGTTCGCCCGCTGGCTGGACCGCGTGCTCGCCGACGACCCGGAGAACGTCGTAACCGAGGCCGATCGCGTCGCGCTGCAGATGCTGCGCGATCCCGGCTGGCCCGACGAGCCCGAGGAAGCCGACGCGCTAAAAGCCGCGCTCATGCCGCTTGCCGCTCACTACTTCCTCAATGCCAAGTCCGGTGACGGGCGTCCGGTCGATCCCGTCGGACGCTTCCATCTGGGCAATGGGGCGCGTCTGGAGCGTATCAACTGGCTCGGTGACGTCTCCGAGAAGGGCTTGCGCGAGGCGCACGGCCTGATGGTGAATTATCGCTACGATCTCGGCGAGATCGAGCGCAACCACGAGGCCTTCGCCAACGAGGGCGAGGTCGTGGCCTCGCGCAACGTACGGGGTTTGTTGCGTGCTCCCGCGAAGGGTCGCCTCAAGAAGCTCACCCAGGCGGGGCAACCGGCCATCGAGAGCCGCAAGCCGGCTACGGCCATCGCGACGCCCTCGGAGACGAAGAGCCGCACGTGACCTGTCCTTTGCACTGCAATGACGCAAGGGCAGACGAGGGATCAAATGCAGAACGGCCGGGTTGCCAAACGCGACGCTGTCCGGCATGCAGACATGGTCCGCAGTTGCCGAATCGGAAGAGCCGATGACCAGCGATCGCCTGCTGAGTGGCGCCAAGCGCGAGGCCGATGCCTTCGAGGCGACGATCCGCCCGCAGTCGCTCGACGACTTCACGGGGCAGGAGCAGGCGCGCGCCAATCTCAAGGTCTTCATCCAGGCGGCCAAGGCGCGCGGTGACGCGTTGGATCACGTGCTGTTCGCGGGACCGCCGGGCTTGGGCAAGACGACGCTCGCCCAGATCATGGCCAAGGAGATGGGGGTCGGTTTCCGCTCCACGTCCGGCCCGGTGATCGCCAAGGCCGGGGATCTGGCCGCCCTGCTGACGAATCTGGAAGACCGCGACGTTCTCTTTATCGATGAGATCCATCGGCTCAATCCAGCGGTCGAGGAAATCCTTTATCCCGCGATGGAGGACTATCAACTCGATCTCATCATCGGCGAGGGGCCGGCCGCCCGCTCGGTGAAGATCGATCTGGCGAAGTTCACACTCGTGGGCGCCACGACCCGGGCAGGCCTGCTCACCAATCCCTTGCGAGACCGCTTCGGCATCCCGATTCGACTGAATTTCTATACGCACGCCGAATTGGAGCTGATCGTCTCGCGCGGCGCCCGTGTGCTGGGCGCGCCCATGGCCCCAGACGGCGCCATGGAGATCGCGCGCCGCTCGCGCGGCACCCCGCGCATCGCAGGTCGGCTTCTGCGGCGCGTGCGCGACTTCGCGGCCGTCGACGGTGTCCCCGTGATCGATGCGGCCGTGGCCGACAAGGCGCTGCGGATGCTCGAGGTGGACAACGAGGGGCTCGATGCCCTCGATCACCGCTACCTCACTTGCATCATCCGCAATTACGAGGGGGGACCGGTGGGGATCGAGACGATCTCGGCCGCGCTTTCGGAGCCGCGGGATGCATTGGAGGAGATCGTCGAGCCCTACCTTCTCCAGCAGGGTTTCATCGGGCGAACACCGCGCGGCCGGGTCGCGACGTTGAAGGCCTACCGGCATCTGGGCGTCTCCAGTCCCGCCCGAAGCTCAGGGCCCGACCTGTTCGGCGAGGAGGATGGCGGCTCCGGAACGAGCGGCGTGGTCTGAGCTCGACCGTCCCCGATCTCGAGCGGGAACCGTGATACCCCAGGGAGCACATCCGTGATCACGCGTCGAAAGCTGCTCGCCGGGCTGGCGGGAGCGGCCGCTGGGGCGGTCGGATTGGCCGGATACGCCTTCGGCATCGAGCCGCAGTGGCGTCTGTCCATCACACGTTATCGGATCAAGCCGGCGAACTGGCCGCGCGATTATCCCGTTCGTATCGTTGTGCTTTCGGACATTCATGCCTGCGAGCCATTCATGTCGGTGGCGCGCATCGGGGACATCGTGCGTGTGGCGAACGGCCTCGGCGGCGATCTGATCGCACTTCTGGGTGATTTCACGACCGGCCACAGGTTCGTGCGCCGCATCTTGGCGGACGAGGAGTGGGCGGCACCGCTGGCCGGACTCAAAGCGCCGCTCGGTGTCCATGCCGTGCTGGGCAATCACGACTGGTGGTCGGACCACCGGGCGCAACGCACGCACAAGGCGCCCATCGCGGCCCGCCGTGCGCTGGAGGCCCGAGGCATTCCCGTCTACGAGAACGACGCCGTGCGCATCGCGCACAAGGGACGCTCCTTCTGGCTGGCAGGGCTCGCCGATCAACTCGCCATCATCCTGGGGCGTGGCCGACACAAGGGATTCCACGATCTGCCGGCTACGCTCGCCCGGATCGACGACGATGCGCCGATCGTCCTGCTGGCGCACGAGCCCGACATCTTCACGCAGGTGCCCGATCGCGTTGGGCTCACGATCTCCGGTCACACCCACGGCGGACAAGTGCGCCTGCTCGGTTACTCACCGGTCGTGCCATCTCGCTACGGAAACCGGTTCGCCTACGGTCATATCGTCGAAGGCGGGCGCGACCTCGTGGTGTCCGGGGGGCTTGGATGCTCCATCATGCCGGTACGTTTCGGGGTGCCGCCGGAGATCGTCGTGATCGACCTCGCCTGATGCTGTTCCCGGCTTGCATGGCGCGGCAGGACGCCTACATCGGCGCTTGAAGTCGCGACGTGCGCGGGAATAATCGCGCGCCATTTCATGCAACGGATCAGGAGCCAGTCATATGCAACCCGAAACGGGATCCGAGGCCGCCAAACACTCCTTCCAGACAGAGGTCGCACGGCTTCTGCATCTGATGATCCACTCCGTCTACACGGACAAGGAAATCTTCCTGCGCGAGCTGATCTCGAACGCCTCGGATGCGTGCGACAAGCTGCGTTACGAGGCCATCGCAACGCCCGCGCTACTGGGTGGGGACGCCCGCCTCGCGATTGCCGTGACGGCCGACAAGGAGAAACGTACGCTCACGATCGCCGACAACGGCATCGGGATGAGCGAGACGGAACTCGTCGAGAACCTCGGCACCATCGCGCGCTCGGGGACACGTGCCTTCCTCGACAAGCTGTCCGGAGAAGGCGCCACGTCGAGCGCGACTTCGCTGATCGGCCAGTTCGGAGTGGGCTTCTATTCGGCTTTCATGGTCGCGGACCGGATCGAGGTCGTCAGTCGCAAGGCGGGCGGAGAAGCGGCCCATCTGTGGTCCTCGGACGGGGCGTCCGGGTTTACGATCGCGCCGGCGCCGTCCGAGCGGGCTGCGGTGGTGCCGCGCGGCACATCGGTCACGCTACACCTCAAGGCGGATGCCGACGAGTTCCTCGATCCGCGCAGCATCGAGCGGATCGTGCGGACCTATTCCGATCACATCCTCTTCCCCGTCGAATTGGTGGAGGAAGAGGGTAAGCGGCGCCAGATCAACGCTGCGAGCGCGCTGTGGCAGCGGTCGCGCGCGGAGGTGAAGCCCGAGGAATACAAGGAGGTCTACAACACCGTCGCCGGCCAGTTCGACGAGCCGGCCATGACCATTCATTACAAGGCGGAAGGACGCCAGTCCTATGCCGTGTTGCTCTACGTGCCGACCGAGAAGCCGTTCGATCTCTTCGACGTCGGCCGCAAGGGGCGCGTAAAGCTCTACGTGCGCCGCGTCTTCATCACCGACGATGCCGAGTTGCTGCCGGGCTATCTGCGCTTCGTGCGCGGTGTCGTCGATAGCGAGGATTTGCCCCTCAACGTCTCGCGCGAAATGCTCCAGAGCAACCCCGTCGTTACGCAGATGCGCAAGGCACTGACCGGACGCGTCCTCGGCGAAATCGAGAGTGTCGCGGAGAAGGAGCCCGAGCGCTTCGGCGGAATCTGGGACGTCTTCGGGTCCGTCATCAAGGAAGGCATTTACGAGGATTTCGAACGGCGCGACCAACTTCTGAAGCTTGCCCGGTTCCGTTCGAGCAAGGGGGGAGATCTGCGGTCTCTGGCGGCCTACGTCGCGGACATGCGGCCCGGTCAGGACGAGATCTACTACGTGGTGGGCGAGAGCTTGGAACGGGCCAAGGCAAGCCCGCAGCTCGAAGCAGCTGCCGCGCGCGGCATCGAAGTGTTGTTCCTGACCGACCCCGTGGACAGCTTCTGGACGAGCATCCCCGTCACCTTCGACGGCAAGAAACTGCGGTCGTTGTCGCAAGGTGATGTGGATCTCTCCAGCGTCGTGCCGGCCGAAGAAAAGTCGCATGACGAAGCAGCGGCTCCGGATATCGCCGGCTTGATCGCCGTGCTGAAGCCAGCGCTCGCGGAAACCGTCAGCGACGTGCGGGCCTCGAGCCGCTTGGTACAGTCGCCAGCTTGCCTCGTCGCGCAGGGGGCTGGGCCGGATCTGGCCCTCGACCGCATGCTCCAGCGCAGCCAGCGGGGTGGTGGCGCCGTGAAGCCGGTGCTCGAACTGAATGCCCGGCACGCCCTGGTCAAGGCCGCCGTCGGCCATGTCGCGGCGGGACGTACGGGCGAGGTCGAGGATATCGGCCGGGTGCTGCTCGATCAGGCTCGCGTTCTCGACGGCGAGGTGCCAGCCGATCCGGCAGCGTTCGTCGAGCGCATCAATCGTCTGATCGCGCGCGGTCTCGAGACGGCCTGAGGGCCACGGCCGGCAGGCGCCGCAGATGTGCGGCGCCTGGGTCACTCAGCCGTCGTAGCCCTCGATGACGATCACGTCGCCCGTCGAATATTTGTTCCGCACGACTTCTGCGGCCTTGTACTCGGGGCTTTCATAGCAAGCGAGCGCCTGCTCGTAGCTGTCGAATTCGATCACGACGTTGCGTGACCGCGCCGTCCCGGCCTTCGTCGTGAACCGACCGCCCCGCACGAGGAAGCGCCCCTTGTATTTGGCGAAGGCCTTGGCGTTCAGCGCCACGTACTCCTTGTAGCCTTCCGGGTCGTGCACATCGACGTGGGCGATCCAATATCCTTTGGCCATGGGGTCCTCCTGGTTCTGCGAGCGTTCAGTCGGTTCGAGCGATCGTGCTTGGACGCATCAGCCGAGGCTGCGCGCGATCTCGGTGGTGATGCGCCGCGCCGCGACCGCGGGATCTGCGGCTTGGGTGATGGGACGGCCGACGACCAGATGCGAAGCCCCCGCCGCGATCGCATTCGCCGGGGTCATCACGCGGGCCTGGTCACGATCCGGTCCCTCGCTCAAGCGGATGCCCGGCGTCACGACGAGGAAGTCCGGGCCGACAGCCGCGCGGACGAGGGCCGCTTCCTGGCCAGACGCGATCACACCGTCGAAGCCGGCGGCCTCCGCGAGACGAGCGCGATGCACCACCAGGTCGGCGGGCCCCATGCCGGTGACGCCCTGCTCCGCGAGATCGGCCTTGTCGAGGCTCGTCAGCACTGTGACGGCGAGCAGGCGCAGGTTTGCACCACCGCGTCCATCGACGGCGGCATCGAGCGTCTTGCGATCGGTTCCATGCACGGTGAGATAGTCGATCCCCAGCCGGGCGACGTTGGTCACGGCCTTTTCCACGGTATTGGGAATGTCCAAGAGCTTCACGCTCGACGTCGGGCACGTCCAGGGCGACGAACAGGCGTGATTTCGCATCGGCGGCATTCGCAGGCATGGGCGTTCAACCTCTAACGACGTGGGCGGCTCGGGCCAGCTTTTGCACCACTTCCTTCAAGAGCGCCATCTGGGCTTTGTCGTGCAGATGCCCGTTGTCGTCGAATGCTTCGGCCGCGCGTGGGACCAGGATCTGGTCGGGCAGCACCAGGGCACCCAGTCCGAGGACGAGGGTCTGCCGCAGAACGATGAGGCCGCGCACGCCGCCGAGCGCTCCGGGGCTTGCTGCAGCGAGTGCGAAGACACGCGATTTGTAGACGTGGAGCGGCGGCTCGCCGTCGTCGCGAATACGCGAGATCCAATCGAGGGCATTCTTGAGCAGCGGCGGGATCGATGCATTGTACTCCGGCGACGCGATGAAAATCCCGCCGTGCACCATCATCAGCGCCTTCAGCTTGTGGGCATTCTCCGGCACGCCCTCTCGCGCCTCCATATCGCCGTCATAGATCGGCATCGGATAGTCGCCGAGATCGGCGAATGTGGTTTGAATGCCGTTGGCGTGTGCGACCTCGGCGCCGAGCCGGGCGAGTTTCTTGTTGAGCGAGCCCTCGCGCTGCGACCCCGCAAGGAAGAGCAGCTTGATCGACTGCGACATGAGCACCTCCGTGACGCACCTCATCCACATCCGGCCGGGGAGTGGACGGCCCAGGCATTGTTATAGTATAACATCCCCCATGATGTTCGGGTCGCCGTGACCGGCTCGCCGGAGCCGAGCACGGGCGGGGCCGCCGATCGAACAACCGAGAGAGGTAATCGTGACCAGCGGATATTGGGTGCGCAAGCTCCACGTGACAAGTCTGGCTTTCGGCCTTCTGGCTGCCGCATCAGCCGTGCGGGCCGCCGAGCCGGAGGTCGTGGTGACGATCCGGCCCGTGCACAGCCTTGTCGCGGGCCTCATGGAGGGCGTCGGCACACCGCGCCTGCTCGTCGACGGGGCCGCGTCGCCGCATAATTTTTCCCTCAAGCCGTCCGACGTCCGTGCCGCGGCGAAGGCCAAGGTGCTCGTCCGAGTGTCGGAGAGCCTCGAGCCCTTTACGGTCAAGCTCTTGAAGTCGCTCCCCAAGGGCGTGAGGATCGTGACGCTGGAGCACACGGAAGGGCTCACCAAGCACGCGTTGCGCAGTGGCGGCGATTTCGAGACGCATGACCACGGCGGCAAGAACGGGCACCGTCACCACGATCACGACCATGAGCACAAGCCGAAGGAGGGCGCAAAGACCAGTGTCGACGGGCACATCTGGCTCGATCCCGCCAACGCGCGCGCGATGGTCACCCACTTGAGCGACGTGCTGGCGGACGCGCTGCCCGGACATGGCGCGCGCATTGTCGGAAATGCCAGCCGTATGGCCGTGGATCTGGCGAAACTCGAGAACGAGATCGCCGCGGCGACGAAGCCGCTTTCAGGCCGTCCTTACGTGGTTTTCCACGATGCCTACCAGTATTTCGAGCGGAGGTTCGGGCTAACACCGGTGGGCTCGATCAGCGTGAGCCCGGAGGTGCCGCCGAGTGCGAAGCGCCTCAGCCAGTTGCGTGCCAAGCTGGCGAAACTTCAGGCAACGTGTGTCTTTGCCGAGCCGCAGTTCGCGCCGCGGGTTGTCGACACCGTCATCGAGGGCACGAGCGTGCGAAAGGGCACTCTCGATCCGCTCGGCGCCGCCATTCCGGCCGGGCCCGCGCTCTACGGGACGTTGCTGCGCGAGATGGCCGCCAGCCTCGCCGCGTGCCTCGGCAGCCAGAACTGACCGGTTACGACGTGCGCACCATTGGCCCTTGCCGAGTGCCCGCCGCCTCGGCTAGGGCTCGTGCCCATGAAATTCTATCGCGCCTTCGCAACCGTCGGCGGCATGACGCTCGTCAGCCGTATCATGGGTTTCCTGCGGGATATCCTCTTCGCCGCCGTCCTCGGTACCGGGCCGGTGGCCGAAGCGTTCGTCGTGGCGTTCCGTCTGCCCAATCTCTTCCGGCGCTGGTTCGGCGAGGGTGCGTTCAACTCGGCATTCGTGCCGATCTTCGCCAAGCGTCTCGAGGGCGACGGTAAGGAGACCGCGCATCGCTTCGCCAACGACGCCTTTTCGTGTCTCGCGACCCTTCTGGTGGGGCTGAGCCTGGTCGCGATCCTGGCTATGCCCTACCTCATGTTCGTCCTGGCGCCGGGCTTCGCGGCGACGGAAGGCAAGCTGGAGCTTGCCGTCACGATGTCGCGCATCGCTTTCCCCTACCTGCTGTGCATGTCGCTGGTGGCGATGCTGTCGGGCGTCCTGAACTCCCTGGGGCGGTTCTGGGAGAGTGCGTCCGTCTCGATTGTTCTGAACCTGACGCTGATCGCGGCAATGGCGACGGTCCTTGCGCTGGGTTACGGCAACAGCCCGCGCAGCGGTATCGTCATGGCCTGCGGGATCCTGGCGGCGGGTGTGCTGCAGCTGCTCGTACTGATCGACGGAGCGCGCCGTGCCGGGTTCCGGCCACGGCTGGTGCGCCCTCGCATGACGGACGACGTCCGCCGGTTGGTCAGCCTGGGCATCCCCGGCATCGTTGCGGGTGGCATCACACAGATCAACATCGTCGTCGGCGGTATGATCGCTTCGCTTCAGGAACACGCGGTGTCGTGGCTGTTCTACGCCGACCGGCTCTATGAATTGCCCCTCGCCATCGTCGGCATTGCCATCGGCGTGGTCCTGTTGCCCGAGATTTCCCGGCATCTGGGGGCGGGCAACACGGAGGCCGCGCTCGATGCGCAGAACCGTTCGCTGGAATTGGCGCTGCTTCTGACCTTGCCGGCCGCGGTGGCGTTGATCGTCATTCCCAACGAGATCATCTCCGTGCTCTTCCAGCGCGCCGCCTTCACGGCCCGTGACACGGATTACGTATCGCGTGCGCTGGCCCTTTTTGCGCTGGGGCTACCTGCCTTCGTACTGATCAAGGTGTTCTCGCCGGCCTTCTTCGCACGCGAGGATACCCGGACGCCCATGCGTTATGCGGGATTGAGCCTGGCGTTGAACACACTCGGCTCCGTCGGCCTTTTCTTCGCGTTCCGGCATGTCGGCATCTCACCGCATCTGGGGATCGCGATCGCGACGAGCTTCGGTGGATGGCTCAACGCGATGCTTCTCTATCGCGAATTACGCCGCCGTGGGCACTTCGTCGCCGATGCGCGTCTGCGTCGGGCGGTGATCATGACCGTCGTCTCGAGTGTGGCGCTCGCGATCGTTCTGTTCGCGGGGGCCATCGTCGCTGCACCCTGGCTCGAGACGGACAAGCCGCTGTCCGTACGCGCCGGTGCCCTCGCCGCACTCATCGGCGCGGGGGGAGCCGTCTACTTCGCGGCAACGTACGTGACGGGCGCGCTCCGCCTTGCAGGTCTCGCCCGCATGTTGAAGCGCGCCCGCTGAGCGGGAGGGTGCTCAGCTCTTCGTCTTGCCTTCCACGTCGTCGATCACCTGCTTGGCGTTACGGAAGGCATCGATGGTGGCAGGGAAACCGGCGTAGCAGCCGGAATGGATCAGCGCCTCACGGATCTCCTCCTTCGTGCAGCCATTGTTGAGCGCGCCACGCACATGGACCTGCAACTCGTGCGGCCGGCCGAGGGCCGTGAGGATGCCGAGGGTGATCAGGCTGCGCTCCTTGCGCGTCAGTCCGGGCCGGCTCCAGAATGCGCCCCAACCCAGTTCGGTCACGAGCTCCTGCAGCGGCTTGGTGAATTCGTCTGCGTTGGCCATCGAGCGGTTCACGTGGGCCTCGCCCAGCACTTCCTTGCGCAACTTCAGACCGTCTTCGAACATCTTGCTCGGCATGCAATTCTCCTCTCGTGGTGGCCGCCGTTCGCGCAGGCGGCTTGGCGCGGAGAGAGAAACCTTTCCGTGACGCCGCTGTCCAGCACTCAGGCGCCGCGGGTGACAAGACCGCGTCGCGCGCCTAACCTTCGATGATGCCGACGACGCACAGGAGAGCCGTCATGACGAGCCCGCTGCCGGAGTACGAGATATACGCCATCCGCTATGCGACGCGCGACGGCATGCGGCGCGATCACTTCATCGGTGGCGATCCGCACGACAGCCCGATGCCGATGGACTACTACGTGTGGTGCATCGTCGGCCCCGCCGGTGCCTTCGTTCTCGATCTCGGCTTCACGGAGGAGATGGCGAAGGAGCGCAAGCGCACGTTCCTGCGCTGCCCAATCGAGAGCCTGAAGCTCGTCGGCGTCGATGCGCGCGAGGTCCGGGACGTCATCGTCTCGCACATGCACTACGATCACGTCGGGAATTTTGCAAAGTTCGAGAATGCACGCTTCCATCTGCAGGCGCGCGAGATGGCCTACGCCACGGGAAAGTACATGCGCTATCCCAAGATCGGGCATAGCTACCATGTCGAGGACGTCGTCGGCATGGTGCGGCTCAACTTCAAGGGCCGGGTGGAACTGCATGACGGGATGGTCGAGGTCGCACCGGGCATCACGCTCCATCCCGCACCCGGGCATGCCGATGGCCTGCAGGTCGCGCGTGTGCATACCAAGCGCGGCTGGGTGGTGCTCGCGTCGGATGCGACGCACTATTACGAGCACTTCATGACCAACCGCTTGTTCACCACGGCGTTCCACCTCGGCGACATGCTCGACAGTTATCGCGTGGTGGAGCGGCTCGCTCCGAGCCCGCGCCACATCATCCCCGGTCACGATCCCCATGTGATGAAGGAGTACGAGCCGCCCAAGCCGTCCCTGGCCGGCGCGGTCGTCCGTCTCGACGTGGCACCCACCGGACCGGCGCCGACCTTTCCCGGCGTGCCCGGACATTGATCCATTCCGGGCGCTGCCTGCCGCGGCGGCCGGCGAAGCGTGAGACCGGGCCGTAGTATGTCAGGCGCGTTTGCGCGCCGCGATGAGGCCAGCCATTGCGTCCAACGCCAGGGGGTAACCGGCCACCCCCAGACCGCAGATCATCGCGGTTGCCGCAGGTGTTATGTAGGAGTGGTGGCGGAAGGCCTCCCGCTGGTGCGGGATGGAGATATGCAACTCGATGATCGGCGCCTTGACGTTCTTGAGCGCGTCGAGAATTGCGACCGACGTGTGCGTGTAGGCGCCGGCGTTGATGATGATGCCGTCGGCGCTGTGGATGGCATCCTGGATCCAGTCGACGATCTGGCCCTCGTGGTTCGACTGACGGCAGACGACGTCGATACCGAGTGCCTTGGCGCGGGCTTGGCACATGGCCTCGACCTCGGGCAGCGTCGTGGAGCCGTAGATGTGGGGCTCACGCGTGCCCAGCAGGTTCAAATTCGGACCGTTGATGATCAGGATCGGCTTTGCCATGGCGTGACGCTTCTTTCGCTGTAGGGTCGCGCGAGTTTGACCAGCCGCGACGCTTCCCGCAACCGGCATTCGACCGCTGTGAACACCAGGGTGACTCGCGCGGAGGGACGTGATTGCGCCGAAAGGGGCAGAACTGATTCCTCGGGGAATTCCTGGTCGCAGGGCGAATCCGGGGTATTATACGCATGGGCCGTGATCGTCCGCCGTCGGCGGATGAACGTGCGAACGGTCCAATGGTGCTTCAAGCGAGGCCCACGATACGTCCGTGTTGCCTCGTCGACCTCCGGGAGGTGGCTTATGGCTGACATGGATTACGCTGCAGACGTCAAGAAATACACCGCCAGCGTCAACGACGCGGCTGTTACCGGTATCGTGAAGTTCTGCGGCATCGCCCTTCAGAGCAGGGACGCCTCCACGGTGTCGTGCTCGTCGAAATCCGAATTGGAGCGCGTGCGTGAGAGTTTCCTGAAGCGGAAGCTCAAGATGTCGGACTCCGATGCCGATCTGGACAAGATGATCAAGGACGTCTGCGAACAGATGAAGGCCGAGCACAACAAGCCGCGCGTCACATTCTATTATCTGCTTGCAGAGAAGGCCGGGAAGCTCACCGAGCTATAAGCCTCGCGCGCTGCACCCGCGGAAATGCGAAGCCCCGGCCGCGATGGGCGGCCGGGGCTTTTCTCGTGCGCGGCGTCGCGCCAGGACGCTATCCCTTGCCCATCACGAAATCGGGCAACCAGAGCGCCAGCTGCGGGAAGGCCATCAGCAGGAAGATGGTGCCCAACATGGCGCCGACGAAGGGCAGGGAGCCCCAGATCACGTCGCTGACGGGGCCACGCTCCCGCATGCCCTGGACGACGTAGAGGTTGAGGCCGACCGGCGGTGTGATGAGGGCCGCCTCGATCATGATGGTCAGGGCGATGCCCCACCAGACGGGATCCCAGCCCAGCTTGAATACGATCGGGGCGATGAAGGGCGTCGTCAGGATCATCATGGAGATGGTCTCCATGAAGCAGCCGAGG
>VFQS010003187.1_pt1 | contig 12701 bp, 13 predicted proteins | sample 3512361 | NCBI WGS metagenome assembly VFQS01 (sample SAMN10412375, study PRJNA504923) | tailings metagenome | isolation source: Relicate 1 Philex TSF3 active mining | place: Philippines
ACGAAGCTCAAAAGCTAAAAGACAGTGCTATTACTCCGTCCGATCACATAAGAGCTGAAATCGCCATGAATGAAGCTTGGAGAACTGATACAGAGTGGCATAGAAACATAGCTATTAAAACTAATGATCATGGAAAACACGGAATAGAGTTTAGAGATAAACAGCTAGAAACACATAGTAGTACCACGTTATCTAAATTAAAGGAATTAAGAAACGAAGCACAAAAGTTAAAAGATAGTGCTATTACTCCGTCCGATCATATGAGAGCCGATATCGCTATGAATGAAGCTTGGAGAACTGATACCGAATGGCATAGAAGCATAGCTATTAAAACTAATAATCACGGAACATACGGAATAGAATTTAGAAACAATCAGCTAGAAACGCATAATAATATTACATTTTCTAAAATAAAAGATTTTACACAAAATAATGTTTATATAAATCTTAGTGGATTAAATATAAATGATAATGTAGCTAAGTTACTTGCCGATTCCCTAGCAAAAGGTGATATGCCTAACTTGAAAAAATTACACCTAGAAGGTAATAAGATTACTAGTGAGGGTGAAGATGCTTTAATCAATGCTTTAAAAAATGAGACAGTTCAAGATGTTATAATAACAGCGATTACATTGTATGAAAAATACCAATTAAATGTTTCTGGTAATAAAGAAAAACAAAGAAGTATTCTAGAAAATCAGCTAGAACGAGCAAGGGCTCATGGTGTTGATGTAGATAATGTTGCGGTTGATAAGACACTTAGTGGATGGCTTGAACATAAATTTGGTTTTGGTGGTAGCATTGGTTTTGGTTGGGCTAAATGCTTTATTGCATATGATGATATACAGTCTTTTGCTGGAGAAAGATTACTCGCTAAAGCTTCTAAAAGACTTAGTTGGGTTAATGACGTAAAAGATGGAGTACTTTGTTACTTTGAAGCTGAAAATGAAGCATTACTAACAGAATCAGGTGTTAGGGACATTAAATATCAGCTGTTAGAGGTTCAAGAAACGCCTGAATTGACAGGAAATATTGAGGCTTGGTATGAAATCCCATATCTATAATTTATTTATTAGAAATTTATTTTTTTTTAGAGGTAGAGCTAGTAGAAAAGAATATATATACAGAATATTGTTTGTTATATTTTTATTATTTATAAATAGAGATTTAAATAGATATACATTACACCATATATCAGCGTATTTAGTAGTATTAAAGGGTATATTGGTTATTTTACAATTTGTATATATGTTTCAATACTTTCCTTTAGCCGTAAGAAGACTACATGACTTTAATGTTGAAGGTTGGTTTGTGCTAATTTCTTTTGTGCCATTTGGTCAGTTATTAATATTATGGCTAATGTTCAAAAAAGGTACTGACGGAGTTAATGATTACGGCGAACCTCCAGAGTATTAAACTCTTGGAGGTTTTTACATTATTATTTCCCGTTTTAAGAGGGGTTTTAGCGTTATATCTAATATTTAATGCGGGGGTTATAGCTAAAATGTAAAATCAACGCTATACGAGGCTTAAATCAGGTTTTTCTTTGTCTTTGTTTTTTATAATGCGTAATAGTTCCATGAATTCCCTTTTAAATTTCATTACGCTTTTTCTTTTTTCTATTACTTCCCTGCTATATCTTCCGTGCTTAAATGCGTTCTTGTTACCTTTTGGAGCACCATCGTTAGTTCCTCCGTGCATTCTACAACGCTTTTTGCCTGTAACTTTCCTTGCCTGACAAAAAGCACTCTTGCCCTTACGGGTTCTAGCTAAACACCTGTTATCTTCATTAAATTGTACGGGATTATTGCTCATTTTCTTACTTTTCCCCCTGTTCCGTCCCCTCTATCTTTGGAGTATTTTTTGTTACATTTCCAATAATAGCCTGACCGCCTGAATTAATATGCACGTGTTCAACTGTCATCTTTTGCCCTCCTTTACCACGATAGCGGTTTAAAGCTTCCATTTGCATGGTAAACGTACGGCTTAATTTATTGGCATAGCATAACATCTGGTTTATTATATCAAGTTGTCCATTCTGAGCAACTATTCTAAAACAGTCCATTGTTGCGTGATGAGTTGCTATCATCTGAGTAGCAAGCATCCCTTCTATCTGGTCTTTCGGCTCTATCCCTGATAGTTCAGCAAACATTGTCATTAGAGTACTACCGCTGCCCTCTTTACTCAGATCATAATCACGGCAGGCTTTCTTTAATTGGTTATATATCATTTTCCCAAAAAGTTTGTCGTTTTTGTCGTTCCCTTTGCTACCTGCTAATAAACCGATTGTTTGATGAACTATATCATTGGTTAGTTTAGGTTTTGCCTCTAGCTCCTGTTGTTCTAGTACTGATGCAGGGTTGGCTTTTTCTTCCATAGGTTGCTCCTTTCTATTTTGTTTATTCATAATACCCCGAGTTCTTTCAATTTTGGTTCAACTTTTGTGTAAGTTATTATCGCAGAGGCATCACCTCTAGTTAAGCTTGCATCTGCTTTATAAGTTGAATGCAGCATATTTAATTGTTTTTCAGTTGGTTTCTCATTTCGCCAGTTTGCAGTTTTCATCGCTGTTTCTTGCTTCTCATAAAGGCTTAGGAAGTCATTGGCAGCAGCTATAGCCTCAAGCTTTCCGCCTTGATAGATTACTCTCGTTGGAAAATCTGGTAGCAATTCGTTATTTGTCCAAGTGCTTGCCGTATATGTCCTTTCCTGTCTTCCTCCGACAGCAACCCATATATCGCCTTTTCTGTGAACATAAGCCCAGCTATTAAATCCTGATGCAAGTAATGTCTCATCATTTAGCTTCGTAAATGGAAAGTTAACACGCTCTAATAATTCTATCTCTGCCATTTCAAAGCTTGATAGAACAGTTTTTGTCTTTTTCTTTTTATCCTCTACCTGCTCTTGCTCTACTAGATCAGCATTACATAACGGGCATTCTTCCGCTTCCTTGGGTATTTTCTTTTTACATGAAGGACAAATTCTAAAACCTTTATTTTTACTCCTTAAATTTATCATCTGGTCAAGAGAGCCGTGCAATATCGTAGAAATGCCGAAGTCCAGCACAACGCAGTTCCTTTTGATAATGTCGGGATAAATTGCGGGGTCTATAGTTCTAAGTCCTCTACCAATCATTTGCACCATTGTTGACTTATAGGATGACTGACGAAGCAATACCACGCAACTAATAGGCGGATAGTCCCAACCTTCCGTTAATACCGCCACGTTTACGATAACCTGTATCATGCCTTTAGTCATATTCTCAAATACAAGACTTCTCTGCTCCTTATTCATTTCCCCAGTAATAAGAGCCGTAGATATTCCGTGAGCATTAAAGCTGTTCATTACATTTTTTGCATGAGCTATATTAGAGCAGAATACTACTGTTTTGCGGTCTCCAGCTTTTTCCCGCCAGTGTCTTATTACTTCGCTATTTAGCGGCTCGCTGTCTAAAATGGATGCTACCTCATCATCGCTATAATCCCCTTTGCTCCGAGTTTTCAATGCCTTAAGCTTTTCCGTAGCATTACCCATATCAATAGCAAAGGTTACTGGTCTGACTAAGTTACCGCTAAGGATAAGCTCGCCTATTTTTATATGATCGCAGCAATTGTTAAATACCTGACCTAAACTACTTTTATCGCCCCGTTCTGGTGTTGCTGTTACTCCTAATATTTTAAGCTCTGGATTAACCTTGCGGGCATGATCCAGAACATTTTTATAGCTTGGAGCAGTTGCGTGGTGAGCCTCATCAATTACCAGTAAATCAACTGGCGGCATTTCCTTAAGGTTATTCTCTCGTGAGAGGGTCTGTACCATGGCAAACGTTACGTTTCCGCCCCATGATTTGCCGTAGCTGTCAACAATACTGGTAGAAATAGCAGGATTAACCCACCTAAACTTTTCTTCATTCTGAGCGGTTAGTTCGTCTCTGTGAGCAAGTACGCAGGCTTTTAGGTTAGGGTTTTGTTCGTAAAAGTTGCCAATTACCTTAGAGAGCATAATCGTTTTACCTGCCCCTGTAGGTGCAACACCTAGTGTATTGTTATTATCCGCTAAGGCTACCATACACCTATCTACGAATTCCTGCTGGCGACTACGAAGCAACATGATGCTAGCTCAAGTTTGGTATACCGCTAAGGAGGCGGTCTTTGTTGTCATTGGATATTACTATGCCATCTGTAACAAAATGCCGAAAGAATATGTCTATTGCCCAAGGCTCTCCTTTTTGCACCGACTTCCACAGCAGCTTATAAGCCTTGATGCTGTCTCTAGTTGCCATGTCCTTAATGTTAAAATTATCTAGTTTTGGTCTTCCCTTAGGATTCCCTGATTTCCCTTTCTTAAACTGCATAAACAAAAACCTACTGTTTTATTACAAATAATAACATTTTTTAACTGTAAAAACAACATTTTATACCTGTTTTTCCCTAGTATTTATAAGGGATTGGAGGGTTTTTATGAAATAATTACTTGCAGTCTACTATTGGTTTATAAAAAACCTTTTATCAGTTAAAACAATAAGGGAAAAGAGGATAAGCAATACCCTTTTTGTATACTGTAAGTGCAGGAGCATTTTTATAGAGTCCATTTATTCCTTTTTTATATATAAGCAAACCACTAAGTTATGTTAATTCTTCTCAAGACGCTCGGCTTTCTGTATTTGGGTATAGACTTTCTTAATACTTGCCTTACCCTCTGCAACTTCGGCTTTTTGTTCTTCAGTGCCTTTACGCTGGATAGTATCGTATTGCTCGGCTGTGGATCTACTAACACCTGCTTTCTGGGCAATGATTTCTAGGGTTTTGCCTTTAACAACTTCTGTAGCAGTTTCTTGGTTATCGTTATCAACAACCTTAGCCCACTGGTAGGCTAAGGTATCTTGCTCTTGAAGTTGTTCAATTTTAACCCCAGCTACTTGTCTTTCCTTAGCCTTCTCCGCCTCAAATTCCTTGAACCTATAAGCAAGAGCAAGTCTAGTTTCTGTCGGTAAATTCCTTCTAGTTCGTTTTTAATGGCCTTTTTTTATCCAAGTGTTATACAACCTACAACCATTGAAATAAAAGGGATAGGAGTAAATCCTATCCACCCTCTCTAGGAGGACATTATTTTTAATAATTCACTTATTCCGTGATATTCTCTATAAGGGTTCTGGACTCTAATAATTCATTATTAGCCATTTTTTTATAGGCTCGGAGTACAAAGAACCAGCTTAATCGTTAAAATTTGTCCAATCTGGAATATGTCTCTTGAAATAATTAAATTCTGGATAATACTCAAAAAAGATGCTTCCTCCAGTTTTACCATTTCTATTTTTTAATATTTTTAATTCTATTTTTCTTGGATTGTCTCTTTTTGCCTTTTCTACGTCAAAATCTTGGCCTTCAACTCCCTTTAATTGTAAACCGAATAATACGTCTGCCGAGTATTCTATTCCTCCACTTTCCTTAAAACCTGTCATATTAATTGATTTATCATAACTAGCACGATTAAGGCTACTTATAGCCAGCACTGGAGTTTTAAAATCTCTACTAATACGTTTTAGTTCCATTACTGTTTTATCCATACTTTGCTTTTCAGTTAATTTTTCATAAGGAGCAATAATTTGTAAATAATCTATTATTACTACTGGAGCAGAACCAGTAAATTGTTGATGCTTTTGTACCATTTCCCTAATTTCGGTTGCTCCTATATTGCCTAATCCTTCAATTACCCAGAGATTTTTTGAATGATTTGTATAGTTCTCAGCTGCTTCCTCGATCGCTTTTTTTACTTCGTCAGAATATTTATCATATTTACTTCCTACAGTAATATCCCTTGTTGTTTTTGCTAAAGTTTTTACTAATTCTGGTTTAAACGAATCAGAATCATTATTTTTACAAAGCAATAAAGTATGTCTACTGATACTTTTGGCCATAATCTCATACCTAGACATTTCTAGAGAAATATATAAAACATCATGACCTTGAGAAGAAAGATGATCGGCTATTTGAATGGCAAATGTGGTTTTTCCTAAAGAACTGATCGCTCCAAGAATATACAACCCGTCATATAAACCTCCGTCTAGGTACTCATCTAGATTTGTAAAGGCAGTAGAAATTACTTTTTTATCCTTCCCAGAATTAACCCACTCCTTAAATAAGGGAATATGGCTACTGATATTAGTGTCAATATATTTTGCTTTTTCTATTGCTATTTCTTCCAACTTACCTTGAATTTTCGTGCTAATTGAATCTTTGAAGCCAGATAAAGCTTTCTTTATTTCATTTTCAAAGCCAACTTTGTCTTTAACTAGAAACTCGTTAGCGTCCTTATAAGTACCGCAAAATTTATCGGGAATAAAAAAGTTTATATTAGGGTTTAGATTAGAAATTTCCGTTAAGCCTTCTTGTAAAGCAAAAAGAGCTTTTATTCCGCTCTCATCACTATCCAGCACTATAATCAGCGAACAATCACTAGATAATTCTTTAATCTTCTTTAAAAAAGTTCTCGTATTTGATGCACTGCCAAGAGATACAGCATTATAACCTAATTGAAGGAAAGTCAGGGCATCAAATTCCCCTTCCGTTACGAAACAAGGCGATTCTTGTTTTAATGCTTCAACGTTGAATATATTTACGCTACCCTCCTTAGTTTTAGAATATTTTTTCTGCTTGTCAGTTAATTTATCTCTTATATCACGAGTAGCATAACTGTAATCACTTGTCGGAATAATTATCCGTGGTGTCTTAGGTGGATTTTTATTTTCTTTTAATGCTTTGGGGCTTTGCCAATCCTTGATATAACCTAATCCATACTTTCTAGCTGTTGATTCGCTAATTCCTCGCTTGTTCAAATACTTCACGCAAGCTGGATCAGATAAGTTCTTTTGAGCTTCATTAAAGAATTGCCTGTAATCAGTTCCCTTATCCCTTAGTTCATCAGGCAAGTTAGTAATGGTATTCCTTTCCTGTAAGAAAGAATTGTCGCTCTTTGGTTTATCTGTCGAAATACCTAGCCAATTATATACCCCCTCAAATACCTCTTTTGAGTTCGGAGTTAAATTATTCCTAATTGCGTATAAATCAAAAATGTCATAATCGGCATTACAAGAGAAACAATGTACTTTGTATCTTCCGCTATCATAACTCATACTGGGCTTTTTATCCTCATGAGTACCGCTAACACAACGAAAGTTTGTTCTAGCTGACTTAACGCTAAATTGCGATGTTAGATATTCTACGATTTTAGTTTTTGCGTAATCTTTTTCTGAGTCGTAATACATTTTTATTAACCTAATTAATTTAACCTTTAAAAGAAAGACTATCTTTCTTTATAGGTCTCTTTATAACACATCCAGCATTCGTAAGAATTGCTGGATTGATTGCTTAATATTCTTAATATTCTTAGGCGTTTTTAACAAAATTTTTATTGCCTTCTATCCCTTATATTTACTATGATTGCAGGAATAGAAAAAAAAATTTTAGTGCATCGATACCCCCCAATTAGTGCATCGATACCCCCCAATTAGTGCATCGATACCCCCCAATTTCGAATCAAAAGTTTAAATAGTTATTTTTATTTAACTAATAGTTGTTTTTACTATACTTATGAAAATTTTTGTTATAAACATGAAAATTCCCGTTGATTTTATGTAAGGATGTTATATATTGAAGAATATAACAAGTAAACGTATTTAATTATGAAACAAACCGCACTAGATAAGAAAACGGAGCTAAATTTATTGCCGTCTGGATTAACGGATAATTTATATAAAGATTTTATAAGATTTTTGGATGCTAAACCGAAGACGATAGCTACTTATACTAGAGCTATAAGACAGTTTTATAATTTTGTAAAAGCAAGGGGCATTACTAACCCTACTCGTGAGACTATTTTAGATTTTAGGAAATGGCTAAGTGAAAAGAATAAGCCAACTACAGTGCAAAATTATATTGTTACAGTAAGGTTATTTTTTAGATGGTTGGAACAGCAAGGTCTTTATAAGAATATAGCTGATAAAGTTAAGTCGCCAGTTATCAGCAAGGAGCATAAAAAGGATTACCTTACCAGCAAGCAGGTTAAGGCTTTGCTTAACAATATCAAATCGGATAAAAGCGAGCAGGGGCTTAGGGATTACGCCATAATTGCTACTATGGTTGTTGGCGGTCTTAGAACTATAGAAATTGCCCGTAGTAACATATCTGATTTGCGGAATGTTGGGGATGATGCGGTTTTATTTATTCAAGGTAAGGGTAGAGATGAAAAAACCGATTATATCAAGCTCCCTTTCTATGTAGAGAATGCAATTAGAGAATACTTAAAATCAAGAAAGATAGTTGATGAGCAAGAGCCTTTATTTGTTAGTACCAGTAATAATAACCTTGGTTCTCGGTTAACTACCAGATCAATTAGCGGGATAGTTAAAAGTAGGTTAAAGCAGGTCGGGCTTAACTCGTCCATGCTGACCGCCCACTCACTCCGTCATACCGCAGGCACGCTTAGTTTATTAAACGGCGGGACTATAGAAGAAACGCAGCAATTACTAAGACACACTAATATAAATACTACCATGATTTACTTGCACCATATAGACAGGACAAAGAACAGGAGTGAAGAATTGATTGCCAACGCGATTTTTTAATTTTATATAAGAGGGATTTTTGCATGTTAGACATTAAAGTATATTCATTAAAGGAAGCCAGTAAGATTTTAGGCGTTACGGAAAGGACGCTTTATAATTATATAAAAGCTGGTAGGATGAAAGTTCAGAAAATAGGGGGTAAGTGGATAATAACAGAGGAGAATCTGAAGAAATTCATTAAGGGGGAGTTGTAGGGTCAACTTCCGCAAATAATCCTTAGCAGAAGTTAAAATCAACAAAAATCAATAAATTTAAATCAGCATGAATCATAAAATCAGGAAGTTATTAGATAAAAAAAAAATAACAGGCGAAGAGTTAGGTAAGGCGTATATTACAACTCGCTTATGGGACAAGCTTACTAATGGGAAAGAGTTAATCTTAACAGATGAAGAGTTTAAAATTCTGGCTGCTAGAATAACAGAGCCTTCAGAAATTAATCAAGTTAATGCCTATGTCAATTTTTATACTTGGCTCGATCGTGCACATTTAATCTCGGAAAAATATTATGAGTATTTTTTTGTTGGACTCTCTATACTGTACCTTAAATTGGAGTATACCGCAGATTCAGAACAAGGATTTAATCGCCTAAACAAGATGACAGAAAGCATAAGAAAGAAGGATAATGATTACCAGCAGTTAAAAACTTTTACCGAAAATATTTTAACTGCTGTTTCAGTATTTAGCCAAGTAGAAACTAAAGAACATTTAAAGTTTATGCAGAATGCTAGGAGCATAGTGAAGGTTGGTCTATCAAATATATTGAGTTATAACAAAGCTGTAGACCTATTAGCTGATTTTTTCAAAATACCAGAAATTTTGCAGGTTTTTAAAATAAAAACTGAAAAGCTATTTATTGGTATTGATATGTTAAATGATAAAATAGTTTTAGTAAGAAATTTCTTGTATGGCTCCGAAGATGCAATCGCAAAAAAAACTAGAATCTTGGATGATATTTATCCAGTAATCAACATTCCAGATTTTGAACCTACAGAAGCTGCAATAAAAAAAGCATCGAAATCAATTAAGGATAGTATTTTAAGCTATAATTCTTATGAAATTATGAAAATTCTAAATTCCAAAAAGTAATAATGAGTAAAAAACATACTCTTCCAGTTTCTGTTATAGATGTTAAGCAAGATGAACAAATACTTAATCCTCATTTATCTACCATTAATACTAATGCTTTTAACCAACTTTCTCGTCTAAAACCATCTGTTTATGATTTAAATCCAATTACAGGAGCTGCGATATTTCGGCACAAGAATACTGTAGTTCGTATACTTGATTTTAAAAAACTACCTACAAAAACTATTAGTCATACTGCTATTTATTTACTCCAAGCTTTGATTATGAAGTTTAATTCTACAGGAAGATCCTCAAAAATTATTGCATTACATATAAAAAATTATATGGGATTAAGAGGGTTGACAGATAAAAAAGCAGTAATTGAACAAATAAACAAAGATTTAGATTTACTTCATCGTTATATAATAACTTACCAAAATAAGAAGGTTAAAAGTAAAAAAAAATGTGATCAAAATTTCTTTGATATAAGTCTTTGTCAGGGGAAAGGTATTGAAGGGCAATATATTTTATTCCACTTGTCTGATTTTTTTTATGAGTATTTGACTGATGCTTACCCAATGTTTGTACATCCAGATGCTTTTAAACTTGATCCAAAAACTTCTTCTTTTCCTTTATTACTTTGCATATATTCTCATTTTAATATGAATTATGGTAAGAAAAACGCTCATATAATTTCTGTGAGAACTTTACTTGAAGCATGTTCTAAAATACCTACAAAAGAGAGAGCTTACCCCCAACTTTCACAAAGAATAATAGAGCCATTTGAGCGGGATATGGAAGCTTTAAATTTTTGTATGAAATGGGAATATTGTAATTCACTTGGAGCTATATTAACTGATGACCAATGTAGTAATTGGAATTATGATACTTGGATTGAATTGAATATAAAATTTGAAATAATCGATCATCCTTTAAAAGATGCTGTACGACAAAAACAAACTAAAAAAGCAAAAAAAGCTCCTCCTAAGTCATTAGCCTGTTAATTAGCCTTATATTGTTTCAATAATAACTCTATCGCCTCCTCCATTAATTCAGGGGCTTTCTTACCTTTAGCTATTTTCTGCTGGAATACCAGCTTATCAAAGGCTAGGCTATAGGAGTCCTGAATATAAATGCTCTTAATATGTCGAACTGGAGCAGGCTTTTTTGTGTTTTTTACTAATATCGGAGCATTATTGTTGGTGGTAGTTCCAGTTTTAGCTAACTCGCTTGCTCTTGCGTTTTCTTCGTCTATCCAATTATTAGTCATTATTTTTTGCTTCCTCATTATCAATTAATATGTTTGCCAGAATTTTATTGATTTCTATTCTACGTTCTTTGATTTTGTATGCCTTATTCATTTTTGGATCAAAGATTGTCATATACTCGCTAGCGGCACGGCTAAATACTCCGCTGGAAGCTACAACATAAGCCCCTTTATTCTTAAGATAGTTCATAGTTTGCTTTTCACTGGCTCTATGTTCCTGTCCATCGGTTACTACAGTGATTATTCTTTTTCCCAGTAACTCTGCTCTTCTATAAGCATCAATATAAGTAGCATATTGGTCTCTTGCTGGTTTAAGAGGCATTACGATCAAATTGTTAGAAGGTACATCCCAGTCGCTTGCCTGATGGTCAAATATAACTATATCTGCTTCTGGACGATGACTTGGTACGCTATCAATGACTTCAAAAGGTAAGTTCCCTGATTTGTAGTATAAAAGCGCCGTTCCTTGAGGGTCTTGGCAAATAACCAGAGGTTTTAAACCTAGTTCTACAGAGGCAGCAGCAAGGTTAATAGCTAACGTGCTTTTCCCTTGTCCTCCTTTTGGATTCCATATACTAACTAATTTAATAAGTTTCATAGTTATTAATATATTATATTTAATAATATATATAATACATAATTATTAAAAGCAATAACTAAATAATAAATAGTTCTTGATTATTATTGTTAATTCTATTAGCTTGAAAGCTGTTAGTGATACTTCTGAATATCATTTAGCAATCAAAACATCATATTAAAACCTTTTAAGCTTTATGCTGGGGGTGTGTTATTCTATAAACGCCTCTGGCGTGAAGTTTAACACGGATTGTTACTTGTAATAATTTTCAGAAGCCCCTAGCACCATTTTTCACAAATAAAGCTATGAGGTTAATATGAGTAATAATCACAATAATCTATGGAAATTGCACGAGCTACCAAGCCATGATGCTAGATTATTCCTAGATATCATTGTTGCAAACGCCAAGTATAACAAAATACAAGCTATTGAGTATAGAGACGAGACTGTTTTTGTTATCAGTGAAGAGCAATACAATAAGTTAATAAAAATTTAACAGTTTATATTTAGAATATTTTTTAATTAATAAGGTAATTATTTATGAAAAGTGGGTGCGATAATCCTTGTGTAGGTGCTTATTTTGACAAATCAAGTGGTCTTACTACCATATGTATAAGAGGTTATGAACCAGATACTAGTCATTGTAAGCCACAAAAAACAACATCTAGCAGTTATGGCAATATTGTTAGTTTTAATTATAATTCTGTAATTCAAAGGTTAGATGAAACATTTAAAAAAAATTTAGATAATTCATTTAAAATAGAATCAAAACCTTACGTTAGACCGGAGTTTATACCTTATACTCCGCCTGTAAAATCTTTTTTGGAAGAACCTAGATACATACCGCCAGTTATAGTAACCATTAGTAGTACCACGTTATCTAAATTGAAAGAATTTAGAAACGAAGCTCAAAAGTTAAAAGATAGTGCTATTACTCCATCTGATCACATAAGAGCCGATATCGCTATGAATGAAGCTTGGAGAATTGATACAGAGTGTTATAGAGAAATTGCTATTAAAAATAACGATCACGGAAAATACGGAATAGAATTTAGAGATAAACAACTGGAAACGCATAGTAGTATTACATTAACTAAATTGGAGGAATTAAGAAACGAAGCTCAAAAGCTAAAAGACAGTGCTATTACTCCGTCCGATCACATAAGAGC
>VFQS010003188.1_pt1 | contig 12698 bp, 9 predicted proteins | sample 3512361 | NCBI WGS metagenome assembly VFQS01 (sample SAMN10412375, study PRJNA504923) | tailings metagenome | isolation source: Relicate 1 Philex TSF3 active mining | place: Philippines
CGCTACGCCGGGGGCTCCGCGCGCGGCCTCCTACACCACGTCCGGGGACACTGCCTTCTGGTGGGCAACGCCGGATACCATTGCCACCATTATCGGACTCGTCACGCCGGTGCTGGTCTGGGCGATACCCAACAAGAAGCAAGGCCGACAGTGACCTGGCCGAATGGAGACGCGAGAAGTAGACTTTATTAGCTATGACCTGCCACTGAAGATTTCCTCCAGTTAGATTTAGAGTCCGGCCCAGTAGATGGAGACGGATGATGAAGAGGAAGCGGTTCACGGAAGAGCAGATCATCGGGATCCTGCGGGAGCAGGAGGCGGGCGCGAAGACGGGGGACCTGGCGCGGAAGTACGGTGTCTCGGAGGCGACCCTGTATAACTGGAAGGCGAAGTTCGGCGGGATGGACGTCTCGGACGCCAAGCGCCTGAAGGCTCTGGAGGATGAGAACGGCAAGCTGAAGCGGCTGCTGGCTGACGCGATGTTGGACAACACGGCCCTGAAGGACCTGCTGTCAAAAAAATGGTGAGGCCCGCCGCCAAGCGTGAGGCTGTCGCCTATCTGAGAGAGCACTTCCAGATGAGCGAGCGCCGGGCCTGCAGCGTGCTTGCCACCGACCGCAAGATGATCCGCTATGTATCCCGGAGGCCGCCCGAGACGGAGCTCCGGGAGAGGCTACGTGACCTCGCCAACGAGCGTCGGAGGTTCGGCTACCGCAGGCTATTCATCCTGCTGCGGCGGGAGGGCGAGGCTTCAGGCATCAACCGCATCTACCGGCTCTACCGGGAGGAAGGGCTGGGGGTGCGCAAGCGCAAGGGCCGCAAGCGGGCCATTGGCGTCAGGGCACCCATCCTTGTGGAGGCAAGGCCGAATGCCCGCTGGTCACTCGACTTCGTGCATGACCAGATGGCCAACGGCCGGCGGTTCAGGATCCTGAACGTCGTCGATGACGTCACCCATGAGTGCCTCGCCTCCATCCCGGACACCTCGATTTCCGGTCACCGGGTGGCCAGGGAGCTCACGGCTCTCATCGAGCGGAGAGGCAGGCCCAGTATGATCGTCAGCGACAACGGGACCGAGCTCACTTCGCACGCCATCTTCGCCTGGGCGAAGGATCAGCGGGTCGAGTGGCACTACATCATGCCGGGGAAGCCAATGCAGAACGGCTACGTCGAGAGCTTCAATGGCAAGATGCGGGACGAGCTGCTGAACGAGACCTTGTTCTTCTCCCTCGACCAGGCCCGAGAGGCAGTTGCCGAATGGATCGAGGACTACAACACCGAGAGGCCGCACTCGTCGCTGGCCTACGAAACGCCCGCGGCCTACGCCGCGAAGTTCGCCGCAACAGGCTGGCACGCTACGCCCCTCTGGGGCTCCGCATGCCAACCTGTTGCTCAACCCGCCCAACCGGGCATACAACAGGCCAAGACTCTAAAAGCTGCTGGATGAAAGTTTAGTGGCAGGTCAGCTATTCTACAGCTCAGGAAGAGTGATGCCGGCGTTTGACTGTCAGGATGGTTGGGCTGGTGGCACCGTCGGATCGAGTCTCGAAATAGCTTTCTTAACGTCGTTTATGAGCAATTCGTAAGCAATCAGATGTGCGAGGAAAAGTCGATCACTGGAAGCATCGGGCCAAAGGCACTCAGATTGATCTATGCGCAAGGGGACACGCCTAGACCTGCTTGCGACGGCACCAATCCGAAACTCATCATAGATCTGGCGCGCGATCTTGGCTTCCGTGGTCATTGCTGGTCCCGCTACAGCAGTATAGTCGCTATCATTACACCGTTGGCGAGGACAGCAAAAGCAGCACCGGTAACAAAAAGCAACCACAGAGCGTCAGATCGGTTACAAAGCATCGCCGTGGTCCATCTGTTAATAAGATTAAGCAATTATACGTAAGTGTATGCCGTAGTCAAGTGATCTGTTTTCTGGCCTGGCCTAACGTGGAACGGTCCAATACTTAATCCAGCACATTACGCTGGTTCTGGTGTGGCCGATTCCCAACAAGAGATCTATCTGACATCTCCGCGCTGGAGGGGGCCGATGTCACAGAAGTACTACTCGCCCTGGCAGGCCGGTCCTTCTAATCCTTGGAGATCTCGCGCGCCACGAAATCGCAAACTCTACTGCACAAAAGCCGGATTTCAATTCCAGACGCAACTCAACAGCCAGTTTCCGGAGGTGTCCAAGTTTCCAGGGCAAGTCCGCACCATCAATATCAGGGACTAAACACCAAGGCAGCTAGATGTTGCGATTGACCCTTTGCAGCATCGGTGTCATTTCCCAGTTCGCCCGCCGTCAGATTATCACGAAGTCGGCATTGGTAAGCGCCAGTCCGGTTGCTAGCGTAGCGATCTGTACCGAACCGCCTGCAAGATTACCATTGCTGTCGTAGATTAGAGCTCCAGTCACCGAATTATAGACGATCCGATCAGTAGCATCGGCTGCGCCTGCACCAATAACAAACGCTGCGGCGCTCAGTGGTCCCGTTGCGGTACCCAAGGCAGTGAAGACCGCGTTCTCGAGTTCGATGGTATCGGCAACTACGTTAAAGTCGGTAATCTGATCTAGATTGGTTGAAGCGTTGGGCGCGGTATTGAAGATAAAGCTGTCCGATCCCGCACCACCTGTCAGCGTATCATTTCCAAGACCGCCGAATAGCCGATCGTTTCCAGTGTTACCTTCAATGATGTCGTTGAAGTTGGTACCTGTGAGGGCGTTGTTTCCGTTGTTGCCACCGATGATCAGTCCGTTGCCAACCGCTGAAGCGTTCAGGTTTATGGCGGTTGTTGCCGTAATGACCGCTGTAACTCCTGTTCCTGTCCCGATGACGGCCCGCTCCAGCCCGTTGGTACTGGCCGTGAGTGTGAGTGTAGCTGCTGCTGTAGCAGCGAACCGGAACTCGTCTACACCGCCTGCGCCAGTGTCATTGATGACATCACCCGTGTAGTCTCCCGTGCTGGCGACCAGGTAGATATCCCCGCCGTCCAGCCCATTCATCGTGTCACCCAGCGCTCCACCGGTAATGACATTCGCCCGGCTGTTGCCTGTGATAGTATTTGCCAAGCCGTTACCAGTGAAGTTTAAGAAGCTGTTCCCACTCCCGCTGGCGTCCAGGTTCTCGATGTTCGCGCCAATGGTGAGGGTTGCCACGGCGGTGTTAGTTGAAGCCCCACGAAGGACGATCGTGTCCGTCCCGGCATTCGCCGCTTCCGTGACCGTATCCTGAAGCGCTCCGGCGGCTGTCAGGTCCACAATGTAGGTATCGTTCCCGGCGAGCCCGATCAGGGTACCCGCTCCCCCATCCAGGACGTTATTGGCCGCGTTGCCCGTGAGGGTGTTGGCAACCGTGTTCCCCGTCAGATTGAACGCCACCGCATTGGTGAGCGTGGCATTCTCGATCTCAGCACCCAGGGTATAGGTTCCGCCTGCTGCCGCGATCGCCACCTGAACCAAATCAGTTCCGCCAGCAGCAGCTTCGACAATCTTATCTCCGACGTTATCTACGACGTAGGTATCGTTGCCAGCTCCACCGTCCATCGTGTCCGCGCCCGCTCCACCATTGACGGTATCGTTGCCGCCGTTGGCCGTAATCGTATCAGCGAAAGCGGTACCGACGATATTGTTGGCCCCGTTGTTTCCAATGACTGTGAGGCCATAGAGCACAGCAGCCACGTTGACATTGATCGCGCCGGTCCCCGTTGTAACCGCCGGTTGGCCCGTGCCAGTGCCTATGACAACCCTTTCGACGCCTGACATCTGAGCATTCAGCACCAGTGAAGCCGCTGCCGTACCGGTGTAACGGAGTTCATCGGCTGCCGAATTGATGATGCCGGTGTCACTGATCACTTCGCCCGTGGCGTAGTCCGCCACCGCTGCGATGACATAGAGATCCGAACCGTCCCCGCCATCCATGTTATCGGCAGCGGCGGCGCCCGTAATAATGTTGGCGGCAGCATTGCCCCTGATGACGTTAGCGGCTGTGTTACCGGTAAGATTAAGAGCACGGGTACCTGTACGGCTACCGTCAAGGTTCTCTAGATTGGTCGCGAGCGTAATGGACGCTGCCTGGCCTGTAGCACCCTCAAGAATAAGGGTATCAGTACCAGCGTTAGTCACCTCTGTTATCGTGTCTTCTAGAGACCCACTAGCAGTCAGGTTAACGACGTAGGTGTCGTTGCCCGCGAGACCTTCGAGAGCATCCGTACCTTCACCGCCTGTGAGGATATTCGCTCCAGCGTCACCAGTAAGGAAGTCATTGGATCTAGAGCCGGTTAGATTTTCTATAGAGATATAGGTATCACCCTGTGCGAAGCCGGTGTTGACAGCGGGGTTAGCGAGATTGGCTGTTACGCCCACTGTGGCATTTATGAATGAAACTGTATCCGAGCCGGACAATCCATTAAATGTCTCTATTGCTGCGGTTGCCAGGAACACATCGTCGCCGTTAGTGCCTGTTGGAGCTTGTGACAGTAGCCCCGCTGCGTCGACTGTGCCGTCTGTGAATGTGAACCTTTCAATACTCCGATATGTATCGACTCCATCAGGTGACCCAGATCGATTGTCGGTGATGGTAAAGCTGCCATCTACATTCTGGACCACACTGTAGCTCACACGGCTACCTGACAAGTACACCGTGTCAATGCCGCCTTGCCCGTCAATATCATTGTTGGCAGAATTGCCGGTTAGGAAGTCATCGAAGTTGCCAGCTATGACGTTTTCAATTGAAATAAGCTGATCTACGCCAATTCCGGCAGCATCAGCACCGCCCACAGACATTGCTTGATTGCTGGCAGCAGAGAGATTTACGATAATACCAGCAGTCGCGCTTGTATACCTTACAGTATCAATGCCTAGCCCACCATTGTAGCTGTCGTTACCTGCGCCGCTGCCTCCGATAATCAAATCAGCTCCAGCACCAGCGATGACAACATCATTACCTGCGCCGGTGTTAATGAGATCTGCTCCAGCTGTGCCCAACACTGTATCTGCTTGTGCAGTACCCACTAGCGCTCCAGGATCGTCTCTAAACGTATACATAACAAAATTAGCAGCACCCTGAAGCGGAACACCTGATACAGAAGTGCTCGTAGTAGACGAAAACACCGTAAAGCTTCCGTCAGCGTTGATGGATAAAGATGTACCTCTAGATCCAATTCCATCATCACCGTCGCCACCTAGGGTGTAAGTCCATATTGGCTGGAGTGTCAGAGAAAATTTTGCAACAAAGACTTCTGAGTTTCCTGAGCTGGGACTGATAGTTGGATCCGTATAAAGAATGCCAGATACGTAAATAGCATCACCCTGCAAAATGATATCCATACCCCATATGGCACGTGCTTCGGCTCCAAATCCCAGCGTTGTGGTGTTGAATATCAGGTCTGACTGGAACTGCCCAGTTGCACTGTCGATTTTTGTAATAACCGACTCGTAGCCGGGGGCGATAATGCTAACGGCTACAATAGAGCCATTGGATTCATAAATACTCTTAGTATCTAGTGGTATAGGAGCACGCCATAGTTCTATGCCGTTGCTGTCATACTTGAAAAGATCACCCATATCACAGGGTGCATAGTAGTAGCCATCTGCTCCAATAGCCACGGGCGATACTGAACTGAATGTAGGTCCTGGTTTTTCTGGGGTATTCCCGTAGGGATAAACGCTCCAGATAACGTTACCAGTGTTGGGGTCCAGTTTTACCAGTCGACTTGGCCCGTAGTAACTGCCCCCAACAAAGTCCATCTGCGAGAACAGCAGGTTTCCTGCGGCATCGCTTTTCAGAAAATAACTGGCGAAGCCTGCATCGTATGACCAGAGTAGTTCTCCAGTCAGAAAATTGTAAGCTTCAAGTGTTCCTGGTGCGCTACCATGCTCCATCCACCCCACATATACAATTCCTGAATTGGTACCCGCAATCATTGTTGGATAGGTGGCATATTTTTGCCATATGACGTTTCCATCTTGAACGATGTAGAATGTTCTCGCTCCAGCATTAGCGAAAAAGCTGTAGTTGCCAGCAGTCATGCCGGAATAGAAGCCGTCCGATCCTACGCCCGGAATTACAGTTACAACGAGGCCAGGTGGTTGCATGGAATTATAAGTCCAAACAGATACAAAAAAATGTTTAATAGAGTAAAAGAGAAATTTTGTCAATAATACTGCATAGTCAAGATTGATGAGCGGAGGTCGCGATAGCATTTAGCTTTGAAAGTGTCTCTTCGCAAGGTCAGAACTCATTGATCACGGCCATGAGATGACAGCGGCAGCGAGATAGATGGCCCAGAAGAACGTTTGGCTGCGTGGGTCATATCGCGTTGCGATACGTCACCAGTCCTTGAGTTGGTCGAACACGGTTTCGATCGTGGATCGCGGCCTTTAGATGTCGGTGTCGTGCGCGGCAGGGGTTCCAGCTCGCAGGACCGGGCGTGGCGGTAGTGGTTGTATCGACGATCTCCCGGTTATCTTTGTTACGACCGTCGAGGCTGCCCTTGGAGCCATAGTGAATTGCGTTGCCCCGCCTGTCCACCAGCACCTTCCTGGCAACGATCAGAAGTGCATTTTCTCCGGCGATGTCTGAGGGCGCAATTCCTCATGTGAGACTAAGGGCGGCATCGACTTCGCCGGCGGCCGCCAGCGCCAGCCTGAAAGCGGGGCTTGGGAGAGCGCAGAAACGACGACCGGGTAGGGCGCCATGATGGTGCATGGTATAATCATTTGTGTTGGCTATGCGCGCACCAACCGGTTGGCATGAAACAGCGGCACGCCCGAATGGTGAGCCGTTTCGGGTGAGAAGACCTCCCTCCAACTACGCGATGAGATCCTCGCGATCGTCAGGCTTTGCCGGAGCGTGAACCACGCCCAGCACAGGCCCACCATTCTATATGAAGGCCACCGAGATCGCCGAAACGAGCCGGGTCAATTCATTCTGCATGCCGCCTCTCCTTCTCTTGATGCCACTGCCGGGAGGATGAGTGCCCAAGGTGGCCCCGGGGGGCCATATAGCTCCCGGGTGTGACAGGACTGGTCGCGCCTCGCAGACTTCGCACACGACCGGATTTGACGCGTCAATGTGCTACCCAACCCGTTCACCATCTTGTGGAGCGCCAATGAACGACACGACCCCCGGCCGTACGATGCCTTTTTCCGGCGGAACATCGCGCCGCCCGGGCGTCGCTCTATCGCATTGGGGTCCGCTCACGGGGGACTGCGGACATCGGGCAGCGAAGGGGTCAACAAGGTACTTCGCCTTTGCCTCTGACCTTGCTGCGGCCGGCGGTTTGCCAAAGCTGCTGAGTGCTTCAGATCTGCTACAGTGCGGAAGGGGTCTGCTGCCCGACCACCGCATGAGTTCCGGTCGGGTTCATGGAGGAAGTGAGCCCGGCCCACCCGGCATCACCTCTTGCATCGGGCATGCGGTGCCGGGCATGTTGTTCGAGTGGCCATCCCAGGAACCGAATGCGAGCGCATCAAACATGCTGCATCCGCTCATCGGCAGCGGCAAGGAGGTCTCTGTAATTGCCGGGGACGGAAATGAGGTCCTTGCAATCCTCTGCGGTCTCGCGAACGAGTGCCTGGGTGTCGCTATGGATGACCTCCCCTTTTTTCCTCATCCCGCTTCGGAGCCTGAATCAGCCGCTGGAGTCCACGGTTCGCAGGTGCCATTGCTGTTCGTCTACGGCACCTTGCGCCGCGGAGAGGCCCGCCACGACCAGATCCTGGAGCATGGGGGTGTATGGGTCGCAAGCGGGTGCGCGCCCGGCAGGCTCCATGACCATGGTGCATTTCCCGGGATGCTGCCGGAGCAGGGCGCCACGACCTTCGGCGAGGTCTACCGCTTCGACGACATCTCGACAGCACTGAAGTGGCTGGACATCATCGAGGGCTTCAGGGGCTATGGGCGGAGCGGGAGCCTGTTCCGCCGGACCCTGATGGACGTGGAGGACCCCATGGGAGAAACCATGCTCTGCTGGGCTTATGCGATCCTCGAGCCGAAAGGCGATCTCATCGCCTCCGGCGACTGGATCAAGCACAGGAGGGGAGTGAACTCATGACGATGGAAGATTACCTTCGGGCGAACCATGGCGAGGACATGCCGTCTTGGCTGGCCGTTGTCGAAAGGGAGGCCGCAGATGTTTCGTCCATGTGCCGGAAGTTCCTGTCGTCGAGGCTGGTGTTTTATCCTGGCTCAGGCAGCGATGGCGATCCCATCGCGGTGTTCAACAGGTCACGGGCTGCTCACTGCTTTATCCATGTCGATTACGGCATTACGCGCGAAAAACTCGAAGGCGAGTTGAAGGCGGGCTTCCGCGGATATGAGAGCCTGTTGCGGGTCGAAGTGAAGGAAGCCGATCTTGTGACGAACTGGGTGCAGCACGTTCCGCCGCCTGAGTCTGGCCCGCCCTTCCGGCCCGTGTCGCCCTACGGCTTCATCGAGATTTTCGTGCGGAAAGCAGGTTTCGACGGCACCCACGGCGCGGAACGTTTCGCGGTGCTGTTTCTCGCCGCGGACGGATACGCCGCCTTCGATGCGCTTTTCTGCCAGAGTAATGGCGTGCCGCCACCAATCTGCGTCGTGGTTCAGGATCACGGATTCGGCGGAGGCTATGGCACCTTCGGCAGCGGTGGCCTTCTGGAGGAACTTGCAGCAGCCGCTCACATAAAGCCCGAGCTCTTGTTGGTTGCCGAGGGCACTGATCCATGGAAAGACTACCGGCGCTGCGAGGCCGATACCATGAACATGGGTGAGCATCGTCAGCCGCGCGCGCTCCACGCATGGTCTGGAGCCGCGACACCCGCCATTCAAAGCTGAGCGCAGGGGATCATGGCGGCCCTTTGTGGTGACCGCCACGCCTGCGTCGAGCGAGGTCTCAGGAAAGGTAATCGCGCCTGAGATCCTCGATGCCATCGACGGATTCAATGTCAGCGAGGTCGACCCGGATGATCTTGCCGTCTTCCAAGGTTACCTCGACGCAGGCACCGTACATCGCATCGAACGACAGTTTTTCCGCGAAACCGGAGATCGCCTCTCCCGACACGCGATGGAATACGACCTTCCGTCCGGCGAGAAGGGCCAGCCGGATCTGCCGGGCGATACCGGCGCCCGCAAAGGGCGCGCTCCCCCCGAGCAGGATCGCTTCACGCTGCGCAAGACGTTCGAGGCTCTTCCTGTAGGAGCGATTATGTGCGTGGGGGACGCCATTCATCAGATGCCTGACATGCTCATCGAATGCTTCGGCATAGTCGGAAAGCCCAAGAGTGCGGAACATGCTCGCCGCCATCCGCATCTGGTGCATGGTCAGCACATCCTTCTGCCGCGCCATCGGAACCATGTCCCCCGGCTTACGCGTACACCAGTATGCCCGCTCGCCAGAGGAATCGTCGAAGGCGACCTCGACCCCGGGCAGGCGTTCGCGGATGTCGGCAATCCGCCGCTGCACGGTCCGGACGCTGACGTTGAATTCAGAAGCGATGTGCTTCAGAGGCTTTGGACGGGCACCGTCGAGGTATTCAGCCAGAGTGATGTGATCGAAGTCTTTCGCCATTGTTGTTTCCCTTGGAGGCTTGGTAATCGCCTCGGGAAAACAACGGTCTGTGAATTGCATGCGGCTTTCCGGCAGGACGGGGAAGCGGCGGTGGTCGCGCTCGTCATCATTCTGTGCTCCTGCCTGGAATCATTCGCGTGGCACCGGCAAATGGCAAGTGGCCCCGCGATGTTCAAGAGGGGACGCTCGGAATTTCTTTTTGCGCTACCGCAACGGCCGCGACCGGTTCTGTCGCGCGCGCCTGTCATAAGCCCCGCCTCAACGGAGGTCACATGGCAGCACGCAGGCGTTATCACGGACGTGGAATGGGTGGACCCGGGCTTGGCGGATCGCCCGGCGGTAGGGCGCGCAGTCTGATCTATGCGCATCATGTATCCGGGGCTCTCGCGCGCCAGTCGCGCAAGGCCGCCGCACTCATTGAATGGGCGAGGGACGAGAGCGGCACCCTCAATTTCCGTTTCGGGAGGAAGAAGGATGCAGGCTGGCCCGGCCACGCCCAGGACGCAGCCGTTCCTTCGCCGGCCGAATGGGAACGGCTCCGGAAAGTGCTGGCCGCCTCCGCCAAAAGCGCGGAGCATGACGCGACCTCCCTTGATAACCACATGGATCTCATCGCCGGCGAGATGTCTCTCGATCCAGTGGACGGAATGATCCTGCAGCTCTTCATCGATTATGACTGCTGTTCGACGGTAACCCACCTGTGGGATTGCCTCAGCAACGCCGACGACGAGCCCACCTGTCTCCGGTTTGATGCCCGGCTGATCGCTTCGCTGCTCGGCCTCGAGGAGCGGGAGGTCGCGCGGCGGCTGGGTAACAAGGGCGCTCTGCGGAACTCGGGCCTCCTCCATGCCGATGCGGATGGCGTTCGCCTGCTCTCGAGGTTCCGTCAGATGCTGCGCCGCGATCCAGGGGAATTTGGCGATGTGCGCAGCGCGCTACTCGGGGCTCCCCGGATGACCGCGCTCGAACTGACGGATTTTGCGCACCTGGAGGCCGAGACGGCGAAAGTGATCGCCCTTCTTCGCGGCGCGCTCGCCGAACGCCGTCCCGGGATCGTCATTGTGCTCTATGGACCTCCCGGAACGGGAAAGACCGAACTTGCCAAGCTGATCGCGCCGGTGGCCGGGGTCCCGCTGCATGCGATCGGTGAGGCTGACGAAGCCGGAGGAGAGCCCACACGGGAGGAGCGTCTTTCGGAGTTGCAACTCGCGCAGCGCATTCTTGCCAAGGCGGAACCGGCTCTTCTCCTGTTTGACGAGGCGGAGGATCTGTTTGGGGAAATGACCGGCATCGCCGCCTTGTTCGGACCCTTTCCGCGGTCCGGCTCCAAGGCCTTCATGCACCGGCTGCTCGAGAGCGGTCCGGCGCCGATGATCTGGACCGCCAATAGCCTCGATGCCTTCGGTCCTGCCGTGCTTCGTCGGATGACTGCCTGCCTGCATGTCGGCATCCCGCCGCTCGATGTCCGCGCGCGGCTCTGGGAAGGCCTCGCCCGAGACGAGGGGCTCGACATTCCTTCCTCAGATCTCGCCTCTCTCGCCCGAAGGCTGCCGGTGGCGCCGGCACTTGCGCGTTCCGGCATGGTCGCAGCGCGCCTCGCCGGGGGCGACAGCGCGACGGTCGAGTGGGCGATGACGGGGGTTTCGGTGGCCATGACGGGCGGCAGGCCGTTGCAAGCTCCGGGCGGGACCGAGACCTACCATCCCGAACTGGTGAATGCCGATATCGACCTGGCAGGCTTGGCTGACCGCCTCGCCGGGCAGAAGGCCACGCGCGCGGTATCGCTGATGCTGAGCGGACCCAGCGGATCCGGCAAGTCGGCTTTTGCGCGCTACCTTGCCGAACGCATGGGATGCGAGGTCGTGGAGAAACGCGCCTCCGATCTCCTGGGCAAGTATGTGGGCGAGACCGAGAAGCAGATCGCCGCCGCCTTCGCCGAGGCCCGGCAGAAGGGCGCCTTCCTGATCTTCGACGAGGCCGATAGCCTGCTCGGCAACCGGTCCGGCGCGCACCGGAACTGGGAGGTTAGCCAGGTCAACGAGATGCTTACCTGGATGGAACGGCATAACCTTCCCTTCTGCTGCACCACGAACCTGATGGACCGCATTGATCCCGCCGCCATGCGCCGCTTCCTCATCAAGGCGAAGTTCGGCACGCTTCGCCCCGAACAGGCCGCGCTCGCCTTCGAACGCGCCTTCGGCCTCGCTGCGCCTGCGGCCCTTGCAAGGCTCGACGGCCTGACGCCTTCAGACTTCAGCCTGGTCCGCCGGAAGGCCGAACTGCAAGGCCTTTTGGGCGATGCGGAATATCTGCTGTCGGCACTTGAAGCAGAGCAGACCTCGAAATTTGGCAGCAAGTCCTCGATCGGGTTTCACTGATCTATCAACGTCAGTCCAGCGGGATGCCTTCAGTAGGGCGTCTTTTTCAATGAGCGAGGCCAAATGGAATCAGGCATACGGAGGACGCGCTGGGCGCATCGGGAAAGCATGAGGAGCATTCCGGCGTTTCACGGGAGCGCATCTTGAACGAACATCTATATGCCGTCGGCGATATCCATGGCTGCGTGAGGCTTCTGGAAATGGCAACATCCTGGATCGAGAAAGAGTCCGGATGTCATCCAGCCCATGTCGTCTTCATAGGCGACTACATCGACAGGGGGAGAAACAGCAAGGAGGTCCTCGATCTCCTGATGGCGGCACCCAAGCGTCCTGGTGACAGATATACCTGTCTGCGGGGAAATCACGAGCAACTCTGCCTCGACGCAACCCGCTCAATTCGTCACATGAGGAACTGGCTCTTCAATGGCGGCGAAAGCACGCTCGAGTCCTTCGACGGGCGTATTGACGACAGGTACCTGAATTGGATGGCTGGCTTGCCTTACCTTTACGAAGATCCACAGCGCATCTTCGTGCATGCTGGCCTCGTGCCGGGGGTCCCGGTTACCATGCAGAAGCCTGAAAACCTCATGTGGATAAGGGAGCCATTCCTGAACGCCCGTGGTCCGTTCGAGAAGCATGTCGTTCACGGTCATACACCGGAGGGGCCCACGCTGCTGCAAGAGCGGACGAACATCGATGCGGGAGCGTTCTACTCCGGCAGGTGGAAACGGCGGTGGAAAACTAGACCACGGTAGCGGCGGGATAGTCCCGCTGCGG
>VFQS010003189.1_pt1 | contig 12696 bp, 8 predicted proteins | sample 3512361 | NCBI WGS metagenome assembly VFQS01 (sample SAMN10412375, study PRJNA504923) | tailings metagenome | isolation source: Relicate 1 Philex TSF3 active mining | place: Philippines
CGGCTTTTCATTCGCCACCGCACCCGGTCGCGCCTGCTACGTGCCGGTCGGCCACAGGACCGGCGACGGCGATCTTTTCGGCAGCAGCGGTCTGGCCCCCGGTCAGATTCCCCTGCGGGATGCGCTCGGCCCGCTCAAGGCACTGCTAGAAAATCCGGCGGTGCTGAAGATCGGTCAAAATCTCAAGTACGACGCCTTGGTTCTGCGGCGTTACGACATCCGCATCGCGCCGCTGGACGATACCATGCTGATGTCGTACGCGCTCGACGGGGGACGCGGCAGCCATGGCATGGATGCCCTGTCGGAGCGGCATCTCGGTCATGTCTGCATGTCGTTCGATCAGGTGATCGCCCATGCCCCCGGTGCGAAGAAGAGCGAACGCACGTTCGCTGGCGTACCCATCGACAAGGCCACGGAATATGCCGGCGAAGATGCCGACGTGACCCTGCGTCTCTGGATGGCGCTCAAGCCGCGCCTGCCTGCGGAACACATGACCACGGTCTACGAAACCCTCGAGCGTCCGCTCGTCGACGTCATCGTCGATATGGAGCACGCCGGAATCAAGGTAGACCGCGCGATATTGGCCCGGCTGTCCTCGAGCTTCGCCCAGTCGATCGCCCGGCTGGAGGAGGAAGTGCAGGCCCTCGCCGGCATTAAGTTCAACCTGGGCAGCCCCAAGCAACTCGGCGAGTTGCTTTTCGATCACTTGAAGTTGCCTGGCGGCAAACGAACGAAATCCGGCCAGTGGGAAACCCGTGCCGGCCTTCTGGATGATCTTGCCGCCAACGAAGATCTTCCCGAGGACGCCCGGCGCCTCATCAACACCATGCTCGAATGGCGGCAACTCACCAAGCTGCGTTCGACTTATACCGACGCGCTGCCCGCGCATATCGACTGCAGCACCGGCCGCATCCACACCAGCTATGCGCTGGCCGCGACCACGACCGGGCGTCTTGCCTCGACCGACCCTAACTTGCAGAACATACCGGTCCGCACCAAGGAAGGGCGCGAGATCCGTACGGCGTTCATCGCAGAGAAGGGCGCGAAGCTGATTTCAGCGGACTACAGCCAGATCGAGCTGCGCGTCCTGGCGCACATCGCCGAGATCCCGCAACTCAAGAAAGCTTTCGAGCACGGGATGGACATCCACGCCATGACGGCGTCGGAAATGTTCGGCGTGCCTGTCAAAGATATGCCGGCCGAAGTCCGTCGCCGCGCCAAGGCCATCAACTTCGGCATCATCTACGGCATCTCGGCCTTCGGTCTGGCTGCACAGCTCGGCATCTCGAAGCAGGAGGCCGGAGACTACATCACCACCTATTTCAAGCGCTTTCCTGGCATCCGCGATTACATGGAGCGCACGAAAAAGTTCGCCCACGACCACGGCTACGTGGAAACGGTGTTCGGCCGTCGCATCCACTATCCCGAAATCAATACCAAGAACCCGTCCATGCGCGGCTTCCTCGAGCGCGCGGCGATCAACGCACCGATCCAAGGCTCGGCCGCCGATATCATACGCCGCGCCATGATCCGGATGCCTGCAGCCTTGCGCGATGCAAAACTCCAGGCCACCACCATGCTCTTGCAGGTGCATGACGAATTGATCTTCGAATCGAAAGAGAGCGAAGTGGACCGAGCCCTGGACGTGGCACGTCGGGTCATGGAAAAGGCGCCCGAGCCCGTCGTGAAGTTTTCCGTTCCGATACACGTCGACGCCAAGGCCGCCGACAATTGGGAAGCTGCCCATTGAGCAGCGCGGACGGCCTCCCGTCCCGAAAAAGCAGAACGGCCCGCGCTCACGGGCCGTTTTTCGTTCACCGCGCTGGCAGCTTTCAGAACCGGTGCTTGATCGTGCCGCGAATCTGAGGCGAATCGTCTTCGCCCGGTCGCAAGGGATCGCCCTGCTGTTTCGTGCCTTCCGATTCGTTCATCCCGTAGAGAAGCTCGAGGCCGAAATCGAACTTCGGCAGCACGCCCAGCTTGCCCAAGCCCGGAATGCGCACTTCTATGCCTTCGGGCGTCTCAGGCGCGATCGAAGTCCCCGTGCCTCGCGTGTCGAGCTGCACGTCGACCTTGGACCTTCCGGCCTCACTCTTACCCTGTGTGGTCTCTTGGAACGCAAGCGCAGCGGAGCTCACGTAGCCCGCTACCATGCCCAAAACCAACCACCTGATCCGACGCGTTTTCATCGCATGACCCCGCGGCATCGCCCGCATGCCGTTCTGCAACTAGATGACCCTGGAACGTGGCGAACTCAAGCTTCTATCCACACTGGTAAAGGGGCCCTGAACGTTTCCCGGCGTTGCTGTGTTGTTTTGGCAATGTCGCAGTTCAGCAACAGAATAGACAAAGACCGATATGCTTTCACCAAAACAAAGAGGCCGCCCGGTAGGGCAGCCTCTCCGTTCATCCGTTCAGATCGCTCGGATCAGAACTTAACTCGTGCACCGCCGAGAACGATGCTGAGATCGTTCGAGTTGGCGATCTCGGAGGAGAAGTTCTTGTAGGTCAGGAACACTTCCATGGCAGCGGCGTCGATGTGCTGGTTTACACCGATGCCCCAGTTGGTGACCGTGTCGGTCGAACCGAGGGCATTGTGCTCACCGTACTCACCGAACAGCACCGTGTTACCGATGCCGAAGTGGTTACGAGCGAGACCAGCCGTGATGTGCCAGAAATCGCCATCCGTACCAGCAACGTCACGCTCACGCGTGCCAGCGGCGAAGTTCGTGAACAGGCCCGTGGGAACGTGCAACACAGACAGAGAGCCCTTGAACTGGGTCTCTTTCTCGTTGCAGTTCGTGGCGCAGTCGAGAGCACCCGTCGCTGCATTCAGCTCGGTGTCTTCCGAGTAGCCGATACCTGCTGCGATCCGAACGCCGTTGAACTCGCCGGCATAGCGCAGAGCGATATCCCAGAAGTTATCTTCGGCGACAGCGGCCTGAAGCGTGAAGCCGTGCAAGGCCGGCGACTCGTACAGGATGTGGTTACGACGGCTCGTGTCCCACGACTCAGCACCCGTGATCTGAGAACCCCAGGTCGTGCCCGTGTAGCCAGCACTGGTCGTGATGAACATGCCGCCGATGTAGAGGCCGATGTCCGGCGTACCAGCGGCAGACACGCCACCCAGGTCGATCAGAACCAGGTTGTCCGTCGCGGTCGAGCCGTGACCCAGCTTCACCATACCGAGATGAGCGTCACGCAGCCAAACCGTGCTGTCGCGCAGCAGCGGAGCGCTGGCACCACCCAGATCGTCACCACCGGTGGTCTGGTTCGTCGAGCCAATGTTGTTCACATTGACGCCGAACTCGTAGAGGAAGCCGGCGCTGAAGCGCGAGCTGATCTTCGCCGAGCCCTTGAAGCGGAAGCGCGAGAAGATATTGCCGCCGTCGCCGATGTACATGTCGGAACGAATGCCATCGTCCCAATGCATGACGTTGTGGCCAACCCAGCCGGAGAGCTCAACGCTCACCTTGCGGTTGCCCTTGCGCACGGTCGTCGCCTCGAGCTCCGCGATCCGCTCCTCGAGATCAGCGCAGCAATTGCCACCCAGGTCGGCCGCAAGAGCGCTAGAGCCCATCAGCGCGGTCGCGACGGCGGCGATGGCGAAACGAGAGGTCGTCATTCGTCCCCCAATCATGGTTGTTAGTGTCCTAGTTCGTCAAAGTGCCCGCAGGAAACAGCACGCGCAGCCCGGCGCTGGCTCCCGTGTCCCTTCGAGACTGCACGCACGCGCGTGAAGCGCACGCCGACTCGGAGAGACGCGAAGACGCGAAAAACAACACAACGAACGCAGATACCAACGTGCGGCTATTCGCATGGAGCGCCGGGCTTGTTTCCTGCGCTTCACCCGCCTGGTCAGTCGGGACATCCCGGACGCAGACCCTGACGGCTAGCCGACGAGACCGATTTGGTCTTGCCGCACGACTCGACTTGATGATGAGTGATTACTGGACGGCGGCCTGAGTCGCAAACGTATGGACACGTTTGCATCACTGATTGGGGGCACTCGTTGCAGAAACATCACGGATTGGTGAGCGCCCCCCGTGCTTCTGGTCGCGGAAACGCCTTCGATTTCAGAGATCAAGGCATTGATTTGCAAATTAAAGACGTCAATTTCACGGACATTCGGGAAAATGGGTATCAGCAACCGCTGCGCACCCCCTTCCGGAAGCGTCGCCCGGTACGTAACGGTGCGTAACCTGGGGATTTCTGCCGCCAGCGCCGTGTCTTTCACGACAAAAGGGGGGTGAGCGGAGACGCGAGGCTGCGCGGCGCCTTCCCGTCTTCAACCCCGCGGAGGCCTGAAACAGCGGCCTCAACCACCTGTGTGGCGCATTTGACGTTTGGCTCCCGGTCGCGGCTCAGCTCGTCGCCATATGTCAGGCCCAGAAGCGGCACTCGGCTCATAATGTTGCTGGCGTTCGCTCTGGCCCCGACATTCGGTCCTCAGTATGACGCACGGGGAACCAAGTGTCAGAACCGGTGCGCTAGGCATTTGCGAACGACACGGCATCTGCGGCCCTGGCTCACGACACGCCCGCCGGACACCGGATCGGCCGCGCATGAAGCGCGATAGCCCCGGAGGCCACCCGGAGGTCACTGCCGCCCACCCGAACGAAAAAGGCCACCCGTAGGTGGCCTTTTCCAACTTCGTGCGTAGCGGTTCACATCAGAAGTTGATGCGGGCGCCGCCAATCACCGTCTGCAGATCGCCAGCACCGAGGATGTCGGCGCCATCGTAGGAGAAGTTCTTGTACGTCAGGAACACGTGCATGTCGGCTGCGTCGACATACTGGGTGACACCCAGACCCCAATGCGTGACCGTACCGATGGAAGCGAGGGCGCTGTGCTCGGAGTACTCACCGAACAGCACCGACTTTCCATAACCGAAGAAGTTCTGCGAGATACCACCGGCCACGTACCAGAAGTTTCCATCCGTGTTGGCCACGTCGCGGTCACGCTGGCCGGCGGCGAAGGTCGCGAACAGGCCGGTCGGAACGTGCAGGATCGAGGCGGAGCCCTTCAGCTGGGTTTCCTTCTCACCGCAGTTCGTGGTGCAGTCGAGAGCACCGGTGAGGCCGTCCAGTTCCGTGTCTTCCTGGTAGCCGATGCCGGCCGCAATGCGGAAGCCACCGAACTCGCCCGCATAGCGCAGGGCCACGTCCCAGTAGTTGTCCTCGGCCACCGCCGCCTGCAGCGTGAACCCGATGAGCGTCGGAGACTGGTAGAGAACGTGGTTGCGGCGGCTGGTATCCCAGGACTCGCCACCGGTGAGCACGTTACCCCAGGTCGTCGCCGTGTGTGCGCCGCCCGAAGTCACGAACATGCCACCAACATAGAGCGGCAGATCCGGCGTGGCCGCCGAGCCCATTCCGCCGAGGTCGATCAGGATAAGGTTGTCCGTCGCGGTAGAGCCGTGGCCCAGCTTGATGCGGCCGAGCTGCTTGTGCTCCAACCAGACCGTCGAGTCCCGAAGCAGAGGCGCCGAAGCACCACCCAGATCGTCGCCGCCGATCGTCTGGTTCATCGCACCGATGGCATTGCCGTTGATGCCGAACTCGTACAGGAAGCCGGCCGTGACGCTCGGGCTCACTTTCGCCGTGCCGACGAAGCGGAAGCGCGAGTAGATGTTGCCACCGTCGCCGATGTAAGTGTCGGAACGAACGCCGTCGTCCCACCACATGATGTTATGGCCGACGTGTCCGGAGACGGTAACGCTGACCTTGCGATTACCCTTACGAACGGTCGTTGCCTCGAGCTCGGCAACGCGCTCTTCGAGGTCGGCACAGCAATCACCACCAAGGTCCGCCGCCTTGGCAGGGCTGGCGCCGAAAAGGCCGGCGGCGGCGACGATCGCCACTGCGCTAGCCGACTTCAGCAGTCCCCCATGCATACTCTTATTCTCCTGACTAACGCTTACCCTAAGCCACTAGCGACTCTGGGACCGGTGTTGGCCGATCGACCCTAACGATTGCGATTGCCGATTTCGGCCATCGACCCGTCGGTGGCTAACGCTTACCCCATGCCCGACCGACGGCGTAAGTGGAAAACGTAAATTCCAAATGATTCGAAGATGACTAGTGGCAACTTTGCAACGCCACTGATTCGTGACTGCGAGCCCTGTCCTCCGCCCTCGGCATGACATTGCCGACAGATCGGGTGAAAGCCAGATTTCACGGGCATCAGTTCAAACTCGGAAACCGGCGGAAGCATGGCAGGAAAGAGGCACAAGGACTGCCGCGTGAAACTCTCGCTCTCGCCACCCCGGACATGCCTGCGTCTCGCCGACGCCAGTTTGAATTATGGAATTTCAAGTGAAAAAACAATAAGATGAAGCCCAGCGTGACCCCAGAGCAACGCAGGACTCGGGATATGTAACGCAAGCGCAACACACTAGCGTGAGAGCCGCGGAGGCGAGGGCAAGACCGCCATGCGCGCATTGGCCCGCGGGCGTCTCGCCTGAATTCGGTCTATCATTTCCACATCGACGGCTGGTGAAGACGAGGGCGCCATGCAAGCACGCCATGGAAATCCTGAATCAGAAAAAAATGCAGACAGTGCGCTTGTCGTCGGCGGCGGCCCTGCAGGCCTGACAACGGCGTTGGCACTCTCGAAAGCAGGCGCGAACGTCACGCTCGCAGCCCCCGCCGCGACCACCACGACCCAATCGGCAGTCCGCGATCCCCGCACGACGGCATTGTTCGGCGACAGCATAACGCTTCTGCACAACCTGGGCGTCTGGAAGCACCTTTCGGCCCGTGTGGCGCCCCTTGTCGGACTGCGGCTCGTGGATGACACCGGCAGCTTGTTCAGGGCTCCGGAAATCCTCTTCCAAGCCAACGAGATCGGACGTAGCACGTTCGGATACAACATCGAGAACGATGCGCTCAACGGAGCGCTTGTTGCCGCGCTCGCAGACGGCCAGCGGATCGACGTGCTGAACGGGACGATCGACGGTTTGGACATCGGTCCGGACGCGGTCTGCGCACGCATGGACGGAGCGCAGGTTTGGCGGGGAGCGCTGGTCGCCGCGGCGGACGGACGCAACTCGCTCTGCCGGCGCGAAGCCGGCATCACGACCGAGACGCATGCCTACGCCCAGCACGCCATCGTCTGCAAATTCACCCACACGCGCGCGCACGGCGGCATATCCACCGAGTTGCATCGACGCGCCGGCCCCCTGACGACCGTTCCGCTGCAAGGCCTCGCTTCGAGCCTCGTCTGGGTCGAGACGCCGCACGAGGCGGAGCGCCTGAAGGCGCTATCCGACGCGGCCTTCGCCGCCGAGCTCGGCGCACACCTCGATGGGCTGCTGGGCCGCATCGAGGCCCTGACGCCACGCTCCAGCTACCCTTTGAGCCGCATGACGGCCGATCCCCTCGCGCAGCGACGTGTCGCGCTCGTGGGCGAAGCCGCACACGTCATTCCGCCGATTGGCGCGCAAGGCCTCAACCTCGGATTCCGCGATGCGGCCTGGCTGGCAGATGCCGCCGAGACCGCCATCCGCGAGGGCCGAGATCTGGGCGATCCCATGACCCTCGCCGACTACACCGCGAGCCGGAAGACCGACATCCGCAGCCGCACGGCGATCATCGACCTCCTCAATCGCTCGCTCCTGGCCGACACCACCCCATTCGATCTCGCGCGCGCCGCCGGCATGGGCGCGCTACAGGCCATTGGGCCATTGCGACGCATCGCGATGCGCGAGGGCATGGGCCCCTCCGGCCCGGCGCCGCGCCTCATGCGCGCGAGCGACGCGGATCCGTCGTCATTCGTCGGCCAAACGGCCGCCGCGCAGCCCGCCTGAGGGACATGATCCACGGGTATCGCCGGCTGAAGAAGCGTGCGCACTTGCGGCGGCCTCACAAAGCTTGCATGTACGCGCATACATCGAGAAGACCGCCTGACGAGCCCACCAGCTTGCGATCGGATCTCATGCCGGTCCAGGCAGGTGCAGAACTTCTGTGAGATTGCGCCCCGCGGGGCGGCCGTCGTTCTGGGGACCGCGAACGGGAGAAATGCGTGCTCAAGCCGAAGCTGATCGATCTGCGCCAGCGGCTTGAGCTTGCCTTGCTCGAGTTGCTGATGGGCCTCGTCCGCCTCATGCCCATCGATACCGCAGCCGAGGTCTCCGGGCGGTGCTGGCGCGCGATCTGTCCGCATTTGCGTCGACACAAGCGTGCGCTGGACAACCTCGCCATTGCCTTCCCCGAGAAGACTGCCGCCGAGCGGGACGCCATCGCCCGGGCCATGTGGGAAAACCTCGGCCGTGTCATGGCCGAGACCATGCTGATCGACCGGATCATCAGGGAGCCGGGCCGCATCAAGATCGCCAACGAGCATGTCTTTGCCCGCTACAAGGACAAACTGGGTCCGGTCATCGGCGCATCCCTGCACATGGGAAACTGGGAGCTGGCCATCTGGCCGCTGGTCATCGCCGGCGCCAACCCCGCAGCCGTCTATCGCACCGTGAAGAACCCGTACGTCGATCAACTCCTGCGCGATCAACGCAGGGATCTCTATCCCGGCGGCCTGCTCGGTAAGGGCAAGGTCGACGGAAGCTGGGAGGAGGGGCAGCGCACCGCGCGCCAGATCATGGACCACGTGCGTCATGGCGGACGCCTCGGGCTCGTCTGCGACCTCTACGACAAGAGCGGCATCCCCGTGCCCTTTTTCGGAAAACCAGCACGCTCTGTCGCCATTCCCGGCATGATTGCCCGCCGCTTCGGAGCCCGCATCTGGATGGCGCGCTGCTTGAGGATCGGCAAATCGAGCCGTTTCGAGGTCGAGATCAAGGAGCTGAAGGTCCCACGCACCGCAAACGTCGGCGAGGACGTCAAGTGGATCACCGCCGCCATGCAACAGCAATTCGAGGCGTGGATCCGCGAAGCTCCCGAACAGTGGATGTGGTCGAACCGCAGATGGTCGTGACGAAGCCCGGCGGTGCACCGCCCAGCGAGGACGCGCCGGCGCGCCGCCCGACATTCCAGCAACGTGCCGAGGTCTTTGCCCTGCGCGCGGCGGTGGCACTGGCGCGCCGCGCACCGCTCTCCTGGTGTACGGCGACGGGTGCGGCGCTCGGCTGGGCCATCGGGCCATGGCTGCGCCAGAGCCGGCGGGCACTGGCAAACCTCGAGATCGCCTTCCCCGAGCGCACGCCGGCGGCGCGCCGGCGCATCATGCGCGCCATGTGGGCCAACATGGGCCGCACGTTCGCCGAGACGCTGGTGCTCGAGCGCATCGCCGCTGATCCCACGCGCATCGAAATCGTCGATTTCGAACACTGGAAACAGCGGTTCGGAGAGCCTGGCCCCTCAATCGGCTGCACGTTGCATATGGGAAGCTGGGAACTGGCCATCCAGCCGCTCAACCTTTTCGGCCGCAAGCCCGTCGGGGTCTACAAGCCGCTCGCCAACCCGCTTGCCAACCGCTGGCTGACCGAAACCAGGGCGCCCCTTTATCCCGGCGGCCTCGTCGCGAAGGGCGAGGAAGACGATACGCGTAGCGGCCAGCGTGCCGCGCGCCAACTCATCGACCTTGCGCGCAAGGGCGGTTGCATCGGCATGGTCATCGATCATGTCGACCGCCGCGGCGTGGCGATCCCCTTCCTCGGGCGTACCGCCCGCTTCACCGGCGCACCGGCCATGATCGCCCGGCATGTCGGCGCCCGGCTGTGGGTAGGCCGCTGCCTTCGCGTCGGCCGGGGCAGCCGTTTCCGCATGGAGATCCGCGAAATCGCCGTGCCGCGATCCGACGACAAGACGGCCGACGTCACCGCCCTCACGACCGCGATTTTCGCCGTTTTCGAAGAATGGATCCGCGATTGCCCGGAACAGTGGATGTGGTGGAACACACGCTTCGTGAAGCCTGAAGCCGAGACGGCGTCCTCCCCGCCGCCTGCGCGGTCCGATGGCGTCCTCGAGACACCTCAGCCATGATGCTGCCCACTGACGTGCGCCATATCCTCGACGGCCTCCTCGAGGGCGTCTCCCGCAACGAGCTGGCCGCGCGAGCCCAGCGCATCTCGGAGCGCTATCGGCGCGGCGCGCCCTCGTCGCTAGCGATACGCGATCCACGCGATGCCCTCGCCTACGCGCTCACCCGCATGCCCGCGACCTTCGCCGCCGCCCACGCCGCCCTCGGCCGGCTCGCCGAAGCCATGCCGTCGCTCGCCCCGGCTTCGCTCGTCGATCTGGGCGCAGGCACAGGCGCCGCCACACTCGCCGCTCGCAGCATCTGGCCTTCTTTGAAGCATGTCACCCTCGTCGAGGCCAACCCGCAGTTTCGCACCCTCGCCGACACACTCCTCGGTCCGCTTCGCGAGGCCGGCGATACGTCGATCGATATCGTCGCCGCCGACCTGACGAAAGCCTCCGATACGGACGCGATACCGCAGGCCGACATCGTGACCGCCGGCTACGTGCTCGTCGAGCAGCCGTTCGAGGCACGCACGCGGCTACTCGAGTTCGGACTGGCACGCGCCTCCCGTGCCCTGGCGATCATCGAGCCGGGCACGCCCGCCGCTTTCGAAATGCTGCGCGGACTGCGCACGCAGGCCATCGCGCGCGGTGCCCACGTCGTCGCACCATGCCCGGCACAGGGCCCTTGCCACATGGAGGGCTCCGACTGGTGTCATTTCGCGGTCCGACTGGCGCGCAGCCGCGACCATAAGCTCCTGAAAGCCGCCGACGCCCCCTTCGAGGACGAGCCCTATAGCTACCTTGCGCTTGCCCACGAGAGCTGCATTTCTTTGGCGGACGGCCGGCTTCTTACGCGCCCGGCGCAAGACAAGACGGGCGTCAGCCTGCGTGTCTGCGCCCCCGATGGCGTGAAAGAGCTGCGCATCCCGCGCGGACGAAAAGACGACTACAAGACGGCACGCCGCCTCGAATGGGGCGATGCCTTGCCGGCGTCGCTGCGGAGCTATCTGCCGGACCGCGACGGCAGCCCCTGATCAGCCCCGAACCTCGCGGTGTCGGCCTCGCTCCGCGGGATGATCCGAACAGCCGGCGGCGCACGATGACGGACGACCGCCCCCGGTCGCCGCCAACGGGCACTTCGCAAGAGGCGGCGCCCAGGTCGCGCCGCATCGAGGTGGGGCCGGACACCACCGTTTCAAGGCGCTGCAATATCCAACCGCCCGGCAACAGATGCCTCCCGATGCCACGACCATGCCGGCGCTCTGCGCGATCCCCGGCAATCGAGACAATTCCTGCCTTCGATCGGAAGGCTGCGGCAAACCTTTGCCCTTACTGTCCCGCAACGACGGCCCTTCCCGCCCGACCGGCACGACGTCGGCGGCCGATTGCCAGTGAGGCGCACATGCAGAGATTGGTCGAACCCATGCCGCCAGCGGCAGGGTGCATCTCGAATGCACTAGACGATGACTGCGACGAAGCCGAAAAGCGCATCCTCCGCAGTATACCCACGGACATTGCTGCAGCCCTCACGCGAGAACAGCAGCTCCGTCTGGTATGGTCGGTGAAACCGGTGCCGACCAGGCACGGCATAACGTTGCGCTCCAGCTTTCGATGGTTCTCGAAGCGCTATTACCTCGCCGTGTTCGGCGGAGAGGATTGCCGCAACATCGAGCGGCTCAGGGCCGAGGGGCAGCTCGATGCCATCCCCATGAGCCTCACGTTCCTGATCATCGCCGGCCTCGTCGTCGTGTATGGGGTCGTTCCCCTGGCTTTCCTGCTCTATTTCGTGAAGTCGGCACTTGGCATCGACGTCTTCGACGGCCCGTCGATTTTTCATCCCTGGTTCTGCGGCTAGATCCGGCCCCCACGGACGCAGCTTCGACGCCGGCGCACAGCTTCGGTCGAGCAGCACCGTGCGGCGCCACCGCAGGCGCTTGCTCACCGCATTCGGCAGGCGCGTGCACGCCGGGAAAGCAGGCCTGCCAAGCTGTCGCAGGCCAACCTGGAGAATTATCGAACATAGCGCTTGACCCGGGAGACGGTTATCGGCATGTTCCCGGTCCGCGAGCAAGGCGGCCGGCACGAACGGCTCCCGAAACTCGCGGCTCTCACGCCAGTGAGAGAGGGTGCGGCAAAGCCTCACTCGTGCGCGCCGGTAGCTCAGCTGGATAGAGCGTCTGACTACGGATCAGAAGGTCGTGGGTTCGAATCCTTCCCGGCGCGCCAATAACACTCGGCCAGAAATTCTCTGGCCTGCAGATCGGTCCTTCAAAATCCCAGTATTTGCGGGCTTTTCCGAAGGCAGCTGACGACTGGCACCTCACCAAAACCACCGAAATTCTTCTCTCTGAGGCCCTTTTTCTCCAAAGCTGACGACTTCACGAATTTAGTCTTCAGGTCTAACCCATTGATTTTACAGGCTTCGAATGTGGCAAAAATCGCACAGTTTCGCACATTCCCCGACGGCCGTAAGAATCCGGAATCGAGATTTACCGCGTCATACTGGCGGGATCGATCGGTTCTCCCTGGCGTTTTGCTCTTCAAATCAATGCTCTAGATCTTCTTCGCTCTGTCCGCGCGCATCCGACTACTCGTCGTTCACTGGCCGAAGAGCCAAAGACTAAAACGCCAGCTGATCATCAGCCGTAAGATTGCAAGCACTCGAGCGATGGTTTAAGCGCGCTTACCGTTGGACCTTGGCGCACATACCCCACGGGGTCGATCGCTGCGTTCAGGCGTCGTCGATTCCAACGCCTGAACCAACCACTCAAAC
>VFQS010003194.1_pt1 | contig 12679 bp, 12 predicted proteins | sample 3512361 | NCBI WGS metagenome assembly VFQS01 (sample SAMN10412375, study PRJNA504923) | tailings metagenome | isolation source: Relicate 1 Philex TSF3 active mining | place: Philippines
GTCGTTTGCCGCCCCGGCGAGTGGAGTTCGAAGAACGTGAACCGAAGAACGAGGCCGAGCGACGTCGCGCGGCCGTGCGGGCTCGTGGAGGGGGGCAGGCCCGCAAGGACATCGAACAGACGCGAGTCGAGCGAGAACCCGAGGTCTGGATCGATGAGGGCCCGATTCGTGAAGCCGCCGAAGAGGCGGCCGATCGCGGTCGACGACCGGCTCCCGCCGAACGTCGTCCGTCGAATCGGCGCCCGGGCGAACTGGCCCCCGATGTGGCGACGAAGGTGGAAGAAGTTCTCGAACCGCGTCGTGCGGCGCGGCTCAAGGAACGCTTGCTCCAGGCGCAAGTCGCACTCGAAGGAGAACGCTTCTCCGATTCGTTGCGCATGGCGCGCTCGCTCGCCAAGGAAATGCCGCAAGTCGCTGCCGTTCACGAGGTGATCGGACTCTCGAGTTATCGCCTCGGCAAGTGGCGTGATGCCATCGCTTCTCTCGAAATCTCGCGCAATCTGCGCCCGCGTATCGAAGATCTTCCGGTTCTCGCCGACTGCTACCGCGCTTTGCGGCGTTGGACCGAAGTCGATCAGGTGTGGGCTGAGATCAAGGAATCGTCGCCATCGCACGAGGTGATGGCCGAGGGGCGGATCGTCTATGCGAGTTCTCTCGCGGAACGTGGTGACATGCGCGGCGCGATTGCCGTGCTGACCAAGGTGGCCGCCGTCCCGCGTCGCATTCACCCTCACCACATGAGGCAGTGGTACGTCCTGGCCGATCTGTACGACCGGGCCGGCGACGTTCGTCAGGCGCGAGAGCTGTTCCGGCGAATCGCCTCGATCGATCCGCGATTCGCCGACGTCACCGATCGCATCGCCTCTCTCTGACCACACCGTCCCACACTCGAATCCGGCGGCGTCGACCCACGACGTCGAAAGGAGAGGGACGTGAACGTGACGGTGTTGTGTGGAACCTTGAGCAGTGATCCGGTCTGGCGCACCCTGCCGTCGGGAAGCTCGGCGGTGTCACTGGAAGTCACGACCGACAGTTCGTTCGAGACTCGGTCGACCGTTCCGGTCACGATGGTCGACCCTCGGCGGGTTCGGGAGCTGGAGCGACTGACGTCCGGGGATGCCGTGGTGGTGATCGGCGAGACACGTCGTCGATTCTTCCGGGCGGGAGCCGTCACCTCGAGTCGCACCGAAGTTCGGGCCCTGAACGTGATCCCGGCCCGTCGCCGCGACCGAGTGGCGAGCGCCGTCCGGGAGGTCGCATCGGTACTGGGAGAGCTGCCGGAACGAGAACTACTCTTCGACACATGAATCAGGATCAACTCACTCGTCTGCGCAGCGGCCACGGCTTCATCGCCGCCCTCGACCAGAGTGGAGGGAGCACCCCCAAGGCCCTGCGGCTCTACGGAATCGCAGAGACCGAGTACTCCTCTGATGCCGAGATGTTCGATCTGATGCAAGCGATGCGGTCGCGGATGATCCGGAGTTCGGCCTTCTCGGGTGACCGTGTTCTCGGAGCGATCCTCTTCGAAGGGACGATGGACCGACAGATCGAGGGACTCGGGAGCGCCGACTACCTGTGGTCGAAGAAGAAGGTCGTTCCGTTCCTGAAAGTCGACAAAGGGCTCGAGGACGAGGTCGATGGCGTGCAGGTCATGAAGCCGATGCCCGATCTCGACGCCTTGTTGAAGCGGGCCGTCGACAAGGGGATCTTCGGAACCAAGATGCGATCGGTCATCAAGGTTGCCGATACCGCTGGAATCGCCCGGGTCGTCGCCCAGCAATTCGCCGTCGGTCGCCAGATCCTGGCCGCCGGATTGGTTCCCATCATCGAGCCCGAAGTGGACATCAACAGCCCGTCGAAGGCCGAGGCCGAGTCGATCCTCAAGACCGAACTGCTGGCCGAGTTGGCTGCTCAACCAACCGATCAGCCCGTCATGTTGAAGTTGACACTTCCCGAAGTCGACGACTTCTACGCCGAGTTGGTCGCTCATCCGAGCGTTGTGCGGGTCGTGGCTCTCTCGGGTGGTTACACGCGCGACGACGCGAATGCGAGACTGGCGCGCAACCACGGCGTGATCGCCAGCTTCTCGCGGGCGCTCACCGAGGGGCTGTCGGCTCAGCAGTCCGATGCCGAGTTCGACGCTGCTCTCGATGCGTCGATCGCCAGCATCTTCGCGGCGTCCAACACCTGAGTGAGCGGCGCGATTTTCAGAGACCGAACAATGGTCGAATCACGGGGCCCGTGCGCAACTTCGGTGTGAAGAACGTCGACTTCGGGGGCATCAACAGGCCTTCGTCGGCGGTTCGCCGAATTTCGGCGACCGTGACCGGACGGATCAACACTCCGGCGACGACCCCCTGACGTCCGTGCGTCACGACGTCGACGACGTGATCGACACCGTGCTGGTAGGACACGTCGTGGGCGAGGTCGCGGAGCGCATGTTCGAGTCGTGCGCCATCGAGGTCCCGCACTCCGGGGAAAGCGGCGTCACGAGGAGTCAGCCATGATCCGGTTCCGTCGGGAGCGACGAGAACGAGGGAACCACGACGATCCATCTCGTTGGTCACCTCGGTCGTGATCTCTCCGAACGGTTCGATGTCGAACGACTCGGACAGGTGGTCGCGAAGTGCGTCGAACGTCGTGTCCGAATACAACCGATGAATGGCGGCCACGCTCAGTTGGTCGGCGATGAGTTCCCCGATGTACGTCATCGTGGTGTCGGCTCGGCCCGCCGTGCCCGTGTCGTGCGATCGCTGTTCGTCACGGAACGTTCGACTGATCGCGTATCGATGATGGCCGTCGGCGATCACGACGTCGTGGGCACCGACGGCGCGCCCGATCGCGGCGATGCGTGTCGCATCGGTGACTCGTTCGAAGACGTGCCGGACGCCGTCGACCTCCACCGATCCCATGGGTTCGCCCGGTTCGGCGAGTAGCTCGGTCAGGCCGGCCGCGAGAGACAGACCCCAGACGGGTGAGAGATTGGTGAGCGTCGCTCGGGTCAGGTCGAGTCGGTCGGTCTTGGCCTTGGGCGTCGTCCGTTCGTGCGGAAGGACACCCCCTGCCCCCTCGTCGACGACTTCGAGGGTGCCGATCACGCCACTCGTTCGACGGGCTCGTCCCTGTGCGTCGATGAATTCCATGCGGTAGATCGTGAACGACGGCGTGTCGTCGGCGACCAGAATTCCGCGCGCGATCCAGTCGGTCAACAGAGCGCCGGCCCGCTCGTATCGTTCGGGGCCGTCGGACTCGAGTGGAACATCGATGTGAACGATGTTGTTCGGATGGCGATCCGCCAACTCCTGGCGGTCGCGGTCGGACAGCACGTCGTACGGAGGAGCGAGAACGAGGTCGAGATCGTCGGAGGCGTATCGGAGAGCACGGAAGGGTTCGAAGCGCGGCACGGCACCAGGTTGGCATCTCGATGGTCGCTGGGGCGACATGGCGCCGATCGACCAGGGGGTCGGCCCGGTCGGTTCGCTGGCAAGATGGGTGGGTGGGTGCCGGTCTCGTTCTGTGCGATCTCGACGGAGTCGTCTGGTTGGCTCATCGGCCGATTCCGGGTTCGGTGGAGGCCATCGCAGCATTGCGGGGGGCGGGGTGGCGTGTCGTCTTCGTCACCAACAATTCGTTCTCTCCGGTGTCGGCGGTGGAGGCATCCTTGGCGTCGGTCGGAGTGCCTGCCGCTGGAGACGTCGTGACGTCGGCGATGGCCGGGGCAAATCTGGTGAGCGCCGGTGAGCGTGTTCTGGTGTGCGGTGGGCCGGGCATCGTGGAAGCCGTCGCTCGACGAGGTGCGGAGATCGTGTCGGACGCCGAAGCGGACGAACACCCAGGTCGCCTCGATGCCGTCGTCGTGGGCTTCCATCGAGACTTCGATTACGAGTCGATGCGGCGAGCCTCCGGTGCCGTTCGCGCTGGCGCGCGACTCATCGGCACCAACGACGACGCCACGTACCCGACGCCGGACGGACCGATCCCGGGCGGCGGCAGCATCCTCGTCGCCGTCGCCACGGCGGCCGGTGTGGCCCCCACGGTGGCCGGGAAACCCCACGAACCGATGGCGAGTGCCGTTCGCTCACTCGTCGGAGCCGTCGACGAGTCGGCGGTGATGGTGGGGGATCGCCCGAGCACCGACGGTCGTTTCGCTCGCACGCTGCGATGCCGGTATGCATTGGTGCGTTCGGGTGTGCTCGCTGCCGGGGCACCTCTCGACCTCGACGGGGGAGTCGACGATGTCGAGGTTCACATCGATGTGCCCGATCTCGCCGGAGTTGCACGGCGACTCGGCGTCGCCGTTTCCTGACGACGTCGCGCCGACCAGGATCGGTACTGTGACCGAGTGTCACGTCGCGTTCGCCTCGATGCCGATCTGGTTCGACGGCGTCTGGTGTCGAGTCGGACCGAGGCGCAAGAGATGATCGATGTCGGGCGCGTCCTGGTGAACGGGGCGGTGGCCGACAAGTCGTCCCGCCTCGTCGATCCGGGTGATGCCGTGTTGATCGAAGGACCCCCGGCCCGTTTCGTGTCCCGCGGCGGAGAGAAGTTGGCGTCGGCTCTCGACGGGTTCGCGATCGATGTCACCGGCCGACGAGTTCTCGACGCCGGAGCGTCGACGGGTGGTTTCAGTGACTGCCTGTTGCAGAGTGGTGCCGCTCACGTGATCGCCCTCGACGTGGGGCATGGTCAATTGCATCCGCGTATTCGACTCGACGAACGAGTCACGGTGATCGAAAGGTTCAACGTCCGGGACGTCGACTCGGAGTCGATCGGGGGAGAGGTCGACATGGTCGTCGCCGATCTGTCGTTCATCTCGCTCACTCTGGTGGCCCGGGCCCTTCTCGGGGTGTGTCGCGAAGGAGCCGATGTCGTCGTGTTGGTCAAACCGCAGTTCGAGGCCGGGAAGCGGGACGTGGCGCGGGGGAGAGGTGTGATTCTCGACCCCGACGTTCAGCAACGGACGGTCGACGCCGTCAGGACGGCCTTCGTCGACGCTGGTGCGGAGATTCGCGGACTGGTGGATTCCCCGATCCGTGGAGCGGACGGAAACAAAGAGTTCCTGCTGCACGTGGTCGCCCGTGGGAGAATGTCGGCATGAGCACGGGTCGGCGAGTACTCGTCGTCGGTCACGCCGATCGGTCCGACGCCGCGGAGTTGGCCCAGCGGGCCGAAGAGTGGTTGATCGAGCGCGGTTTCGACGTGGTGGCCACGACGCCCGATCGGGATCGTCTGGGACTCCGTCGTTCCACCGATTGGAATCCTGACCACGATGCGACGAGCGGGCATCCACTCGCCCTCGCGCTCAGCATCGGTGGTGACGGAACCATGCTGCGTGCCGTGACATTGGTGGGGGAATCGGAGACACCCGTCCTCGGTGTCAACGTCGGCCTGCTCGGTTACCTGACGGCCGTGGAACCACCGGCGATGATCGATGCCCTGAACGATTTCTTCGCCGATCGACTCGATCGTGAGTCTCGGCTCGTTCTCGACGTCACCGCTCATTCGGCTGCGGGTACGCACTCGTACCGCGCCCTCAACGAAGCATCGCTCGAGAAGCTGACCGCCGGCCACACCGTACGGCTGCAGGTCAGCATCGACGGAGTACCGTTCACCTCGTATCAGGCCGACGGGATGATCGTCGCCACCCCCACGGGATCGACGGCGTACTCTCTGTCGGCGCGAGGGCCGATCGTGTCGCCGCGCATGCGCGCCATCTTGCTGACCCCGCTGTCCCCACACATGCTGTTCGATCGATCCCTGGTTCTCGCGTCGAGCGAAGTCGTCGAGATCGACGTGACGGGAACGCGACCCGTCGGACTGGCCGTCGACGGGGAATACATGGGTGTGTTGCAGCCTGGTGATCGGATCACCTGTCGTGAGTCGACACACCCGGCGACCTTCGTGAAGGTGCACGGAGAACGGTTCCATCACATTCTGAAGTCCAAGTTCGGCCTCGCTGATCGGTAGGGCGTTCGATGCTCGTCGAATTACACATCGAAGATCTCGGAGTGATCGACCGTCTCGATCTCGTTCTCGGACCGGGGCTGGTCGCGGTGACCGGGGAAACCGGTGCCGGCAAGACCATGTTGGTGGAAGCGGTGAATCTTCTGGTCGGTGGCCGGGCCGACGCGGCACGGGTTCGGGCTGGCGCCACGGAAGCACGTGTCGAGGGTCGATTCGTGGTCGGCGACGACGAGTGGGTCGTGGCCCGAGTGGTTCCGGTCGATGGACGCAGTCGCGCCTATGTGAACGGCCGTCTGGCCACGGTCGGGCAACTGATCGAGATCGGTGAGCGACTGGTCGATCTGCACGGACAACACGCACATCAGAGTCTTCTCACGACGAGTGTTCAACGGGCCGCTCTCGACGAGTTCGCAGGAATCGATCTCGGTCCGTTGCGAGCCGCGCGCGGACGCCTCACGGAGATCGATGCCGCCCTCGCGACACTGGGCGGCGACGGCCGAGCGCGAGCGCGTGACATCGAGTTGTTGCGATATCAAATCGACGAGATCGATGGCGTCGGAATCGTGTCGGTCGGCGAAGAGGACGACGTGGCGGTGATCGAGGACACTCTTGCTGACGCGGCGGCCCACCGCGACGCCGCGCACGACGCCGGCGAGTCGTTGTCGGCCGACCACGGAGTTCTCGATCGGCTCGGAGTGTTGGTCGCCCGACTCTCGACGCGCCGTCCCTTCGACGATGTGGTGGTGAGGCTTCGTTCGGTGATGGCCGAGCTCGACGACGTGGCCGGGGAGGTCCGGTCGATCGCCGAATCGTGCGATGACGATCCGGAACGTCTGGCTGCCGTGCGAGCCCGTCGCCAGCTTCTGCGCGACATGCGTCGTAAGTACGGTGAGACCCTCGCCGAGGTGCTGGCTTACGTGGAGGAATGTCGAACTCGCGTCGCCGAACTCGAATCGCACGAAGAGCGTGTCGCCACACTCGAATCGGAACGAACGGAGGTGCTGGCCGCCGAGCGCGCGGCGGCGGCCGTCGTCGCTCGGGCACGCAAGAAGGCCGCCGCCAAACTCGGGGCCGCCATCACCTCTCATCTTCCGGCGTTGGCGATGGCCAAAGCAACGGTGAGGATCGCGATCGATGGCGACGACCCGGCCGATGACGTCTCGTTCCTTCTGGCCGCCAATCCAGGCTTGCCGGCCGTGCCGCTCGCCAAGGCGGCATCCGGTGGAGAGTTGGCCCGCACGATGTTGGCCACGCGACTCGTCTTGTCGTCGGGGCCGCCGATCCTCGTCTTCGACGAAGTCGATGCCGGAATCGGCGGACAGGCGGCCACTCATGTCGCCGAGGCGTTGGCCGAACTGGGCGCGGCTCGGCAGATCCTGGTGGTCACCCACTTGGCTCAGGTCGCCGCGCGAGCCGATCATCACGTCGTCGTCGACAAAGAATTCGTGTCGACGGGTCGGAACGAGTCGACGGTGGCCCGTGCGACGGTCGTGGACGGGGCGACCCGGGTGGCCGAGATCGCCCGCATGCTGTCGGGTGACGCCGAGAGTGCCGCCGCCCGTCGACACGCCAAGGAACTTCTGTCCGGAAAATCACGTCAGGCCTGACCACGGGCTCGGGCAGTGTCGTCCCGGGGGGTCCGTGGGGGGTATGGTGATCTCCCGTCATCGGTGATGCACCCGGACGGGAGGTCGACATGCCCAAGCACATCTTCGTCACCGGAGGTGTCGCCAGTTCCCTCGGCAAAGGATTGACCGCTTCCTCGCTCGGGCGTCTCCTGAAGATGCGTGGTCTGCGCGTCACGATGCAGAACCTCGACCCCTACATCAACATCGATCCGGGCACCATGAATCCGTTCGAGCACGGTGAGGTGTTCGTCACCGACGACGGCGGAGAAACCGACCTCGACCTGGGCCACTACGAGCGGTTCATCGACGAGAACCTCTCGCGCAATTCGAATGCGACGACGGGATCGATCTATCAGGCGGTGTTGGCGGCCGAACGGCGCGGCGACTATCTCGGCAAGACCGTCCAGGTCATTCCACACATCACCGACGAGATCCGCCGACGCATTCGACGACTCGCGACCGACGACGTCGATGTGGTGATCACCGAAGTCGGTGGAACCGTCGGTGACATCGAGATCCTTCCGTTTCTCGAGGCGATCCGCCAGTATCGCAAGGAAGCCGGCCGCGACAACGTGTGCTACATCCACGTCACGCTCGTGCCGTTCATCGGGCCGTCGGGAGAGCAGAAGACCAAGCCGACTCAGCACTCGGTGACCGAGTTGCGGAGCCGCGGTATTCAGCCCGACGTGATCGTCTGCCGAAGCGAGGAGCCGCTGAGCTCGAGTCTGAAGCGCAAGATCTCGAATCTCTGCGACGTCGACGAGCGTGCGGTGGTCAACGCGGCCGATGCACGCAACATCTACGAGCTTCCCCTCATTTTGCACGACGAAGGGCTCGACACCGTCGTGTGCGACGTGCTGCGACTCGACACTGCCGTCGATCTGACACCTTGGGAACGTCTGGTCGACAAGGTGGAGAACGCGACGAAGCCGGTGAAGATCGGACTCATCGGCAAGTACGTCGAGTTGCAGGACGCGTACCTGTCGGTGGTGGAGAGCATCAAACATGCGGGCTTCCACCACGGAGCCAAGGTCGAGATCGATTGGATCCAAGCCGAAGAGGTCGAAGGGCTGTTGGCGGCCGGTCGACTCGCCGACCTCGACGGAATGGTCATCCCCGGAGGTTTCGGTGTGCGCGGGGTCGAGGGCAAGATCGCGGCTGCGAAATTCGCGCGTGAGAACGCGGTGCCGTGCCTCGGCCTGTGCCTCGGCATGCAGGTGATGACCATCGAATACGCGCGCCACGTGCTCGGGATGGCCGACGCTCACTCGACCGAATTCGAGCCCACGACATCGCATCCCGTGATCGACCTCATGAACGATCAGCGTGACGTGACCGACAAGGGCGGAACCATGCGGCTCGGGGCCTATTACGCCGTTCTTCATCCGGGCAGCAAGGTCGAAACGGCCTACGGAGAGCCGGTCGTGAGCGAGCGACACCGCCATCGATACGAGTTCAATTCGCAATACCGATCGCGATTCGAAGAAGCCGGATTCCTGTGCAGCGGAACCTCGCCGGACAAGCGATTGGTGGAGTTCATCGAACTGATCGACCACCCGTTCTGGATCGGCACCCAGGCGCATCCCGAGTTCAAGAGCCGGCCCGACCGACCGCATCCGTTGTTCCGAGACCTGATCGGCGCGTCTCTCGATCATCGCCAGCGACATCGATCGGTGGCCGAGGTTCGAGGCGCGTGACCGCTCCGTCGTTCCGGCACCTCGGTGATCGGCCGGTTCACGACGGTTACGTGTGGAAGGTCGTGGTCGGCGAATTCGTCGATCCCGACGGGCGGCCGTTCACTCGCGACATCGTGCGATCGCCCGGAGCCGTCGCCGTGGTGGCCCTGTTCGACGATCGATCAGTTCTTCTCGTCCGTCAGTATCGGGCGGCCTTCGACGAACACGTGCTCGAGATTCCGGCCGGGATGCGCGACGTGGTCGGTGAGGATCCGCAGCAGGCGGCCCGGCGGGAACTGGTCGAAGAGACCGGACACGACGCGGCGACATGGCGTCTGTTGCATCGTTTCTATCCGTCGGTCGGAATGACCGATGCGGTGTTGCACGTGTACCTCGCAACCGATCTGCGTGAGGTCGGACGCGCGGCTCACGGCCCTGAGGAAGAGAACATGGATGTCATCCGCGTGCCACTCGAGGAAGCGGTTTCGATGGTCGAGCGGGGGGAGATCAACGACGCCAAGGCGACGATCGGCCTCCTGTTGGCGGACCGTCTGCTCGGGGGAGCCTGACCTCGTGTCCGATGAATCGTTGCCGATCGAGGTGGAGGAATACCTCGCTTGGCTGGTGGCCGAGCGAGGACGAGCGGCGAACACGGTCGCGTCGTATCGACGAGATCTCCTGAACTACAGCACGTGGCTGGCCGGCCGTCGACTGACCGTGTCGACGGTGTCACCGACGGACATCGATCGTTTCGTGAACGATCGCCGACCCCATGTCGCAGCCGCATCGCTCGCTCGGCAGATGGCGTCGATCCGCAATCTGCACCGCTTCCTCGTCGCCGAAGGTTCACGACGGGACGATCCGACCGCGGATGTCGACGGAGTTCGGGTGCCGGCCGGTTTGCCGAAACCACTCGCGGAAGACGAAGTCGAGAGACTTCTCGCCGCGGTCGTCGGTGACGATGCCATTGCTCGGCGTGACCGAGCCCTCTTGGAGTTCCTGTACGCGACCGGTGCTCGGATCTCCGAAGTGTGCGGGCTGTCGCTCGGTGATCTCGACCTCGACGCCGGACTGGTTCGCTTGTACGGCAAAGGCGCCAAGGAGCGACTCGTGCCGGTGGGAAGTTGTGCTCGACGCGCGCTCTCTCTGTGGCTGGGTGAGGGGAGAGCAACACTCGAGCCGACGCGTTGGAAGAGTCGCGGGGATGCCGAAGCGGTGTTTCTCGATCGTCGGGGGAGCCGGTTGAGTCGTCAGGCGGCCTGGGCGGTCGTCGTTCGTCACGGAGAACGGGCCGGACTGCGCACACATCTGTCGCCCCACGTGCTGCGGCATTCGTGCGCCACGCACATGCTCGATCACGGCGCCGACCTACGCATCGTCCAGGAGATGCTCGGCCACGCGTCGATCTCGACGACGCAGGTGTACACGAAGGTGTCACAGGAGCGCTTGTTCGAACAGTACGGGCGCGCGCATCCGCGGGCGAGGGTCGAGCGGGGCACATGACGGCGTTCGTCGGTCGCGTGGGTCATCTGGTTCGTCGTTGGCGATCGTCCCTTGGTCGTTCGCCGATCGACACGGCCGACCTCGAGTTCGTCCGCTCGACTCTGTTGCCGGACGAGCACGTGTTGTGGTCGACCATGGAGCTGTCGGATCGTCGGCATTCGATTCAGGTCGCACGCCGTTTCGTCGAATTCGTTCCGCAGGCCGAACCTGCCGAGATCGCCGCAGCGCTGCTCCACGACATCGGTAAATCGGTGATGCCGCTCTCGACCTCCGCGCGCGTGGTCGCCACGTTGCTCGCTCCGGTCGTGCGACTTCGCCGATGGGACGAGTACTACCGTCACGAGGAGATCGGTCTCGAGTTGTGTCGACGACTTCCGTGTCGTGATCGAACGTTGCACCTGCTCTCCGGCGCCGACGACCCATTGGCGTGGGCGTTGCGACGAGCCGACGACGTGTGAGCCGCCTGGGAGTGCCGATCCCGAGTCGTCTAGCCTCGCTCGAATGACCAGTCGACCCCTCCGTTCCATGTTGGTGGGCCTGGCCCTGCTCGTGAGTTCGATCGGATCCGGCTCGGTCGAATCGGTCCTGGCTCGAGACCACCTGGAGTCCGATTCGTCGCGGACTGCGACCGCTTCGACGGTGACTGGTGCGTTCGTGCCGACGCCGCCGACTCGAGTACTCGGGGCCGACGCACCCGTCTCTCTGTCCGGCGGCCGTATTCAGTACCTGACCGTGGCCGGACGCAACGGGGTGCCGATGTCGGTGACGGCGGCTCGACTCGTCGTCACGTTCTCGCCGGCGGTAGCGAGAGCCGAATTACGGGTGCACGGTTCGGGCTCGACTCCGCCGCTGATTCCGTCGATCGTGGCCGGTTCGGTCGGTGAACCCGTCGTGCGGACCGTGACCGTGGCCGTCGGTGCGAACGGGCAGGTGGAATTCCGACCCACGGCGGCCGGAGCGTTGACGGTCGACCTGGTGGGCACGTACGTGCCGACGACGACGGCCACCGCCGGTCGATTCGTGACGACCGACCCGCTGTCGGTCGCCGACGTGTCGAATACACGTTCCGTGGACATCGCGCTTCCGTCGCTCGTGCCCTCCGATGCGACTGCTGTGGTGTTGTCGGTGACGGCGTGGAATGCATCGACCCTCGGAGCGTGGACGACGTCGGATGGTTCGCCGGTCGTCATGGCGGTGCCGGGTCGCGTGACGGCCAACGAGATCGTGACGCAACCGTCGAGCGGTCGAGTGACGCTCACCGGCTCGGCGTCGAGTCGAGTCGCGGTCGAGTTGGTGGGTTGGTTCACGGGATCGTCGGCCACGAGCGGGTCCGATGGACTCCTGGTGATGTCGGCGGGAGTGCGGCTCGTCGACACGACGTCGGTTCTCAATCCGTTGGGTGCCGGCGTCGCCCTCCATGCGCGATGGACTCTCGAGGCCGCACTCGGTTCGATCAGTGGAGCCCGAGCCGTCATCGCCCGGGTGGGTGTGTCGGCGGCCCACGGAACAGGCGCGGTGTCGATACACGCCGCTGGTCGAACCCGCCCGACCTACGGCCAGATCCCGATCGATGGGCCAGGGTCGGTCGTCGTTTCCCAGTCGACCGTCGGAGTGACGGGTCGTGGAGTGGCGGCCTACTCGTCGGCTGGAAACGATCTCACCCTCGATGTCATCGGATACTTCACGGGGTCGGCGCAGTCGGCTCCCTCGTCACGCCCGGTGAACGTGATGCCGGCCTCCGAGCGATTCCCGGGACTCCTCGTGGTGCCACGGATCAAACTCATGACCTGGGTGCTCGACGACACGGAGTTGGTCGATTTCGATCCGGCCCATCTTCCCGAGTCGCGAACCCCGAATCAACCGGGGAACACGGCTCTTTTCGGCCACCGGACGTCGAAGGGGCGCGAG
>VFQS010003195.1_pt1 | contig 12676 bp, 12 predicted proteins | sample 3512361 | NCBI WGS metagenome assembly VFQS01 (sample SAMN10412375, study PRJNA504923) | tailings metagenome | isolation source: Relicate 1 Philex TSF3 active mining | place: Philippines
GGTCGCGCATCTCGATGGCGCGCGTCGCCCAGGCCGTGCGGTGACGGCGCAGGTGGGCCGCGAGCAGCGCGTTGTTGGGGTCGCGGTAGAGGCAGGCGACAGGGTGCGCCAGCGACAGCATCCGCCCGGTGATCTCGAGCGTCGTGAAGTGGCCCGACACGAGCAGCACGCCCTTGCCCTTGGCGGCGGCGGCCCTGAGCAGGTCGAGGCCCTCGATGCGATGCGGCGGCAGGTCCGCTGGTTTCCGCCACCAGCAGCGCGCCACCTCGAGGATGCCGAGGGCGAGCGATTGGTAGTGCCGCCGGGCGAGACGCCGCCTCGACCGCTCGTCCAGCTCGGGGAAACAGAGCCGGAGGTTGGTCAGCACCACGTCCCGGCGGATGCGGAGACCATGGAAGGCCAACCACCCGAACGCATAGGCCAGCGCGCGCTGGGCCGACCACGGGAGGCGGCTGATGAGCCAGAGCGCGGCGAGCCCTGCCCGCGTGTGCAGGTGCCGGAGGTCCGCGGGATGCGGTTCGGGCGATGGCGCGCTCACGCGCCCTTTCTCCGTCCGCGCCGCCCCGGAGAAAAGAACCAAATCATGGGCCTCCGGGCGGCAATCCCATCAGCAGCCGGCCGAACCGCGACCAATCCCCTTCGTGGATCCGCCGGTCCATCCGCACCTCGAAGTGCGCGGGCTCGGCGGCCCGGACGTGCACGCCCCACAGCGGCGCGGCGCGGGTGGGGATGGTCGCGAAGCGGATGTCGCCGATGAGGCGCCCGCCCTCGGGCGCATCCTCCACCGAGTTCCAACCGCCGGTGAACCGGTTGAAGTCCTCCAAGAGGCGCCGAGCGCGCGTCCCCTTGCCGGGAAGGGTGGGGTCGGCCGCGCTCCAGACGGGGCGCGTCTCGCCGAGGGTGACCCGCGCCGCCGCGCCGGGCGCCGTCCAGATGGCCGCCGTCCGCCAGGTGTCCCCATCCTGCCAGACGCCGCGCCAGAGGAGGAGGTTCGAGACGGTCGGCTTGACGGCGATCCGCTCCGGATGCGCGCCGCCCAGCTCGGCGAGCAGGGCCGCCTCGGCCCGGTCGTGCTGGAGGCGCCCCATGCCCGCGTAGGCGATGAACCAGGCGACGCCCGCCAGCGCCCACGCGCGAGTCCCCCTCTTGCAGGCGAACCAGGCGAGGGCCGCCAGCGGGAGCGTCAGGGCGAGGTCGATGATGGGGAGGCAGTCCCAGGCCACGCGCGCGTCGCTGAACGGCCAGAGGACGAGCGTCCCGTAGCTCGTGCACGCGTCGTTCAGGACGTGCGAGAGGCCGGCGGCGAGCGCGACCGGGTAGAGCGCGCGGAAGCCGGAGTCCGGCCGCTTCCGGAAGAACCACGCCGCCGCCCCCGCCGCGATGGCCGCGAGGACCGGCCAGAGGAAGAGGCTATGGGTGAAGTGCCGGTGCCAGCGGAAGGCCACCAGCGGGTCATCCGACGAGCGGATGAGCAGGTCGGCGTCGGGCAGCTCCCCGGCGACCAGCGCCGCCACCGCCGCGGGCAGGATGGGCGCGCCGGCGCGGCGGGCGGCGAGGCCCGCGCAGAGTCCCAGCGCGGCGTGCGTGAGGTTGTCCATCCGACCTTCCATCCTGGCCCGTTTTCCGCGGAAGGCAACGAGCCTCGCTTGACCCCGCCCCCGCGCCGCCAAGGATGGCGTCACCCCCATGCGCTTCGGACTCAACTCCTTCCTCTACACGAGCCCCTTCACCACCGCCCAGGCGCCCGCGCTCCTGCGCAAGTTCGCCCGCTGGGGCTTCGCCTGCGCCGAGATCGCCGTCGAGGACCCCGCCCACGTGGACCCCGTCGCCCTCCGCGCCGCCGCCGACAAAGCCGGCATCGCCATCGGCGCCGTCTGCGCCGCCATGGGCCCGGGCCGTGACTTCCGCGGCACGCCCGCCGAGCAGCGCACCGCCCAGCGCTACCTCCGCGCGCTCGTCGACCACGCCGTCGCCTGCGGCGCGCCCCGCATCACCGGTCCGCTCTACTCCGTGGTCGGCCGCATCGGCGCGCATGACGAGGCGACGAAGGCCCGCCACTTCCGCCTCGTCGTCCGCAACCTGAAGTCCCTCGGCGCCTACGCCCGCGCCCGCGGCATCGAGCTCTGCGTCGAGCCCCTCAACCGCTTCGAGACCGACTTCCTCAACACCGTCGACCAGGGCCTCCGCCTCGTGAAGGCCGTGGGTCTCCCCAACGTGAAGCTCCACCTGGACACCTTCCACATGAACATCGAGGAGAAGGACCAGGCGGCCGCCATCCGAAAGGCCGGGAAGCACATCGGTCATTTCCACGCCTGCGGCACCGACCGCGGCATCCCTGGCGCGGACTCCCTGGACTGGAAGGCCATCGCCGCCGCCCTGAAGTCGGTCGGCTACAAGGGCGACGTCGTCATCGAGTCCTTCACGCCCGACGTGAAGGTCATCGCCCGCGCCGCCGCCATCTGGCGCACCATCGAGCCCCGCAAGGACGACATCCCCACCAAGGGGCTGGCCAACCTGCGCAAGGCGTTCGGCCGCGCCTGAACCCGGGCGAACCTTCGCCGCCGGGGGCTGTCTGCATAACCACCCCCATGCGCCCCATCCGCATCCTCGCGCTCCTCGCCCTCGCCGCGTCCTCCCTGGTCGCGGCCGAGAAGCGAAATGTCCTCCTCATCGCCGGTCGCCAGAGCCACGCTCCCGGCGAGCATGAGCACAATGCCGGGGTGCTCCTCCTCGCCAAGGGCCTGCGCGAGGGCGCGGCCGACCGGGTCGAGGTCGACGTGGCGCTCAACGGCCAGTGGCCCTCGGCCGACCGGGTCGAGAAGGCCCACACCATCCTGATCTATTCGGACGGCGGCGGCGGGCATCCGGCGCTCCCGCACCTCGACCAGCTCTCCCGCAAGATGGCCGCGGGCTGCGGCCTCGTCGCCATCCACTACGCCGTCGAGCCCGCCTATGCCTGCGAGGGTTGGGATGGGCGCACCCGCCCGCCCGCGCCCGGACGCTCGTCCAACGGGCGCGGCGCCAAGGAGTTCAAGGAATGGCTCGGGGGTTACTTCGAGCAGCACTGGTCGGTGAACCCGCACTGGTACGCCGATTTCAAGCGCCTGCCCGACCACCCGATCAGCCGCGGCGTCGCCCCCTTCGGCGCGCAGGACGAGTGGTACTTCAACATGCGCTTCAAGGATCGGATGGAGGGTGTGACGCCCATCCTCTCGGCGGTGGCGGGGCCCGACACCATGAGCCGCGGCGACGGCCCGCACAGCGGCAACCCCGAGGTGCGCGCGAGCGTGGCGGCGGGCAAGCCGCAGGTCGTGGCCTGGGCGGTGGAGCGTGCCGACGGCGGCCGCGGCTTCGGCTTCACCGGCGGCCACTTCCACAGGAACTGGGGCATCGACGCGCAGCGCACGCTCGTCCTGAACGCGATCCTATGGACGGCGAAGGCCTCGGTGCCCGCGGGCGGCGTGCCGTCCAAGGTCACCGCGGAGGACCTTAAGGCGAACCTGGACCGGAAGTGAGGGGGTGTCGCTCAAACAAGCCGGGATCAGTGCTGCGCCCATGCCCTCCTCATCAGGTTGGCGGCTTGGGGATTTCCCGGGCCAGCTGACAAAGTCCGCTGATATTGGCCCCTGCGCTCCCGGGACGTCCTCAAACGAGCGACCACAGGCACCACCCCCTGATAGCCAGCCGGCCAGATGGGCTTATTGGCTTGTCGGGAGGGCGCCCAATGTTAGTAGAGTGCTGTAACCCCAAAATATGCGCCGTCATAACCTCGCCTTGATTCTCGCCCTCGCCGGAGCCTCCACGTCATCAGCCGCCACGCTCACCTTCAGCCTGGAGGAGGTCGGAGGCAACGTGACCTTGTCGGTGAGCGGCTCGATTGCCGGGCTATCCGGCTGGTTCAATTCAGGTTCAGGGGGAAACCCCACCTTTATCCAGAGCGGGTCCTTTGGCATGATGCCTTGGGAAAGCCCCGGTGAAATCAACGTCCAGGTCACGGGTAGCCAGGTTAAGAACTATATGTGGTTGGCGGGGCCCACCGGCCCTTCCACGTTCGGGACGGGAGGATCTTATTGGGAGACGTCGGCTCCTGCCACCGGCGACAGCGTTCAATTCAGCCCCGGGGGCGTCTTCTCCGACCCTTTTATGGGCGGCACCACGACCTACAATCCCATGATCTCCCTCCCTACGGATTACGTCGCGGGTGATCTCATCAGCACCAGCGCCGTTTTCACCGGTCAGACTTTCAACTCTCTTGGGCTGACCCCGGACTCGATCTATAGCTGGACCTACGGCATCGACACCATCCAGATCACTGTCGGCTCCGCCGTTCCCGAACCTTCCACCTACGGCCTTATCCTCGGTGGTCTGGCCCTGACCGGCGCGGCGGTCCGTCGCCGCAAGGCTGCGAGGTAAGTTGGCGGGTAAGGACCGGAGACAAGGCCCCGCGCATGCGGGGCCTCTTGCTTGGTGACGGACTGACGGGATCCGCGTCGAGCCATCGTCATCGCCGGTGCGCGGGCTCGCCACGCCCCTTGGCTTCAGCACCGGTCTCGAGGTCACTCACCCCGCCGAGCGGATGCGTTCCCAGAACGGGAAGTAACCCCGCGTCGCGTGCGGGAAGTGCGTCGCGTCCCACGCCCGCCGCCGCCATTCCATCCGGACGCCCACCCTCGCCAGCGCGGCCTCGACCGCCAAGCCCTTGGCGAGCCAGGGGCCGACGAAGGGACGGTACGCGATGACGGTGTCGAGCCCCGCCACCCTGGCCCATTCGGCGACCGCTTCGGCGACATCGGACGTCTCCCCCGCCTCGACAGGCGCCCCGAAGCGCCGCCCAGCCCGCTCCGCGCCGTCGCCCAGCGCGGCGCGCGTCCAAGCCTCGACGGCCGGCGCCCAGCCAACCTCGCTGGCCATGCCGGCGGGCCAGATGGCGTTGATCGCCTCAATCCGCGCGTCCGCGAGCTCCCCGGTCTCCGCAGACAGGTCCTCGGGGTGCAGCCAGAGTCCGGCGCGCCCGCGCTCGGCGGCCGCGGGGGCGGGGACCCATGCCGCCACCTTGGGCAGCGGTTCCTCGGACAGCGTCAAGGCCTCGGTCGCCAGCCGATGCGCCGCCGGTCGGTGACGTCCTTCCGTGTACCGCGCGATGTTGTCGGCCCGCGCGAGGTAGGTCTTCCCTGCGGTCTGCAGCCCGGCCACCCAGCGCCACGACAGCGTGTTGCTCGCCACGTCGCCGTCCAGGAGGTGCGCGTGGAAGAAGTCGGCGCCGAGCTCCCAGGGCAGGCGCAGGGTGAACACCCAGATCGAGGCGAACCACATCCGCGCGTGGTTGTGCAGGTAGCCGGTAGCGACCAATTCGCGCGCCCAGTCATCGAAGCCGTCGATGCCCGTGCGGCCCTCCTGCGCCGCCTCCCAGTCGGCGCGACGCTCCCCCGCGAGGCCGTCGCGCCGGCGCGGCACCGCGGCCTGCCAGCGCGACCACGCGTCGGGGCGCTGCTCGAGCCAGCCCTTCCAGTAGGTGCGCCAGTGGACCTCCTGCACGAACTTCTCGACCGCCTCGAACGACCAGCGGGCGCGGACCGCCGCCACGACCTCCTCCTCGCGGATCAGCCGCTTCTGCAGCCAAGGCGAGAGCCGCGAGACGTTGCCGTGGCCCGGGCGCACGAAGTTGCGCTCCGCGCCATAGCGACCGGCCGCCGGCAGGAAGGCCTCGAGCTGAGCCAGCGCCGCCTGGCGGGTGGGGGTGAAGGTGGGCGGCATGGGATTCCAAGGACAGACTTCGTGATAGACTTCAAAGTACAGACTTCAAAGGACAGGAAAGGTTGGCGGGGGAGGGCGGTGGGCTGTGAGTGGGTAAGAAGCAGAAGGTAAAAAGCAAAAGGGGGGAGAGCCAGCGGCGGCGCTGCCTTTGGTAGGGCTGGGTCTACGCTCGGCCGCCGTCACTGCAGATACCGCAGCCCCCGCAGGTATGCCCCTGCCTTTCCTGTCCTTTGAAGTCTGTACTTTGAAATCTTCCCCCATCCCTTGACCCCGCCTCCTTCCTCCCATCCCTGCCCGGCATGTCCCGCACCTACGCGCTCATCGGCGGCAATTCCGGCATCGGCCTCGCGCTCGCCAAGCGCCTCGTCGCCGCCGGCCACGCCGTGCATGCCGCCGCGCGCCACCCCGAGCCTCTCGCCGACCTGGGCATCCCAACCCAGCCCTTCGACGCCGAGTCGCCCACCCCTCTCAGCTGGCCCGAGCGCCTCGACGGCCTGGTCTATTGTCCCGGCACGATCACCCTCAAGTCCTTCGGGCGTCTCACCTCCGACGACTTCCTGCGCGACCTGCGCGTGAATCTCCTCGGCGCCGTCGCCGCCCTGCAGTCCGCGCATCCCGCCCTCCGCGCCTCCGGCTCCGCCGCGGTCGTCCTCTTCTCGACCGTGGCCGTCGCCCAGGGCATGCCCATGCACGCGAGCATCGCCGCGGCCAAGGGCGCGGTCGAGGGCCTCGCCCGCTCGCTCGCCGCGGAGTGGGCCCCGCATGTCCGCGTGAACGTCATCGCGCCCTCCCTGTCCGACACGCCGCTCGCCGGCAACCTGCTGTCCGACGACGCCCGCCGGGCCGCCGCGGCCAAGCGCCACCCGCTGCAGCGCGTCGGCGACGCCGAGGGGCTCGCCGAGGCTGCGGAGCACCTGCTCGGTCCGGGCAGCGGCTTCATGACCGGCCAGGTCCTGCGCATCGACGGCGGCCTGTCGTCGGTGCGGCTGCTCTGAGGCGCCCCCTTGGGGGTGGCTTAATGGCTTATCGGCTTAATGGCTTGATGGGGATGTGACTCGGAATCCCGCGGCAAAGGAGCGACAGCGAGTTCTCGCCCGCAGTCACCGCAGCTACCGCCGTCACCGCAGTAATGGTGGATTAGGTCATGGACGTAGCCACGACCCTACCTGACGAGACAGCGACGCAGCGCAACAGCGCCCCGGCGAATCTCTCCTTGGCGATAGTCCTGACGACATCTGGGGTGTATTGCTTAGATGCAAGTTTGGGCTTCACGCGGCGGTCGGATGGAACAGATTGGGAATTGAGTTAGTACGCTGGGCCGCGGCCTGCCGTAAGTACTCCTTGGGGGCGCGAAAGCGCCCCCCATCCTTTTAGGGCGCCAAGCACCGGCATGGCCGGCGATGAAGATGCTCGGCCTGCCTGACAAGCCCCCGTCCGCGTGATCCCGCAAAGTGCCGGTTCGGATCGAGGGATTGCTTGGTCAGGAAGCCGAGGAGGTCCGCGCATTGCAGCAGATGGCTGTCCTCCGATCGCCTTCCAAAGGGCAATTCGAGCAGGGGACCGTCGGCCGGCAGGCCTGCGGAGGGTCGATAGGGCATGGCGCCATGATGGTCCATGATCGCTACCAAGCCGCGGCTGCCGCAGGCATTGCCAGGGAGCTGCCGGATCTCGAACGCCACCTCCTCGAGGAGCGCGGACCAGGCCAGGTCGAGCAAGGGCCGTCCTCCCATGGCTCCTTTCTCGAGCGCGACCCGGACCGGCCGTAGATGGGTCGACTTGGCGAGATGCCCCAGCACATGGTGGGCGCACTGGAAACGCCGGCGGACATCGAGCCCATGATGACGGTCGGCGCCGCCCAGAAATTGGGCCGCATGGATCTCGGCGCCCGTCCGGAGTCCGTAGAGCGCGTCGAGATTGGCGCGCATGCCGAGGAGCCCCAGGCGCGCCGCGCCCCAATGCTCATGGGGGACGAGAAGGGCGCTGAGAATGAAGTGGCGTGAGGAGGCGCCAGGCGCGCCGAGGTCGCCGCTTTCGTCGATGTAGACAAGGTGCATCCCGACAGGCTGGGACGCAGGAAGGCAAGGACGAGACAGGGTAATACCTAGCGGAATAGGCTTGATGCGGCATGCGGCTCCGGAGGTTCACGGGGTGCGACTTCACGTGCCAACACCCCAATGCCTTGAATAGGAAAGGGAGGATGCCCGCATCCCTCGCGGCGATGGCGAGGCAATCTCGTTATTCGGGGTCGCCGCTCGCGACTACCCCGCAGCGACGGCACCGGCAGGCTGCGCCCCGGGCGCTTGGCGCGACCGTCAGGGCGCGTCGCCCGCAGTTCGCGCAACGGAGGAAAAACGTGACGAATGCCGCGCCGAGCAAGGCGAGCGGGCTGAGCCGGATCCCGGCGAACACCGCGGCCCGCATCCATGCATCCCCGATGGCTGGTTCGAGGATGCCGAGGAGGTAGGGGCCGAGCGCCAGCGACACGGCAAGACCCGATAGGATGCCCGTCAGGCGGATGGCGCGCGCGGCCCGGGCGGAGGGAAGGCGCGGCGCGTCGGCGACCGCTTTCGGCAATCGCCAGAGCGATGCCCAGCCAAGAAACGCCGAGAGTGCCATCGCCGGGATGCCTTGGGCGAACAACGCGTTGTCGGCGAGAGGCGAGGTCAGATGCCCGATGGTGAGGAGCGCCAGGCTCGTGAAGATGATCCAGGGCGCGAGCAACCAGGCCAGCACTCGGATGGCCAGCCACGCCGCCATCGACGCCCGGTTGGGCTGTGAAGCGGTGCCGCCGTGAAGCGAGGAGTCCCCGATCGGCGTCCCGCCGATCACAGCATCATCAGCGCGGGTTCCTCGAGCAGCTGCCTGAGCGCCTGGAGGAACTGCGCGCCGTTGGCGCCGTCGACCACGCGGTGGTCGCCGGAGAGCCCGATGACCATGCGCTGGCCGACCACGATGCGGCCCTGGGCGTCGACCACCGGCTTGGCGACGGTGGCGCCGACCGAGAGGATCGCGGCGTTGGGCACGTTGATGATGCCGAAGAAGCCGGTCACGCCGTACATGCCGAGGTTCGTCACGGTGAAGGTCGAGCCCGACATCTCGGCGGGCGTGAGCTTCTTCGAGCGGGCCTTGGCGATGAGCGCCTTGGCGTCGAGCGCGACCTCGCGGAGCGACTTGGCCTGGGCGTCGCGCACGACGGGCGTCACGAGGCCGTCCTCGAGCGCCACGCCGAAGGCGAGGTGCACCGCGCCGTGGGTGCGGATGCTGGTGCCGGCCCAGGAGGCGTTGACCGCGGGGACGCGGCGCAGGGCCTCGGCCGAGGCCTTGAGGATGAAGTCGTTGACCGAGAGCTTGAGCGCGTCCTTGGCGTCCTTGCCGGCGGCCTCGGCGAGGCGCCTGTTGAGCGTCTCGCGCAGGGCGAGCAGCGGGGCGGCGTCGACCTCGGTCTCGAGGTAGAAGTGGGGGACGGTGACCTTCGACTCCAGCAGGCGCCGGGCGATGGTCTGGCGCATGTTGGAGACGGCGACGTCGGCGTCGGGCTGGATGCCCTTGCCGTCGGCCGGGGGCGCGACCGCGACGTTGACGGGGCCGGCGGGCGCCGCGGGGGCGGCGGCGGCGGCGAGGACGTCGTTGGCGACGACGCGGCCGCCGGGGCCTGTGCCCGAGAGGGCGGCGACGTTCACGCCGGCCTTGGCGGCCATGCGCTTCGCGTAGGGCGAGGCGGCGACGCGGTCACCGGAGGCGGGCAGGGCGTTGGGCGCGCAGGTCACGCTGGTCGACTCGGGGATGGCGGGGACGCCGGCGGCGGGCTTGGCCTTGTCGGCCTTCGCGGGCTCGGCCTTGGCGGCGGGGGCCTTCTTGGCGCCGGGCTCGGGGGCGGCCTCGCCCTTCTTGCCGATGGCGGCGATGGGCGCGCCGACGGGGAGCTGGGCGCCCGCGGCGGCGTAGGTCTTGAGCAGGACGCCGGGGATGGTGTTCTGCACCTCCATCGTCGCCTTGTCGGTCTCGACCTCGCAGAGGATGTCGCCGAACGCGAGGGTGTCGCCCTCCTTGACGTTCCACTTGACCAAGGTCCCGACCGTCATGGTGTCGGAGAGCTTGGGCATATCGATGATTTCGGCCATGGTGGTGAGGGGGTTCAGGCGAGGACCTTGAGCGCGCCCTCGACGACGCGGGCGGGGTTGGGGATCTGGATGTCCTCGAGGGGCTTGCTGTAGATCTGCGGCGCGTCGATGGACGACACGCGGCCGATCGGGGCGTCGAGGTCGTCGAAGGCCTTGGCCTGGATGAGGTAGGCGAGCTGGGCGTCGACGCCGCAGAAGGGCTTGTTCTCCTCGACGAGGAGGACGCGGTGGGTCTTGCGCACCGAGGCGAGGACGGTCTCCTCGTCGAGCGGGCGGATGGAGCGGAGGTCGACGACCTCCACCGACACGCCGTGCTCCTGCTCGAGGATCTCGGCGGCCTTGAGGGAGGTGATGACGGCGCGGCCGTGGGCCACGATGGTGAGGTCCGTGCCCTCGCGCTTCACGTCGGCGACGCCGAGGGGGATGACGTAGTCCTCGTCGGGCACCTCGCCCTTGTCGTTGTAGAGGATGGTGTTCTCCATCACGTACACGGGGTCGTTGTCGCGGATGGCGGCCTTCATCAGGCCCTTGGCGTCGTAGGGGGTCGCGGGGCAGACCACCTTGATGCCGGGGTGCGAGGCGAGGATGGCCTCGGGCGTGTGCGAGTGGGTGGCGCCGACGTTGGTGCCGCCGTTGGCGGGGCCGCGGATGACGATGGGGCAGTTGATGAGGCCGCCCGACATGTAGCGGATGTTGCCCGCGTTGTTCACGATCTGGTCGAAGGCCACGTAGCTGAAGGACCAGAACATGAGCTCCATCACCGGCCGGATGCCGAGCATGGAGGCGCCGATGCCGACGCCGATGAAGCCGGCCTCTGAGATGGGGGTGTCGACGACGCGCTTGGGGCCGAACTCCTTGAGGAGGCCCTCGGTCACCTTGTAGGCGCCGTTGAACTGGGCGACCTCCTCGCCCATGACGACGACGTTCTCGTCGCGCCGGAGCTCCTCGCGGAGGGCGGCGCGGATGGCTTCACGGTAGGAAAGGACGGGCATGGTCGTTCAGTCGCCGAAGATGATGGTGCCGCGCGAGTTGGTCGCGGGCCCGCGGTTGTCCTCCTCCCAGTAGATGTCCTTGGTGATGTCGGCCACCTCGGGGTAGGGGGATTCGTCGGCGAAGGCGGCGGCCTTGTCGGCCTCGTCCATGGCGGCCTCGTTGACCGAGGCGATGGTGGCGGCGTCGAGCACGCCCTCCTCGACCAGGGTCTTCTCCCACAGCTTGATGGGGTCCTTGTTCTCGCGGTAGTCCTTGATCTCGTCCTTGTCGCGGTAGGTCTTGTCCGGGTCGGCCATGGAGTGGCCGAAGTAGCGGTAGGTGAAGATCTCGAGGACGGTCGGGCGGGACTTCTCGTGGGCGCGGCGCACGGCGGCGGCGGTCTTGGCGCGCACCTCGTAGAGGTCGTGCCCGTTGACGAGGTCCCAGTCCATCGCGTAGCCCTCGGCGCGCTGGGCGAGCGAGCCGGGGTGGGCGGAGGAGCGCTCCTGCGAGGTGCCCATCGAGTAGCCGTTGTTCTCGATGACGAAGATGACGGGGATGTCCCAGAGGGCCGCCAGGTTGTAGGCCTCGTGGACCGCGCCCTGGTTGACCGCGCCGTCGCCCATGTAGGCGAGGCAGCAGCCCTTGAGGCCCTTGTACTTGAGGGCGTAGGCGATGCCGGCGCCGAGGGGGGCCTGGCCGCCGACGATCCCGTGGCCGCCCCAGTAGTTCTTGTCGGGGGCGAAGTAGTGCATGGAGCCCCCCTTGCCCTTGGAGCAGCCGGTGACCTTGCCCTGGAGCTCGGCCATGCAGCTGTTCATGTCCATCCCGACCATCAGGGCGTGGCCGTGGTCGCGGTAGCCGGTGATCAGGTGGTCATCCTTGCCCAGGACGGAGAGGGTGCCGCAGGCGATGGCCTCCTGGCCCACGTAGAGGTGGAGGAACCCCCCGATCTTGCCCTGCTGGTAGGTCCGGATGCAGCGCTGCTCGAAGTGCCGGATTCGCGCCATCTGGGTGTAGAGCTTGATCTTGTCCGCCTTGGTCAGGGCGGCGTTGACAGGGTCCTTCGCGAAGGCCGAGGGCCCCGGGGGGCGCTTCAGGGACTCCGGGTGGGTGAGGGCGATGGGCTTGGCCACGGTGGTTCTCGAGGGGTCATTGGAGGGTCCGCCGCGGCCAAGGTCAAGCGCTCGGGCGCGCCGCCCCGGGGTTCGTTCCGGATTGCCCCGGGCAATTTCCTTGACCCAAATGGCCGAACCCCGCCCTTTTTCGCTCCCCCTTGCGGGGATTCCGCACCCTTTCCATGCCCGACTCCTCACCGCCCGTCACCCGCGAGCTCGTCGTCCAGAACAAGATGGGGATCCACACCCGTCCGGCCGCGCAGATCGTGCGCCTGGCCAACCGCTACCCGGACGTCGACGTGCAGGTCTCCAAGGATGATGAGACGGTCAACGGCAAGAGCATCATGAGCCTCATGATGCTCGCCGCCGGCCAAGGCAGCCGCCTTCGCTTCGCCTGCGCGGGCGTCGGCGCCGCGGCGCTGCTCGACGAGATGCAGGCCCTCTTCGACCGCAAGTTCGACGAGAACTGAGCCGTGCGGCGCCTCCTGCCCATCCTGCTCGCGGCCGTCCTCGCGGCGGCCCCGGCGACCCCGGCTCCCTCGCCCGCCCTCGGCGACGCCGACGTCCCGCGCCTCCTCCGGGGCGGCGAGATCACCGAGTGGTCCCGGGCGCGCCGTCTGTTCGAGGATGGCCGCAACCGCGCCGCCCAGGGCCGGAGCATCGCCGAGACCCCGCGCGTCCCCATCAAGGGCTCCGGCGGCGAGTCGCCCG
>VFQS010003199.1_pt1 | contig 12667 bp, 17 predicted proteins | sample 3512361 | NCBI WGS metagenome assembly VFQS01 (sample SAMN10412375, study PRJNA504923) | tailings metagenome | isolation source: Relicate 1 Philex TSF3 active mining | place: Philippines
TTTACTGTCTTAGATGAACTCTACTTTCTCAAGGTAGAGGATTGCGTCCTTGTTGGAGAAGTCCTTAATGAGCTGATTGTAGACAAAGTCGATAACACGCTCAAGAGAGAAGAGTTCCATGATGTTTGCACTGGGGTCCTTTTCGAGTGTGTTGCTGATTTCATCCTCGAGAAGGTCACATCCTACGTGCGAAAGCCAGTGGTGAATATATCCATCCTTGTAATACTTGGCGCTGAGAAATTCAGATGCCTTGAGAATGGCACACTCCAGATTTCCCTTTGCTACGTATCCGGATGTAGAAGGATCCCTGTTCCACTTGTAGTAGTGGACAATCCAATGCTCGTCCGTATTCCTGCGTGCCTTATAAAGCATATCCTCAACACAAATCGAAATGTGATCAATACTAGAATTATAATCGCAAATAACAGATTCCATGTCAGTCATGTTTAACTTTCTGAAATAAAACAGTTAAAAAATTCAATTTTAACGTCATTTTCAATATACTTTTGATATTGAAATCGTCGCAGAAGGGATTCGAACCCTCGCATGTTTCCATACGCCCTTAGCAGGGGCGCGCCTTAACCGCTCGGCCACCGCGACTCACTATATACACTCACCTCTTTAATACCCCTTACCTTTTACTGTGTATACCCTTCGTACATATACAGTCTCTCAGGCAACACATTTCCGTATGTCTTATGAACATAGTCAAGAGTAGTACAGATCATAAGAATAAGGTTATCCTTCCTCAGACGGTGATAGTACTTGGACTTCCTCCAGACATCAGGATGAGTCTCCCTTGAATACTGAATCCTCAGCCACTTCATTGCCTTCCTCAGGGTAGTCTTCTTAACCTCTCCAAACAGATGCCGACCTGCCATGAGCCTGTGAATGTCAAAGCTCAGGAATCCAAAATAAAGGGAAGTATCAATAAGATACATAGTATTGAAGAAGTTCTTGTGAATAATAGCGTCCATTTTTCTAAGTGATTAAGTATATAGGTAATATCTATTTCAATTTTATTCCATTTCCTTGAATGGAATGACGATGGTGGGGGTCGAACCCACGGCCTCTCGATTAGAAGTCGAGCGCTCTATCCATCTGAGCTACACCGCCTCAAATCTATACTGATAATTCTTTAGACACCTTTACTCCTTTTTCGCTTTACTTTCTCTTCTTCTTTTCGTCCTTTCTCTCCTTTTCCTTTCTCTCCTTCTCGCGCTTTCGGTCGGCCTCTCTCTTGGCCTCGGCCTCAAGACGCTCCTTCTCCTTCTGCTCCTTCCTCTTCTTGATCTCCTCCTTCAGTCTCTCAATAGTGCTTCTCTTTCTCTTGTCCTCCTCATCCTCTTCCTCCTCATCCTCCGAAGAAGAGTCTGAGACATCATACTCATACTCGGTTCCGCTGGAGTCTCCGTCGTCCTCATCTTCCGAGTCCATCTCGTGGACGAAGATATCCTCGTCTTCAACAAACTCGTCAATATGGCCAATACCAATCATCTTGAAGACCTTGACAATCTTCCTGTCATTGCTATGACTCTCCTTCAGACCGAGGTTGATCTTCTTCATCTTTCCGTCGAACTTCCTGTGATTCGAGACGTGATTAAGGTTGAGAGTAATCATCTCTGAGGCGGTCTGCTCAGAGACCAGATTGTCGAGATCCATGTCGAAGGTGGATAGATCATCGAGGATATACCAGTCTACTGTCTCAAGCTGATCATGAAGATGCTGGAGGGCCTCCTCGTTGCCATTGTAACGTATAAAGTAGAGCCAACTCTCATACTCCTTTCCATTGGTCTCCTGAATAACGGCATACTTAATTTCCGAACTGCTACTAGCCATTTTAGAAATTATGAATAAGCTTTAAACCTTTAGAAGACAGAGAAAAAGATGTATGATCTCGTTGCCCCTCTCATAACCTCCATGTGGATCCATTATGGAGTTCACCGTAGGAAGTATCGATACCTCCACTTTTATAGCCTTATGATGTGTCTTCCAGATACTGACTATGGTCTATGGCTTAGCATCTACTGTCTTACTGAGTGTCTCCTGAAGAATAGGAATCGCCTCTATGTATCGATCAATCGTGGAATCCGTTATCTCAAGCATAAAAAGGGCATCTGGTCCATTTCCATATTCCAGAACCCCTCCCATAGCCCAGTGTAGCCACAGATTCACAAACATACCCCCGGTTCTGAGTATGTCATACCCCTTTCTCCTCAGATACATGGACACCATCAGATCATCCGACGTCCTGCACAGGAGATAGTATATCGACAACAGTATATAGCGTTTGAAATCATCTTGAAACATGCTCCTGTGAACCAAAGTTCCGGCATAAGCCTCGAAGATATCTACATCCCCATCTGCTTTCGCAAACCTCATAGGGTATGTAAGGAGTCCACTGAGGCAATAGACCGCAGGCCTTTCCCTATACTTCTTAATCATGAATTCGAGCTCCCCCCTGAGGTATTTCTGGTCATCGTCGACAATCCATATGAGGGTGTTCTTGGGGACCAGGTCAAGGGTTGGAAGGAGCTTGGTGACGGGTCCATAGTCTTCGGGTATCCAGTTGACGTAGAGTTTTGGGAATTCTTGGAAGAACCTTGGTATTGTGTATTGTTCTCCGGTTCGTTTGAATATGTAGGGGAGGTTGAGGATGATTCTGTCGGGGGGTCTGGATTGGTTTGATATGCTTTTGAGAGTATCGTAGATCTTGTGGATCCTAGTGGGGCTTGTGGTGAAGGAAGCCACGACGTATTCCATTTTTACTGAGTAAATGGAATCGTTTAAGGGCAGTTAGTGAATACCCATCGGGCTATTGTTTCGTCGTTGCATCTGGGATCGTCCTTGTTCTTGCATATCATGCATGTCTTGGTCTTGGCTTCCTCCTTGTATACGTTAAACATGGTATTGAGGGCCTCCATGAGGAGGAAGAACTTGTCGGGCGCGGAGCTCATCATAGTGAGGACGGATGCGCATCCGCTGGACTTGACTGGATTGTATCTCAGCTCCTTGACGGTAGGAGAAAGACGTCTTACGTGCAGATCCAAGGTTACTATGAACATACCCAGAAATATGATTATCAATAGGAAATTTATGTATCTCTGGTCCATTTATTGTTTAAGGTGATTTGGAAGTCTTTTTCTTTTGGGTGACTACTAGCTGGGTTGTCCTTGTCTCCTTCTTGTATCTGTTCCATACATCGGGAGGAACATCCTTCTTGTAGACATGCTCCATCCTCATTGTCCGTATCTTGGCGGAGTAGTCCGCACCCTTGAGCTCCTCAATACCATCGGACTGCATCTGATCCAGAATCCTCCTCCTGTATCTCTCCACCTTCTCTTCCAGAGTGGAGAGAAGGGCCTTGGCTTCCAGGTATTTGCGTATATCGGACTCGCTCATTTATGATACCTCTAACGCCTTGATTTTGGTTTAGTAAATGCTTTTTTGATCTTCTTATTGCTGTATACAATTATTGATACAATGATAATGATCAGGATGATATACCAGTGACACATGAGAGCATTGAACAGGGTGCTATCCCATGAATTCCAGCTTCTTCCTGTTACGTGTGTGAAGTAGGTTCCTCCGGAACATGTGTCTGAACATACACTGCAATCTCCGGAGAACTCCTCCTTGGTCATCATATACATATTCTGAATAGGGCCATTGTTCTTCACATACTCATGATATACATCTGTGAAAAACACGGGTCCTGTGCTGTTCATAACATGAAGATGCTTTCCGAGGTATTTGAACTTATCCTTGTAGACTTTGAGCTGATCTATGACATATCGGAAGAATGGATGTCCAGGCATAGACATGAGGATTGAATTGGTTACATAATTGCCCATATTCGGAGACTTTGCCAATACGACATCATAAGTCAATAGAGGATCTATGGAAAGCTTGCATGCGATATCCATATCGAGATATACTCCTCCCATCTTGTATAGGAGCATGTACCTGAACGAATCGCATCTCTGAATATGATGCGTATAGCCCATATAAGTGTCATACATATCCGGATAGTTCTCCTTTACAAACGCCTCCATCTCGTCGTCCGTCCAGAGCTTCTTCACATACGATGCCATAACACTCTGACAGCTGTTATATGATCCTTTCCACTCTTCTGGTATATCCTTGTTCTTCCACGTCTGGTGAAATATGCGTGGTATCATTCTTTATCTAAACCCCATATTTGCTCTAGGAAAATCATGACGCCTCAGGAAATAGTCAATTACCTTCAAAATCTCATTCAAAAGATCCAAAATGGGTCTATTTCACTATCCGAGTTTCAGACTATATCCCTCATCCTCATATCATCCAGGCATCCAGAGATAGAGTCCACCCCTGAACACGATCTGGCAAGGTATATATCCACAGGATGGCTCATAGACCTCCTCAACAGATCCAGCGTTTCAGCAGAACCTGAAATTGTTTCCAATATGGAAGACCTGGATTGATAAAAATGGTTTAAAGCAAGAAACCCTTTAAGTAGGTAAATATAAGCCAGAATGCAGACCGATAGTATCAACTTTGAGGATGTTAAGGTGTCTACCAAGACCATTATCATCACCACAAATATGACGAGTGATATTCAGTATCTCTTTAAGAACCTCCCTATTACTGACTATGTTGTTCAGCCCAAGAAGCGTGGACGCCGTAAGAAGGTTGTTGTTGAGGATCCCAACAAGGACATCCAGGATGGTTCCATCATCACCCTCAAGTATCTCCAGAACATCAGGGGAGCAATCCTCAAGAGCTCCAAGAGCAACAGTGCAGGCTATTTCAGGAACTCTCTCACAGTCGTCATGCACGTCTGTGGAAAACTCGTCAACTTCAAGATCTCCGAAAACGGAAAGATCCAGATGACCGGCTGTAAGGAGGACTCCCACGCTGAACACGCCGTCAAGCACTTCTACAGACACATCTCATCCCTGCAGACAGACTCCCCTGTCTATACTCTCAATGGACCCAACTTCTACGCTGTGTTCTTCACTGTTATGACTAACATTGACTTCTCCCTTGGATTCAATGTTAACAGGGAAAACCTCAACAAGTATATCAACGCAAGCACCGAGTATAGGTCCCTTCTCGAGGCTTCCATGGGATATACGGGAGTCAATATCAAGATTCCTCTGAAGAAGCCTACGGACCTCACCTTCAAATGGCTCGAGTATAATAAGGAGAAGGGAGACTGGGATGAGAACCTTGTTTCTTACGACAAGTATCTGAGCATTCTGGACGACAAGGAGAGGAGGAAGGAGCTGAACAAGGAGAGGTTCCACACGTTCCTTGTGTTCCAGTCTGGCGAGGTTATTATGAGTTCCATGCATATCAAGTATATGAAGGACATGTATAGCAAGTTCATGGGTATCGTTAGTGACTGTAATGACCTGATCAAGGAGAAGGCCGTATTCTAAAACTGAATGATTATCATACAAATGGTATGGTAATAAGTGTGGTAACAAATGAACTCGATTCTCCTCCTCATTGAGGATAGTATTCCTTATGAATATATCAAGTCCTATACGGTAAGGGAGTATGTATATCGGGAGGGAGATATATCGGATAGTATGATTCAGGTGGCAGGATCCTATGTGATACCATCGAGGCATGGGTTCCTGTTGAGGGAGTCGTGGTGTTTGCCGAATAGGAGTCACAAGTCGAGGTTTATCATAGCTATACAGACGTCGGAGAGGGAAAAGGTGGATGCAATTGCAGAGAAGATAAGGGGTATGGAGAGGGTAGAGAAGGTGATTGTTATGTGATTTTGTATACGAAATTCTGGGTTTAATCAAAGGATTGTTATAAGAAATGTATAAGGTATATAGCCGAGCTGGAGAAGAGAGATCATTCATACTAGAATCGGAGAGGGATATGACGGTCAAGTGTTATAATACAGTCTATTTCAGATTTGGAAAAGAGGGCGATGAGATTACAATGGTAGATCCAGATGGAGGTCCTATGATCGCTGTTAACAAGGTAATCCACATAGGAGATACCAGGTATATGATATATAGAATCAATGGTTATGAAAAGGACGAGGATGATACTCTTGTAATAAGGGTATCAGTTGTAAGGGTTGATTAAGAGTATTTCGTATAGTGAGTATACGAAATGAATTGAATTAGATCCTTCCGTCAAGACTGAGGGATACTACTGGAGATTCTGGGTTGTGGTTATCATAGAACATGGTCTCTACGATAAGTGGCGCGGATGGTATGTTGTCTTCATCGAGGTAGTATTCGATGCGCCGAGTGAGGATGTCTGATCTGTCCAGGAACTCGATGATGCGGTCTTTTCCGATAGACCAGAGACCGGACTTGAGTTGTTTCCATGGAGTTGTTATGCGTGTATTGGAGCTGTCAAGGTATCCATCAGGATTAAAACGAAGAAAGACAATGGGACGTTCACCGGAGCTTGAGTATACATCATGAGCGATCTCGTGGTATCGTCTCTTGTCGCAGAGCTCGGCGTATCCCCTGTGCTGAGATTCATCAACCTCGATGATGAGATAGAGATAGCCAAGGTCTGCATGGAGATCACCGCGTCTTCTAGAGCATGCCCCTTCGATACCCTTGTCAGACTTCCAGTCTATGTCCGGAAACTCGGCCTTGATAATGTCCACAACGTATTTCTCCTTTGTCTTGTAGTTTCTTTTGACGTCGAAGCCGTTGTGGACGGCACAGCGGACGCAGTGTCCATCGTAGACGCTTTGGTCTGCACGAGTGGAACAGAGAGGGGTCTTGCACATGGTATGGACAAGGTCTACCATAGAGGACGACTTGCATGATGCACAGTGCGTGGGTTTCTTGGATCCTTCAAGTCCGTAGTTGGGTCTCTTCTTGTTGCATACAGAACATTTTTGGTGTTTAATATTGATCATATCTGATGTCTTGCATTTGAAACAATGACTGGCTGTTTTAGTAGATGGATCAGAGTATATAGGCTGGACTTTGTGACATACAGAACACATACGGCTCTTGATGTCTACCATTTCGGGAGTTTTGCACTTTTTACAGTGAGTAGCAGTCTTTGTTCCAGGAGCTCCAAATGTAGGTTGGACTTCATTGCATAAGATACATGGAAGGGTTACAACATTAGACATATCATTAGTTTTGCATATACTACAGTGTGTTGGCTTACCCCTCAAAATACCATAATATGGGCGTCTTTCTTTGCAAATATCGCATTTAGGATGTCTTACATTAACAAGATCAGATGTCTTACAATCATTACAGTGAGTAGGTTTCTCCCCATCCTTTCCAAAGACTGGCTGTTTGGTTTTACAAACGGAGCATTTCCTCGCGCTTATAAGGATCATTCCATCTTCTTTGCATGAACCACAGTGTGTCTTTTTGCCTCCAGGATTTCCGTATGATCTACATTTGGATTTGCAAATAATACACAGAGAATATAAAGGTCGATTGTTTGATTGGTTTGACATATTCTTAGTTTTTGAAATGAATTGTACCAAAAATATATATTTACAGTTTTATGGGTTATTTCGTATATTGAAAAGATACGAAATTGGAATTTGGTTTTTGTTGATTTCTGCCTTCTTACATGACTGGTATACCAAGTGTACCTCCCGATATCCTGACGATGTTCCAGTTGAGGGCGAAGATGTAGGTGGAGAAGGTCTGGGCGTTGACGCAGTTGAAGGTGTAGGAACCGGCAGCGGCACCACCAGCGGCAGCGATAGCGCGATCAGTGAAGGAGATGGCGACGGAGGGGTTGGTGATGCGGGAGAAGTTGGTGGATCCGTCGGGCTGGAAGCGGGAGGAGTCGAGGGCGTACGAGTAGAGGTGGAAGAAGTACTTGGGGATACGGCGGTGGTGGTAGAACTTCTGGACGAAGGCGTAGTAGTCAGCGGGCATATCGGCAAGACGCTGGGAGTTCTCGTACTGGACAGTGATGGTGTCAATGGGGTCAGCACCCTGGTCGAAGTTGATGGTGGGGAGCTGAGAGCCGGGACCGGACCAGATTCCGAAAGCGGGGACATCATCAGTGTAGTTGGTGTAATCGTTGCAGACAGTGGTGTTGCGAACGACAACCCAGAGGTTACGGATGGGGTTGGCGAAACGGATGTCGTAGACATTGCCGGAGGCGCCGGGGACCACCTTCTGGGGAGCAAGGTACTGATCGACCTCAACAGCCATATCGCGGGTCTTGCAGGCCATCTTCTGGCGCTCAGCGTTGGAGACGAGAGCGTAGTTGGCCCAGAGGTTACCCTGACCAAGCTTGATGTTGGTGACAGAGGTGGCGAGGTAGGTATCAGCATTAGCCTCAGTGGGGCAAACAGTGTTGATGTAAGGATAGGTGGTAGTCTCAGCAACCTCCTCTCCGAAGATATCGACCATAAGAAGCTCAGACCAGTTGCGGAGGGTCAGAACAACAGTGGACTCGTTGTAGGGGAGGGCGGCAGTGGGGAGGGAAACACCAGTATCGCGGGAGAACCAGAGCTTGAGGGGAACGTTGAGGATGTAGGCGGGGAGGGTGGTCTGGGGGGTGTTGAGGGCAGCAACATCACCAATCATAACCTGGTAACCGTAGTACTTAGACTCGGGAAGGTTGTGCTCCCAGAAGGCGTCGTTCTGGTAGTCATAGAAGTGCTGGGAGTACATATCATTGTGGCCAAGGGAGACCTCCTTGATGAGGTAGATACCGACCTTGCGGGTCCAGCGGGCGAAGAAGTAGGCAGTGCCAGAGTAGCGGGCAGTGGTGGAGCACTGGGTGATGGAGGTGACAGTAGAAGTCTGGATGGTAGAAATCTCAGGGAGAACAGCACGGAACCAGGTGTAGAGGAGGTAGTCTCCAGCACGGGAGATGCTGAAGGTGCACTCAGAGCCGAAGGCGACGGGGCCGGACTTCAGCTTGAGGGTGGTGGGGCACTGAGAGAACCAGTTACCCTTGGTGAGAGCGTAAACGAAATAGGTAATCGAGTCCTTGGTGCCGTAAAGGTACTGGTCAAGAACCTCATAAGTGGCAAGATCGACAAGGGCCGAAGTGACAGTCTGATTGGTGCGGGCAGCAGATGACATTTTATTTAGAGTTAAGATGAGATTGTTTTTAAATTTTTCTTTCCTGTCTTGGTCATATATGGGATTGATATAATCGGTTAAAGAACCTAAGTTGAATGTTAAAAGGTGCCCACCCCACAATGGACCAAATTGACATCCTATCCATCGATGAATCGATAAGAAAATTCTACAAGACGGGTGAGGACAACATCCATCTGTATCTATCCAAGCTAGACTCTATCAAGTGTCTCCTAGACTCTCCTGACATTACTCTGTCTACCAGCCAAACCCTATCTTGCGAAAAAGATGAACTAGAACGCCTCATCGAGGAACTCACTACAAAAACCATCTTCTGCTACTACGAACACGACACCTCTGACATCCTCCACAACTACAACAACCTCCTCAAACGCCCCATAAAGATGTCTTTCATGTCCAAGACCGTCGCCGACAACAGCCAGAAAACCCAATTCATCTCCCAATACGTAAAGATAGTAAAGGAATACTATGAGTCATTCAACTTTGCCTTCCTTGAAAAGATCACTCCTCCGCCCGTAGAAACCAAACGGAAGACCTGCTTCTCCTGCAATCTTCCTGTGAATTGCGATGTCATCGATGGAAGGACCAGCATATGCGTCCACTGTGGTGTTGAAGAAGAACTCTTCGGCTCCTCTTCTTCCTACAAGGACTCTAACAGAGTCAACGTAACAAGCAAATACACCTACGAGAGGAAGATCCACTTCAAGGACTGCATGAACCAATACCAGGGCAAACAGAACGCCACCATCCCCGACAAGTGCTACGAGGACATCATTCATCAACTCTTCATCCACGGCCTTCTCATCGGAAACGAATCCACCCCCAAGGAAGTCCGTTTCGCCAAAGTCCAAAAGTCCCATATCTATATGTTCCTCAAGGAGACCAACTGGGCCAAACACTACGAGGACGTAAACCTCATCTTCCACAATATAACTGGAAAGAAGCTCGACGACATCTCCCACCTTGAAACCAAACTCCTCGACGACTTTGACGAGCTCAGCAGTGCCTATGACAGGAAGTTCAAGCAGATCAATAAGATCGACAGAAAGTCATTCATAAACACCCAATACGTCCTCTTCCAATTATTAAGAAGACACAAGCACCCATGCAAGGAGGAGGACTTCAACATGCTCAAGACCCTCGACAGAAAGTCCTTCCTGGACGACATATGCTCCCAGCTCTTCGAAGAGCTCAGCTGGAACTTCACCCCTATCTTCTGATTTCAATACACTTTGATATTGAAATTTAACGTCTGGTTGATCTCTTCCTTGTCTTTTTAGGAGAGCGCTTCACACTCTTTCTTGTCTTCCTTTGCTTAGGAGAGCGTTTAACGCTTTTTGCAACCTTGCGTCTTCTAAATCCGAATGCAATGGACCTGTTTGAAGTGTAGGTCTCAAGAAGATCATCAAGTTCAGATACAAACTGGAAGAGAGTATACATCTCCCTTTCGATAATTGTATCATTATTCCTCAGTTTTGATACATGTATGCTTACGAGTATGCTCCTTATTCTTATGAGTATATCACGGAGTTCGGCAGAATAGAGGAATGTCAGGTTCTTTGTTATGTCTTGAATATGGTCTATAAGAAGAACACAAGCCACATCGTTTATCGGCGATGATTGAAGAAATACAACAAGAGACTGAAGCGCAGTGACAAGACTCTGAGGAGATAAGTTTTCATAGTCATAGTTATTCTCCATTTATTAGGAGCTTAAACAGCTAACGTGAACGAGTAAATAATGTCCTCTCTACTTAAGAATCCCATGTACATTCATATTGCATGCGAAGCCGTCATTATAGGATCTCTTTTCTATATCATGAATAAGCGTGTGAGCCTTCTTCAGAAGGATCTGAATGAGTGTGTTGCTCGTATAGGCAAGCAGACTGCTCGTATGGCTGAGCTGGAGGAGACCATTCAGACGATGGCATCCAATATGGACATCCTTTCCAATATAGTCATGAGGCCTCAGCCCATATTCCAGGCCCCTACCCCTCCTGCTCCTACTTCCGCCCCCAAGGTTGCCAAGGCCTCCTCAAAGGCCCCTGAGCCTGCTAAGACCCCTGAACCTGATGCGCCCTCAAAGGCATTCATCACTGAGATCCCTGAGGAGACCAAGGAGTCCTTTCAGCAGGAGGGTGGATCAGAAGCCACCCGAGATCTCGATACTCAAATCGCTGATGAACTTAGAGAGCTTGAGTCTGCCAATTAATCCATCCCCTTTCACCTTTGAAATTGTTGAACTGGATATGCCGTTCATTCCTTTTCCGATGAAGAGAGAATCCACTGTAAAGATAGAAGAGATAAACGAATAACCTTATATGCATGATAAGGTTATATGATGAAGTTAAATTACATAAGAAGGCCAAGGCATCTCATGATGTTGTCTCTGGCGACTGAGAGGCCTGTGATGGGCTCCTTGTCTTCGATCTGCTCGACGATATCAAGGATCTCGGCGATGTTTTCCTCGGTAAAGTCAGCCTTGATCTCAGGAGCCACATCGGGGATGGCGGGAGGGACTATATTCATAGCCTCGATCTTCTCTGTAGTGTCATCGGTGACGGCCTTCATATCCTCTGTAACGACAGAAACAGGGATCTCAGGAGAGGGGATGGGGGATGTCTCTCTAACAGGAGAAGGGACCTGTTGCCTCTTGGGAGGAGTCTTCATAGGACGAGGATATTTAGATGCCCTAGAAGGAGTCTTGGGAACCTCAATCTCCTCCTCCAAAATAGGAATAGATCCAGGAACCGTAAACATCTTCTTAATATCATCCGAAGGCCTTACAGGCTCAGGCATAGGCTCGAGAATGGTCGTGGGAGGTGTAAGCATAGGCATAGGGGTGATAATATCCTGAATCACAGGCTCTTCCTCGATATCCTCATGTATAGGAAGAATGGGAGTCATCATAGCAGTTCCCTTAGATTCCATGATTGTGGATATTATCTTGCTCTTGACAGCATTAGCGGGAATTTTTATTTTGTTATCCTTTGCGATAGCCTTGAGCTTGGCAACGGTAAGTGAAGACAGGTAGTCTTCTCTGAATATATTTGAAGGACCGGCCTCTCCCATGGCTTCTCTCTTCTTTGCTTCCTTCCTTCTTCTCTCCTCCTCTTCATCTATCTCATCCTCGTCCTCATCCTCATCAAGGACTACTACAAGTTCCTCGCCGTCATCTTCTTCCTCTTCTCTGGCAGTAGACTCAGGAGCCATTCGTTTGAGGATTTCCTTGATGAGTTGATCTTTGGTAGGAGTGGTATACTTGGAATAATAAGGAACATTTAGCTTTCTGGCAAGTTCCTTAAGCTTTGTTATTCCCATATCACTGATCTCGCTGATATCAGTCACAGAAGGGACGTCTTCAACAGGAGACTTCTTAGACAGAATGATAGCCTTAATCAGATCATCCTTTTCAGATGCTTTTTTGAATCTACTATATCCGGGAACTTTCATTTTACTGGCGAGCTCCTTGAGCTTTGAAAAGCTCATACTATCATATTCAGATCTACTGGGCGAAGGAGACCTAGATCTCGATGGAGTGGATGAGCGAGACCTAGATCTCTTGGGAGTAGATGAACGAGACCTAGATCTCTTGGGAGT
>VFQS010003200.1_pt1 | contig 12666 bp, 15 predicted proteins | sample 3512361 | NCBI WGS metagenome assembly VFQS01 (sample SAMN10412375, study PRJNA504923) | tailings metagenome | isolation source: Relicate 1 Philex TSF3 active mining | place: Philippines
GCGCGCCGACAGCGCCGACAGCTGCGCGCCGAGCTGCTTCAGTTCCGACTGGCTCGATCCGCTGATCTTGCCGATCTCGGTGAGCGCCGTCTCGAATCTCGCAGCGGTGCGCACCGACTGCCCCAGAGCCAAGCCGATCGAGGCGGCGCCAGCTGCTGCGGTCTGAAACGCATCGTTCCGCAGCATCCCCTTGAAGCCCTTGGCTCCAGCGGTTGCCGCGTCGTTGAACGTGCGGGTGACGTTGCGGGAGAAGCTGGAGACCTGAGCCTGCGCTGCCCGGAGCGAGGCGGTCAGCGATGCCGCCAGCTTGCCGCCGATCTCAACTGTGATCCGGCTGGTTGCCCCGGCCATTGCTTACCTCCGTTTGGTCTTGGCCTCGATCTCCTTCTCGACGCCTTCGGCCGCTTTGTGCCAGGCGAGGAGCTCTTCCATTGTCAGGTTGAGCAGATCACTGAGGCCCCAGCCGGTGAGCTTGGCGACGATCACGCAGATGCGTCTCAGCTCTCGTCCTGGGGCCCAGTGAAACCCGCCAGCACGGCGGCGACCTTCTGGAAGTCCACGATGTCCAGCTGCTGGATGGTGGAAGGGGGCACATCGCACAGGGCGGCCATCATGACGACGGTCCGCTTGGCTTCGGTGCCCTTGCCTTCCTCGAAGGCCAGCTGATCGGCCACGGTGGGCCGGCGCATGGCCAGGGCGGAGACCTGAACCCCGTCGACTTCGACGGAGTATTCAAGGTCGATCGTGGTGGTGGGGCGGTTCTTCATCAGATGCCGATCGCGGTGCGGATGCTGGCCAGCTGGTCAGTGCCGTTGATGACTCGGGTCATGTTCTCCACGTCGATCTCATGCAACACAGAGCCACCGATGGTGAGCTTGTAGTAGCGGAGACCCAGGGTGAAGGCAGCCTCGGTGATCTCGCCGGCGACCATCGAACCAGGATCGTGCTCCTTGATGTGGCCGGTGACGTTGTAGACGATGGGTGTCGCCGCCTCGCCGTTGGCCATCAGCGCGCCGCGGATGGTGGCGCGCACCTGGTTCTGGTTCACCAGGCCAAAGAGCTTGAGCACTTCAGGGTCGTACTCGGCCAGGGTGAACTCCATCTCCAGCGCTTCCATGCCCATGTCGATCTGGGCAGGAACATCCATGCCGCCGCCGCGATACTCCTCGGCCACGACGGCGAGGGTCGGGGGCGTCAGCTCAGTGACGCGGCCGGCGTAGCCACGGCCGTCCACGTAAAGGCTGAAGTTACGTAGGGTCTTGGGAAGAGACATCGGTCGGGCCTCAGTTGGTGGTGAGCAGTTCGGTCAGGTAGCCGTTCGTGAGCACTGACCGGAAGGTGACACGCTCCGCGGGATAGCAAGGGGTGAAGTCGAAGTCGAAGGTCACCTGGCCGTTGGCGATGTCGCCAGGGCCGTTGGCTTCGGGATCGATCCAGCAGCTGCCGCCGAGGATGGCGCCGCGAGCCTGCAGGCTGCGCAGGTATTCGTTCACGCTCTCGGCCACGTCCTGCAGATAGGTGCGGTTGATGCAGCGATCGACCGCCCAGAGGTGGCCGCGCAGGATCGACTCATTCACCATGTCGGCGGTGCGCACCACAGAGAGGTACTGCCACTTGGTGTCGTCGCTGGTGGTGCGGTTGCCCCACAGACGGAAACCCTGTTCGCGGATGATCGTGGCGACCTTGTTCTCGTTGAGGATGTTGGCCGCGGAGTTGGAATCGCCCAGGGCGAAGGGCACAGGGCGGGACACGCCAGCGATGCCCTGGATCAGCTTGTTCGAGGGCGACTCCCAAAAGCCCATCTCTGCATCGACGCGAGCGATCAGGCCGGCGACGCGAGCAGAGGCGGGCTGATCGACAAAGCTGGTCCCGCTCAGCACCTTGGTCCAGGGATCCACCACATAGAGGCGCTTGTCGCCGTGATCGTTGGCGTAGTCCTGCGCGTCAGCGTCGTTGGTGTTGGGACCGTCGGCGATCACCACAGCGCGCAGGCGCTCGCCGAGGCCAACCGAGTCCTGAGCAAGGCCGAGCAGCTCAGCCACCACCGGGTTCACAGTGGTGTCGCGGACAGCAGTTCCGGCGACAGCCTGGGTGCCGCCTTCGGGAGGCGCAGCGATCGTAATGGTTGGGTTGCTGGTGTAGCCGCTGCCGGGGTTGGTGACGGTGATGCTGACGACCTTGCCGGCATTGGCGGCAGTGCCGAGCACGGCGACCGCAGTGGCGCCGGAGCCGCCGCCGCCGCCGCTGATGGTGACAGCAGGAGCAGTGACGTAGCCAGCGCCCTGGGTCGTTACCGGAATCGAGACGACGCCGTTGGCGTTGCGCTGATGGGTGAAGCCAGGGGCGATCAGGATCTTCGGCTGCACGCCGAGATCGGTCTCGGCACGCAGAAGCGCGTGCACGCCGGTATAGCCAGTCGAGTTGCCAACCAGGTTGGCCATGGTGGCCAGCTCGGTGTTCTCAGCCTCGACGCGCACCACCACGACAGCAGCTCCGATCTGATCGAAGATGCCGTCCATGGCGGCGGGCAGGGTCCCGGTGCTGCCGAGTTGGCCGGCCTTGGCGCGGCTGCCGGCGATCAGAACCGGGGTGTCGTAGGGAAATACGTCGTCGTCAGCGTCAGGTGCTGTGCCGACCAGGCCGATGACCGCCGACCGCACGGTGCGGATGGGACGGATGCCTGTATCGAGCTCCAGAACCTCGACACCGTGCAGGAAAGTGGTCATGGCGAAGGAGTCCTCCTCGTGGCGATTCTAGGGGGGTTCAACGGCCCTGCCCTCGCAGCGGCTTGCGGCCGCGGCGACGAGGACGAGAGCGTTGGCCGTAGCCCTGGCGTGTGGTTTTTGGTGGGCCGGGCTGGTGGTCGATGCGAGCGACGCCGGTCTTGGATTTGACGGCCATTACTCCCAGGAGATGTTGACGGCGCCAGCGTCGAACGTGTCGGTGCCGTTGGCGGTGACGATGCGGAGGTAGTTCAGCACGCCAGCCAGTTCGATGAAGCCACCAGAGACGATCGCGCCCTGCGTGCCGCCGGTGACGAGCTGGCCGGATGCGACCCAGGAGTTGCCGCCGACGTTGCTGAAGGTGAGCTGCCCGAAGTGAGAGTAGGAGGCGGCGTTGTTGAAGATCGGGATGCCGGCGGTTGCGGAGATCGGCACGATGCCACTGGCCTAGGAGAAGACGCTGTAGCCGGCGTAGCCCGATGTTGTCGGTGCGCCGCCGGTGCCGAGCTGCACGAGGATGTTGGCTGCGCCGTTAGTGGAGACGTACCAGAGGGCCAACGTGATCCGACGGGCCCAGGAGGGGATGCCAGTGAACTCCTTGAACGTGCCGCTGGTGGTCGCCTGCTGTGTGGCAAGACGGATTAGCGACTCACCTACATCAGCGCGACCCAAGCTGCCGTCTTGTACATCAGAACCAGTCAGCGAGCCATCCTGAACATCCTGTCCGGTGATCGTCGAGTCCGACACCATGGCGCCGGGGATCCTTTGCAGTGGCATGGGTCGTTATCAGGAGTGTGGCATCAGCCTAATCAGGCTGACAGCGCCGCTTCAACTGCTTCACGGCTGCTGAAGCCCCAGGCCGCAGCTGCGCCAGCGTTCCACTCTTGGCGGAGCACCGGGGCCACATAGCCCTGATCGCCCTCCTGCAGCTCGCGGTCGTACCCCTCGGGATAGACCGCATCGTCGAAGACCACGTAGTCGTTCAGCAGCGCCTCTAGAAAAGCAGTGCGCTCATGGCTCGGCTCAGTGGTCTGTAAGTCCTGAACAGTGTTGATCAGCATGAGGCAGCAAGTCCTAAGTGCTTCAGTCCATTCTGCCCATCAGCATGGCGCAGGTGCCCCATCCAAGCAATTTGCGAGCACCGCCAGCCTTCGTGGTCATCGTGCTCAAGGAGCAGCCGCATCTTCCGCCGTTGGCGGATCATAGACTGGCGCTTGATCAGCTTGAACTTGCGGCGGATGCGGAAGCCGCAGAAGGTGATCCCGCGCTCGACTGGCCCCAGGCTCCACTTGCCGATGCGCTGGTGCATCTCAGTCTCGACAAAAGAGCAGATCGCTTCCCGCAATGCCATGCCCTCGGCTTTGCTGTCCACAATGATTGCGGCGTCATCCATGTAGCGCACAAAGCTGCCAATGCCTTGGGCCGCGATGAAGCGATCCAGCTTGCCGCCCCAGTAGTTGGCGAAGGTCTGGCTGGTGAGCGCACCGATGGGCACGCCGCTGGACTGCACGCTCAGCACCTCCTTTTGCCGCCTTTCTTCTGTTCCTGCAGGCGTTTGATCCAGCTGCCGAGCATGGCGCCCACCTCACCCACCAGGGCCTGAGCGGTTTCCAGCTGGTGTTCGGTGATTAGCTTGCGTTTGTGATGCACCATGAAGCGCAGCAGCAGCCTGAGCTGTCCCAGGCTGCCGTCGAGCACATAGCAGCGGCTGAGCTGGTTGGCTTTGATCGCGTCGTTGAGATGTTCAGCCACCAAAAAGAGGTGTCGGATCAGCAGCTCCCTAAAGGTGCCGTGCTTGCGCGGAATGGTCTGCGCGAGCGGGTAGAGGTAGTCGATCACCCGCTCGTACTTCTCGACCATGTAGAGGCCATGAGCCTCCTTGGAAGGATCCGCAGAGGCTCGCTTGCTGGTCATCAGAGGTCGGCGCTGTCGCGCCTCCTAACCAAGAACCAGGTGCCCGGCCGCAAAACGCGCCCCAATGTTGTTGTTGGAGCTCCAGGGAGTGGGGCCCCAGTAGGCGTTACGAGACCCGGAGTTGGCCCCGTAGCCCCAGTCGCCCCCGAGGACGACGGCGCGGGCATCTGTGGAGTAGACACTGCCTCGGCCCTCGGTGCTGGCGCTCCAGGAGCCACCAGAGCCGCTACCTGCAGAATCTGCACCCCACTGCCACATCACGCCTGTGGCCTGTGCCAAGCCAAACTTGCTGGCCCGCTCCCAGATCACCGTGCCCGGATCAGTGCCACGGCTACCGGCTTCCGGAGCGCCAAAGGCAGCAGCAGCAAACTCGCCGTAGAACGGCAAGCGCTTGCCAAAGCTGGCGGCCATTTCAGACGCCTCATACCAGGTGAAGCTGCCGTAGGTGGTGCTGCCATTACCGCCGTACTGAGCGGGCACCAAGGGAGCGCTGGAGCCGTCCGCAATCGTCAGGCCAATCCTGCTGCTTGGCACTGCACTGAAGGTGCTGCCGGCATAGCTGGTGGCCCCTGCCAAGTAGAGGTCAATCCAGAACGCATCATTGATGCAGGCCATTCCACGGGGATCGGGGCAGCTGGGGCGATAGGTCAGGTCCCAGATGCTGAACTCCAGGATCTCGGCGCTGCCGGTCGGGCTGCCGTTGTTTTCAGCCGTGGGCCGGCCGCTGGGGATGTAGTGGAAGCCACCCACAATCGAGCCGCCTGTTGCACCTGCCGGTGCTGTCGTGAAGCTTGCATCAGCCACCAGGGCGCTAGTGCTGGGGTGCTGCCAGATGGCATAGTCGCTGTTGTTGGTGAAGCTGCCAGGCATTGTCACCGCCGTGGCGGTGGCGTAGATCTTGCCGTTAAACACAGCGCCAGCCACGACGCTGATTGTCGTTGCAGCCGTCTTGTAGAACAACGAGCCGCGCTGCAAAGCAGGGCGGCGGTTATAAAGCACCGTGGGCGATGCGGCCAAGGCTGCAATCGCCTGGGCCGTCCGCTGCGGGGTCATCAATTTGCTTGAGCTTGATCCGGCCTCTGCTTCTGCCTGGCTGGCCACAAGCGCAGTCACTGCGGCATCCACCAGGCCCTGCACCGTGGTACTGGTGGGCCGTGCGGTCACATCGTTGTCGATCGCCTGCAGGGCGTCCCGCAGGCGTTGCACATCCTCGGCCAGGAGGTTCGAGGGATAAGGGAGGGGATAGCCCCTCCCGGTGGTGGTCTGGTTGACGGGCATGGCGTTACACCATCACGGCGCGGATGTTGCGGACCTTGGGCCGGCTGGCAGCAGAGCCGCTCAGATTGAGCTTCACCTTGCTGGCAGTCAGGCCCACAATGCCGGTGTCCTGGTAGACGTACTCCACGTAGCCGTCGCCCAGTGGCGTGGCCTTGGCGAGCGTCATGTTCTGGAAACCGTTCTTGTCATACTGGGGCACGACAGCAGCGGTGCCGGGCACCAAGGCGTCAAAGATGACGCGCATGGTGCTGCCACCGTTGCCCACCTGGAACTGCCGGCTCTGATAGAACGCTGCGTTGTCCAGCGTGCCCGACAGCGTTTGCACGCCAGGGAACAGCGCGGGGCTGCTGATGTTGGTGCCGCGCAGCACCGCCTGGATCTGCATGGTGTCGCTGATCGAGGTGGCGAAGTTCAGCGCCTGGCCGGGGGTCAGGTTGAACACCTCGCCGGTGGTGCGGGTGTAGCGCAGCGTCACGCTGGTGTCGTTGGTCGGCAGATCAACCGGCGCTAGCGCCAGCAGGTCGGTCATGTTGGAGACCGTGATGCTGCCCAGGTTCACCACCTGCTCGGTAGCCGTGAAGCTGGCGCCGGCCAGGCGGAAGGTGAGGTCCTTCTCCTGATGCGGTGTCCAGGTGCTGTTGTTCGAGCTGCTCAGCAGCACGCCCACGGTGTAGGGCTGTGCGGTGACGAAGCGGTTGGCGGTGCTGTCGTACTTGCCGAGCTCAGCGACGCGGACCGCATGGGTGCTGTCGTCGGTGAGGAGCACGATGAAGTATTCGACGCCGGGCTCGAGGTAGACCGGCGTGCCGAAGTCAGCGCGCACCCAGGTGTTGGTCGTGACGATGTTGGATCCGAGGATCACGGCGTCGGCCACCACGTTGCGGGTGGGGTAGCCGTTGTCGGACTCGCGGATCTGAACGATCACGCGGTTGTTGCTGGAACCCTTGGCCGCAAACTTCAGATCGATGCCCGTGATGTGGCGGCCCTGGGTCAGCGTGAAGCTTTGCGCCAGAGGATCGACGTTCTGCCACCAGAAGGTGGTGATCGTGGTGGTGATCTGATTCCAGCGACGAACTCGCAGAGTGCCCTGGCCGGTGTATTCAACCGCGCCGTAAGAGCCCTGCTGCCCGATGAACTCCACAAGCTTGGTGCCAGCAGGAACGCCAGCAGGAACCTGAAAGCTGCCTGTCAGCTGGCCGCTGCCGTTGGCCGTCACGCTGCCGACGAGGATGTTGGTCCCATCGAACCGCAGCTGGCTGAGCGCTTCGTTGGCGTCAAAGCCTTCGACGGTGTAGTTCACCTGCCGCTGCCGCAGCGTGGCGATTGCGGTGCTGGTGTCCTGCACCAGGTTGGCAACCGTACTGGTGCTGGTCGCCGCACTGTTGCCACTGCCCTGAATGATCGACTGAGTGGTGAACGAAGTCGCATCGTCGAAGATCGTCCACAAGTCGATGTTGGGATCGAGCCGCACTCGAGCAGGGATCGGGTCGAAGTTGGCGTAGGGGTTGATCGCCATCTGACCGGTGCGGAGCTCCTGGCTGATCAGGTACTCCTCCACATACGGCAGCAGCTTGGTGGTGGTGTTGTTTTGACCAGCGAAGACAGGCGTGCCGCTGATGCCCAGCTGCAGTTCCTGGCTCACCACCACAGCGTCCTGTACCACACCCGCGTCACGCAGGTCGGCATCGAGCAGCGGATCGGTGAAGACGCCGTATTTGGCGGTCGGCTCGCGGGAGCTGATGTCACGCAGCAGGCGCTCGTCAGCGATCAGGTTGTAGAGCTCGACGACCGACTCCTTGATCTGGCGCTGCTCACGCATCGACACCACGCGGGTGCCGTTGTTGTCCACGTCAGGGGTCTCGGTGCTGTACCACTCCTGACGGAACTCAGCCACCGCCAGCTGGGTGTCAGGCACCAGGGGAGCGATGGGGTTGAATGCAGAGCTGACGCCCTTGACGCGGTGGAAGTAGCCGTCCTGATCCAGGCTCAGCACATCGACGCGCGGCATCTTCCAGCGGTAGTCGGTCAGCACCAGGCTGCCGGCCACTGCGCCAGTCACCTGGAAAGTGCCGGCATCAGCGTTGACGCTGGTTGCAGATGTCGAAGTGAGGTACTGGTAGGTCACCGAATAGGTGCTGCCAGGCGCAGGCTCGGGGCCGGCAGGGCTCCAGTCCACGCGATCAGCCGTCAGCACGTAACTGGTGCCCGCCTGATAGGTGGTTGCGCCCTGGGTGACAGAGACGATCTGCAGAACCGCGGTGTCAGGCAACGTATCCTGCGCACCGGTGAATGAGCCGTGGGTCATGCTCACGGTCTTCTGAGCCGTGATCACCACGTCCTGAATGTCGTTCAGGGGTTTGCGGCTGGTGGTGATGGTCTGGGCGCTGGCGCCCTGGCTCACTCGGGGCTCATTACTGATCGTTTGCAGATCAGGATCGATCGCATAGCTCAGCGGGGTCGCCTGAGGTTTGTCGATCTTGTAGCCCTGCACGTTGGCCACGCCTTCCTGCACGGTGAAGACGTAGTTGGTTTGGGCAAGATTCTTGCCCAGGGCGATCATGTTCAGACCGCTGACGATGTAGTTGCCGTTCGCGTCGCGGTCATAGCGAGCCAGCAGCTGGCGAACGCCATCGAGTTCAGGCGGCTGTTGCTGGGTGACCAGCACACCGTCCAGCACGCTGTAGACGGAGAAGAACTCACCAGGCTGGCCATCACCAGACCATCCCCAGGTGAAGAGTCGACGGGTGCGGCCTGCGCCAGCCTCCTGATAGTTGCGGGTGCCGATGGCAGGATCCCGCAGATCAGGATCCTCAAGCTCGGTGACTTCGCTGGTCACCACGCGGACGCCGATCTGCAGGCTGCCGGCGGTCGGGATTGTGAACGTGGCGCTTGCCAGCTCACGCACGCCGCCCAGCACGTAGATCGCGCCGGCCTCCATCTGGGTGACGCCAGTCTGCGCGTCGATGCTGGCGGAACCGCCACGCACGATGTTGCCATCCTTGAACAGCACATCAGAGATGCGCTTCATCCGATCGCTCAGGATCGACTGGATCTCGTTCAGTTCCGCAGACTGAAGGCCCTTGCTGGCGCGGAACAGCAGCTCGTCATAACGATCCGCTGCATCAAAACGGTTGTAGTAAGCCTGGAGAGTCATGGCGGCCTCAGAAAGTCAGAACGAACTCGAAGGTCTCCCGAGTGGCGGGGGTTCGGATGATCGCCGCCACGTGCTCCAGCAGATACAGGGTGCCGGGGCTGGTGATCTGGGCGGCCGAGAAGAACATCTGACCTACGGGCAAACCGGCCTGCGTTTGCGTGTCCAGGAAGATTCCGGTCTCGCGGATGGTGCTGGTGCTGACGTTTTCAAAGTCCAGCGTGAAGCGGAGGTAGAGGTAGTTGGTCTGCGTGACGCTGACGTCGTACCGTCCGCTGGGCAGACTGATCGCGCCCTCGGCTGCGGGTGACACGAAAGAAACCTGCGCCGCCTTGCGGTAGCCCACAGGAGCCAGCAACGCCGAGGAGCTGATGCTCTCGGCAGGGGTGCCGTTGGCATCCCAGGAGGCGTTGCCTGCGCCGACGCCAAGGAAGATGTTTCGCGCGGCGACCGAGGCAGCAAGGCCGGCTCTGCCAGTCGTTACGAGGGTTGCCATTCGGCCATGGCCTCCTGTGTCGTCGTCATTCTAGGGGGAGCCTAAGTGGAGGTCTGATGCTGACTCGTGATGAGCGGCGTCGACTCGTTCCAGTAGCCAGACCAACCATCGCGGGTCAGCCAGCTGCCAAAGAGGATGTGGTTTACTGCGGTCGCGTGCGCGCCTGAACGAGCGCTCTCAGCAATGCTCTGCCGGTTTTCGGTTGCTTCCGCCTGATGCAAGCGCTCCAGGCGCTCCTGGATCTCGGCGTATTCAAAGCGGCTGACGTGCTCGCTGAGCACGCCTTCGCCAGTGATACCACTGCCCTCGCTGAGCTGCAACGCACCGAAGCCCACCTCTGCTTCAAAGCGCGCCGGCAGGCATGTGTTCGTTTCGCCCAGCACAGCGCCATCGCTGAGGTAGACGCCAGCCTTGGCGAACTTAAGCGCCGGCTGAATGCGGTTGACGATGCCAGCCCAGTCGAGACCCTGATCCCAGGTGTGATCGGCCCAATCCGTTGACGGCTGCCACCAGGGGCCGGCAATGGTGAGGTGGCCACGCGACACGGTGACCCGCTCGGCTGCCATGTGCCACGGCCGCCACACCAGCTCATCGAGCTGGCTGTTGCTGAGGATGTTGCGGTCTTCGTAGATGCCGCCGTCGGTGCGGATGCGCTCGATGCTCAGCTCGAATGTGGCCCCGGCGGTGAGGTTCGTCGCGTCGTGATATTCGCGCCCAAACGACAGTTGCGGCCAATCCTCCTGGAGGTAGACGCCGGTATCGTCCGCCAGCCAGGAGCCACCGCTGAGCAGGTGATCATCGAGCCTGAAGCGGCGGTAGTCATAGCCGCCGTAGATGCGGAATAGCCTGCTGCGGATCGGCGCCGACAGCCGGCTGATCTGGATGACGTTGTTGGTGAACGCCAGGCCATTGGGCGCCTGATCCAGGCCCAGCTGGAAATCAGCCCACCGCAGTGTGCCGGCCTCCGACTCCTCCACCGTGGCGTCAAAGCCGACCCATCCCAGTCCGATCTCAACGGCTGCCCGCGTGCCGCGCACCCGCTGCCACTGCACGCCATCGGCGAGCGCCTGCCGTAGATCAGGAACGAACGGCAGAATCTCGCCCAGGCCGTATTCATAGATCAGCCAGGGCACCACCGAGTAGGGGATGTTCTCCTGCTTGGCGTTGCGGATGCGCTGCGCCGATGCCCCGAGCCGCGGCAGCGTGTTGCCGGAGAGGGAGAGATCCCGCTCCAGCTGTGTCGCGTTACTGGGCAGCAGGTCCGCCGTCATCGGTCATAGCCAGCCATCGTGATCGTGATGGTCCCGAGCGCCACCGCGGTGGTGTTGTTGGCTGCGACCACTGCGCTGGGGCTCACCAGCTCGACGCGCTGCACGCCTGGGATGTGGATCCTGCTGATCAGCCAGCTGGGGGTCAGGTCCCAGCCGAGGCCGCCCTCGGCGAGGAAGTCGGCGCGGATGCTGGCCGCCAGTCCCTGGAGGATCGTGGGCGACTGATCGGGGTAGAGGTAGACATTGGCCACCACGTTCACCTGGACGATGTTGGCGCCGATCACCTGCACGGTGTCGGTGATGACCCGCACGCTGTCGGACTGCACGTAGTCGTCGACCGCCTCGAGCAACACCGAGCTTGCGGCGCCATCGCCACGGCTGCCCAGGGCAGCGGTGCGCACCCGGGCGCGGAAGGTGTTGATCGGCTCCAGCGGGGCCATGATCCGGGTGACGCCATAGACCTGGCCCAGGGCGACCAGCTCGGTTTCGGTGGCGTTGGCGATCAGCTGCGCCTCGAGGCTCAGGATGGCGATCCGCACCTGCCCGGCGTCCGGGCTTGTCACCAGCGCATCGGCCACGCGGTTGTCGGCGGTCAGGGCCTGGTAGCGATACCAAGCGGCGCCGCCTGCTGTCGAGCTGCCCTTGATCCGCTCGATCGTGCGCTCACGCAACTGCGCATCCGTCTCGGGCGACTGGCGGTTGACGCCATAGAACGCCGCCAGGTGATCGAGATCGGCGCCAGCGGCAAAGGCCAGCAGCGTCGCCTTGAAGGCGTCGTTGACGCGTTGGCGCAGGATGAGCTCGCGGTAGGCGAAGACCTGCAGCAGCTTTACCGCAGGATCGCTTTCCAGCAGCGCGGTGTAGTCCGGGTGCCGATCGAGGAAGTCCTCCATCAGCTGCCGGAAGATGGTCTCGAAGTTCAGCTCCTCGATCAGCTCAGGCTCGGGGAGGTTGCTGATGGTGAAGGTCACAGGAAGCCTCCGATGCGCAGATCCTGGAGCGTCACCTCCCGACCATCAGGCAGGTAGGTGAAGGTGAGGTCCATGGAGACTGAGCCCTGGCCGACCTCGTTGAGCTGAACTCTCTCGCATCGTAAGCGGGGCTCCCATTTCGCCAGGGCGTCCACCGTCTCGGCGCGCAACGCCGCGATCAGCGACTGATTGATCGGACGATCGACGAGCCGGGGCAGGTTGGAGCCATAGTCGCGCCGCATCACTCGCGTGCCTTTTGGCGTGGTGAGGATGTCGACCACGGACTGGCGCAGATGATCAAAGCCTCCCAGGGACGTCCCGGCATCCCGACTCATGCCCCTCATCTACCGGGCCCCCCGTGTGCGCCGATTCTAGGCGGGCTCTGTTGAGCCAGATCCGCTCTGCTGCTGCGGCTGATTGAACGTGATCTCGCAGTCGCCGCTGGAGGGGTTCTGCTGTTGCTGCTCCGCGGTGCGTCTGTCCGGCTGCCGGGTGTTCACGTTGGGATCACGCTGCAGCGGCGTGCCGACGTCCAGCAGGCTCTCAAGGTTGACCTGCCCGCTGTTGACGAAGCTGGCGATCATCGAGCCCGGCTGCACTTCGCCGTGGAACAACATCTCCCAGGTGGGCACGATGCCGCTGGTGTTGATCGTGTCGGCCAGCTGCGTGTCGGTGATGGCCGCCATGGTGGAGCGCAGACCGCTCATCATGTTCTGCGGCGTCAGCTGCGGCGCCGGGCCGCCCTCTGGCGGCGAGGTCTGCGCGCTGGTCAGCACACCGCTCACGGTGCTCGCCAGCTGCGCCGCTTGGGGCGGGAGCAGGCCGCTGGTCTGCGCCGCCTGCACCAGCTGGTTGACGTTGA
>VFQS010003203.1_pt1 | contig 12664 bp, 11 predicted proteins | sample 3512361 | NCBI WGS metagenome assembly VFQS01 (sample SAMN10412375, study PRJNA504923) | tailings metagenome | isolation source: Relicate 1 Philex TSF3 active mining | place: Philippines
AAATTACTTCGCACGCAAGTTGGTGCCGAAGAGATTGCTGAGGTGGTCTCGCGCGCTACCGGTATCCCTGTTTCCAAAATGATGCAAGGTGAGCGTGACAAGCTCTTAAAGATGGAAGAGCATTTGCACGAACGCGTGGTGGGGCAGGATGAAGCCATCCGTGCGGTCTCGGATGCGATTCGTCGCTCGCGTGCTGGTCTTTCTGAAGAAAATAAACCCTATGGCTCATTTATGTTCTTAGGGCCTACTGGTGTTGGCAAAACGGAGCTTTGCAAAGCATTGGCTGAGTTTTTGTTTGATAGTGATGACCGACTCATCCGCATTGATATGAGTGAGTTCATGGAAAAACACAGTGTCGCTCGCTTAATTGGCGCGCCTCCTGGATATGTGGGCTATGAGGAGGGTGGTTATCTTACCGAGCAAGTGCGTCGCAAACCCTATAGTGTGATTTTGTTTGATGAGATCGAAAAAGCCCATCCTGATGTGTTTAATGTATTGCTACAGGTATTGGATGATGGGCGACTAACCGATGGTCAGGGCCGCACGGTTGATTTTAAAAATACCGTGATTGTGATGACCAGTAACATCGGTTCTCATTTGATCCAGTCCATGACAGGCAAAAATCAAGCCGAGGTGAAAGAAGCAGTTTTTGGCGAACTTAAGAATCACTTCCGTCCTGAGTTCTTAAACCGAGTCGATGAGATCGTAGTCTTCCATGGGCTTGATCAAAAGAATATTGCCTCGATTGCAAAAATCCTCTTGCAAAACCTCTCCGAGCGCTTAGCGCGTCTTGATATGCAGTTGGATATTAGTGATGCAGCGTTGAATAAATTAGCCGAGGTTGGTTTTGACCCCGTTTTTGGAGCTAGACCACTCAAGCGAGCGATTCAGCAACACATCGAAAATCCGGTGTCGAAGATGATTTTGGAGGGTAAATTTGGCCCACAGGATGTGATTCCGGTGGATGTGGATAAAAAAGGCGATTTCAGCTTTTCGCGTCTCGTACATTAAGCATTTTGGCGAATTGGGCGACTGGCGCTAAACTAGTGCCATGTCGCTTGCCCAAGGCAGTCTTTACTCTAGTGATAACCGTACGATCGGCTTAATTAGCCTCGCGCACGGCACCTCACATTTTTACCATTTAGTCCTCCCCCCACTCTTCCCCTGGTTGAAGATCGAATTTGGCTTGTCGTATGCCGAGCTTGGTTTGTTGATGACCGTGTTCTTTGTGGTCTCATGTGTCGTTCAGGCATCTTCTGGTTTTCTGGTGGATCATAAAGGTGCGCGTCCAGTCTTATTCGCTGGGATTGGATTATTAGCTTTATCCGCAGTGACCTACGCGGTGAGTTCAAGCTATTTTGGATTAATGATTGGTGCGATTTTGATGGGGTGTGGTAACGGCGTTTTTCATCCAGTTGATTACACGCTCATCAACCATAAGATTTCACCAAAACGACTCCCCTATGCGTATTCCTTTCATGGCGTCACCGGTTATCTCGGTTGGGCTTTAGCCCCAGTTTTTATGGTGGCTATTGCAGAGCTTGCAAATTGGCGCACAGCGATGATGGCAGCTGCGATCTTGGCGATCTCAGTTCTAGTATTGCTATGGTTTAACCGCGATTTGTTAACGGATGATGCAAAAGAGCGCCAAGCTAGCAATTTAGCGAATGCGCGTAAGGATGACCCAAGCCATACCCCCTTGGGAACCTTTGATTTCTTAAAGTTGCCTGCTGTTTGGTTATGCTGGCTTTTCTTCTTCTTTAGCATGGTGGCCATGTCGGGCATTCAATCGTTTGCCCCTAGTGCTTTGTTTAAGACCTATGAAATCTCGGTTGCCTCCGGAAACTTTTTTCTAACTCTCCTAGCGCTTGGAACTGCTGGCGGCATGTTGCTTGGCGGTTATTTGGCAAGTCGTTTTGCTGCCCCGGAACGAACGGTTGTGATCTGCTTATTTGTTAGTGCCCTCATGTCGGTGATCATCGGTGCAGAGTTGGTATCGGCCGCCTTGATACCAAGCTTGTTTGTTGTGATTGGTATTGGCTTGGGTATCGCTGCACCATCACGTGATTTAATGATTCGGTCAGCAACGCCGCAAGGCGCCTCTGGTCGAGTCTATGGCATTGTCTACTCAGGCATCGACCTTGGTGCCTCAGTCGGTCCCCTCGCCTTTGGTATTTTGCTCGATGCTGGCAGACCCAATTGGCTTTTCTTAGGTGTTGCCTTTATTCAATGCTTGATTATCTTTACGGCATTTAAAGTTGCCAGCAAAACTCCAACTCGACAAACTCAGTCTATTTAATTTCACTATTTTTTGAAGTTCCGGTCAGAATAATTTCGCGAATAGTCTGCATTACTTCCAATTCTTTGCCTCTAAAACCATGTTCAGTAAATGCATTACAGGGATTGCCTTGAAAATTACTACCTCCAAAAACAGTAATTAAAGGAACCCCATACTTATCACTAATGGATTTTGCGCCAGACCATGTTGTTAAATAGCAAGGATCATCTTTATGATGAATAAAGAATTGAGGAGCCCCTGATTTTTTATAGTCAAAATTAATTAATTCGCGATACGAATTTCTCGCATAAGGTTCCGTAATCGCTGCCGTATGAATTGCGCCAGCGTATGCTCTTGGAGCATATGTTGGCATAAAAGATGATGATATGGTTCCCATACTAGTGCCAACTAGCCACACCTCTTGAATGGTTGGATACCTTTTTTTAACCTCATTTATTAATTTTTGGACATGTACTTGACGCTCGTTACTTGCCTGATAGCTACTTGAACAGATATCACCACTTTCAGATTGGCAATCAATAGTGAGAATTGCGATTGATTCATCAGCAAGATGACGTCTTGATCGAATTAAAAAATTTCCACTGAGTTTTGTGCTGATCATTACTCCATTTTCAACAACTGGCCTAAAGACGGAGGGATAGCCCGGTATCAATACAGCCAATCTCGAGTGATTTTTAGAACCGCTTTTAATTGAAAATAATCCGGTTTGTTTTGCATCCTTATCCAAGTCAACTGTGATTAGTTCTTCTTGTAAACCGTCTGATGCATTAGGCAGCTGTTGTGCGTTACTCGTGTTTGAGAGTAAAAGTAGAGCAATCAATAGGGCACGGAACATTATGTTTCTTGCAATGTGAATTGTTAGAAGGATCTTAATACGCAATAAGGGTTGGTTTATTATTTTCGTATTATGAAATCAATTGTTCACAACATAAAAAACAGAACTTAAGTTGGAACCCTACAAATTTCATTTTCTAATTCAATGTTTCGTATTATAAAACATAATCTATAAGTAATTGAATAAATTGATTTAATTTATTTATTAAATCAAAGTCATTTTTCCCATTCTTAATAAGTCGCTCTCTAAACTCTTATATAAGACATAAGAGTTTTGGCTTATCAAGCCCTCGTCGATACCCATTTTTATCGTGAATGAAGGAGAGCAATATGGTGACTCGTAAAGCAGAAGCAGCAATTATTCAGAAGGATTGGGATACCAATCCACGTTGGCAAGGGGTAAAGCGTGGCTACACCGCAGAAGATGTCGTTCGTCTTCGTGGTTCTGTTCGCCCGGAGTACACCTTGGCGAAACAGGGTGCCGAGAAATTATGGAATTTAGTGAATAACGAAGCCTATGTAAATTGCTTGGGGGCATTGACCGGTGGTCAAGCCATGCAGCAAGTGAAGGCAGGTGTTAAAGCAATTTATTTGTCAGGGTGGCAAGTGGCTGCTGATAACAATACCTATGCAGCAATGTATCCTGATCAATCCCTCTATCCAGTCGATTCAGTACCTAAGGTGGTTGAGCGGATTAATAATACATTTGAGCGCGCAGACCAGATTCAGTGGTCAAAAGGAATCAATCCAGGCGATCCGGGCTATATCGATTACTTCGCACCAATCGTTGCTGATGCCGAAGCGGGCTTTGGTGGTGTTCTGAATGCATACGAGTTAAGTAAAGCATTAATTAAAAATGGCGCGGCGGGCGTGCACTTTGAAGATCAATTGTCATCCGTTAAAAAATGCGGACATTTGGGTGGTAAGGTGCTGTTACCCACTCAAGAGTCTGTTCAGAAATTAATTGCTGCTCGACTAGCTGCTGATGTCATGGGTGTGCCAACCATTATTTTGGCGAGAACCGATGCTGAGGCTGCTGACCTATTAACCTCGGATTACGATGAAAACGATAAACCGTTCTTAACTGGCGAGAGAACGCCCGAGGGTTTCTATAAAACTCGCAAAGGTCTAGGGCAGGCGATTTCTCGTGGTTTGGCGTATGCAGAATATGCCGATATGGTCTGGTGCGAGACTGGCACCCCGGATTTGGATTTTGCGAAGAAGTTTGCTGAAGCCATTCGCGAGAAGTTCCCCGGAAAAATGTTGGCCTACAACTGCTCGCCGTCTTTTAACTGGAAGAAGAACTTAGACGATGCAACGATTGCAAAGTTCCAGCGCGAGTTAGGTGCGATGGGTTATAAGTACCAGTTCATCACCTTAGCTGGTATCCATTCGATGTGGTACAACATGTATGACCTTTCACAAGACTATGTCAAGCGCGGCATGACAGCTTATGTTGAGAAGGTACAAGAGCCCGAGTTTGCAGCACGGGATCGCGGTTATACCTTTGTTTCGCATCAGCAAGAAGTTGGCACTGGCTACTTCGATGACGTTACAACCGTGATTCAAGGCGGTAAATCATCGGTAACTGCCTTGACTGGATCGACCGAAGAAGAGCAATTCCATTAATCATTTATCCGCCTAATCGGCGGCTAATGCAGTTATGGCAGGCGCCTGAAGCATCCCAAAAGGGTGACTTAGGCGCCTTTCTGTTTTACAGTAGTAACTATGAATCATTGCATTCTTTGCCAAGACGAGGGCGGACATCTAGTGTGGCGCGGCGATGATGCGCGCGTTGTTCTGGTTGAAGATCCCGATTTGCCCGGCTTTTGTCGAGTGATTTGGAATCGACATGTTGCTGAGATGAGTGAGTTGTCTCGAGTTGAGCGAGAAATCTTGCTAGCCTTAGTCGATGTGGTTGAATTTGCCGTCCGCCGTGTCATGCGACCCCAAAAAATAAACCTAGCATCATTGGGTAATCAAGTTCCGCATCTTCATTGGCATGTGATCCCACGTTTTGCCGATGACCCATACTTTCCAGATTCAATTTGGTCACCAAGACAACGCGATACGGCTGACACTGTGCTGAAGTCGCGACGTGAGCTTGCTAAGGGGATACCCGAGGCGATCCGATCCGGTATTGCCGACTTAGCTTAAGCGTTGATAGGCCCAGGCTTGATGAAAACCGTGGGCATCCAGTAAAGCTTCCTTATGAAAGCCTGCTTGGCGAGCAAGCGATTGATATTCAGAGGGACTCAAAGGAAAGTCATTGCCTCGCACATGCTCAGTAATACGAGTGCATTCGATGGAATTGATTGCCACCCAATCATTTTTAACCATACACAAATATTGATCGAGATAATTATTTCGACTCTGTCCATCATTACGCATCACATCGATCAATACAAACGACCCCCACTGTTTTAAGACCCGAAAGCATTCTTTAAAAAGAGCCAGCTTGGATTGATCGGTCAAATGATGAATGGCATAACTTGAAAATACTAAATCAAGGGATCTGTCTGGTATTTGCCCAAGTTGCTCGAGCATATCCAAACAATTTAATTCCAATTGCGAGGACCAGGGCGCTAAATTTTCTTTAGCAAGCTGCAATGCTGGTTGGGAAAGATCACATGCTATATAGCGCGAGATTTGATTATTCTTAAAAAGTGCTTGACTGAGAGAGGCGTCTCCGCAACCAAGATCTACAAGAGACAGCGGTCGATCAATTGATTGAATTAGCTTTTGACTGGCATGAACTAATTCGTGATGAAACATGTAGTTATGCTGAAGTAGTTTTTGATATGTCGCCCAATTGGAGCGAAATAAAGTAATTGGGTCGGATTCAGCAGTCTGATTCATTACATCACCTAGAGTAATTTTCGGATGGAATCAATGTATGCTTCCGCATCTAAAGCTTGACCGTTACGCTGCGATTCCCAAAGCGCACGCCCTAAGCATTCCATGATTTGATGCTGGGCTTCATGCTCCGAATCTAATTTACGACTAAGTTGCTCAGCGACTAATTTAATTCCGGGGGGCTGATCAATTGAAATTTGCTCACTTATGGATAAGTGCATCGACAAATGCAAGAAGGGATTGGTTTGCCCTTGTTCGGGGGTAAATTCTTGGACAAGCGCTTCATTGTTCGACAAAATAGCGTGATACTCGGGGTGAAGCTTGATCCATGAACAGGCTATCATCTCAAGGGGTGTTAATACACTCCCAGTTAACTGTTTTTGCCACGCTCCGCAAAAAAATTGTCGAACCTCATCGCGACTTGGGTTGAACAGTGCCACGTATTTTTCCTTGATTGGTTTTATATCGATAGGAGCATAAAGGCTCGACGATGCATTGCGCACATTCCGGATTTCGGGCTTTGCATACATAGCGGCCGAGCAAAATGAGCCAATGATGAGCATCCATGAGGTAGTCCTTGGGAATCCGTTTCATGAGTTTGTTTTCAACCTCAAGGACATTTTTACCAGGGGCAAGACCTGAGCGATTCGATACTCGGAAAATATGGGTATCCACCGCAATCGTTGCTTCCCCAAATGCCGTATTGAGGATGACATTGGCGGTTTTTCGCCCAACGCCAGGAAGTGCCTCAAGGTCAGATCGGTTTCTGGGCACCTCACCGCCATGGCGCTCAATTAATATCCGACAGGTCTCCTGTAAATGTTTCCCTTTTGTTCGATACAGCCCAATATGTTGAATGTAAGGACGTACCCCTTCTTCGCCAAGCTCTAGAATGGCTTTAGGAGTATTGGCGACTGCGAACAATCGACGGGTTCCCTTATTCACCGATACATCGGTTGCTTGCGCAGATAGTAAGACCGCAGTTAATAGTTCGAACGGCGAGCTGTATTCCAGTTCGGTAGTTGGCTTTGGATTATTTGCCTTCAATTGCTCAAAAAAGGCAATGCGCTGCTCAAGATTCATGATGTTGATGAGCCCGATTGCTTTACTCGCGCAATCGCTGCAGCAATAATCGCTCGTTTTCGTTCGATTTCATCGAGTTGCGCTTGGCTTGTGGCTTGATTTTGATCCAATGCGGCTAATTTGGCTTTGGCTTTAGTGGCTAATCGCTCCTGTTGGTCGCGCTCTTCCCGTTCGAATCGATTTAAATGCGACTCGTAGCGAGCTCTCGCAAGATCAGCTTGGGCGGGTGACCAGGCATTCCAGCCGGTCTGCTCACCCGTTACATTCAGCATATGAATGCAATCCACTGGGCAGGGGGCAACGCATAAATCACAGCCGGTACACCACTCAGGAAGAACGGTGTGCATTTGTTTTGACGCGCCAACGATCGCATCGACCGGGCATGCCTGGATACACAGCGTGCAGCCAATGCAGGCTTGTGGATCAATCCAGGCGACTGGACGTGGCCGTTCAACTCCGCACTCTGGATCAATCGTGCGAGTTTCTTCATTTAATGGGTAATTCAGGATTTGGCTAAGACGAATGATTCCTTCTACACCACCCGGGGGGCAGCGATTAGGTTTTTCGCCCTCAGCGAGCGCCTCTGCGTAACCGCGGCAATCAGGATAGCCGCACTTAGTGCACTGTGTTTGCGGAAGTGCGTCTTCGAGTAGGTCGGCCAGCTTGGGTGAGGGCATGGACTTTAAATCCGATGCAATTTAATTCGCGTCTTGATTGCTGGGGTTCGATGAGTGGTGAGCGCGAATAAATTGTTGGATACGAGGATAGACCTTATTACGCCAGCGACTTCCAGAAAAAATACCGTAATGTCCAGCACCGCTCACTTCGTAATGCTCTTTCCTCGACTCCTCGATTCCCTTACATAATTTATGGGCCGCACGCGTTTGACCGCTCCCCGAAATATCATCCATCTCGCCCTCAATCGTGAGCAAGGCAGATCTTTGAATATCTTGCGGCTTAACGAGCTCACTACGAACCATCCAAGTCCCATTGGGTAGCGCATAGTCTTTGAAGACGGTACGAATGGTGTCTAAATAATAGTGGGCATCCATATCCAGCACTGCGTTGTATTCGTCATAAAAGCGGATATGGGCTTGTGCATCTTGTTCGTCGCCCCGAACTAAGTTTTGAAAATAATCCCAGTGAGATTGAAGATGATTGCTTGGGTTCATAGCAATAAAACCCATGTGCTGCAAAAACCCAGGATAGACGCGTCGTCCGACACCAGGATGGGGTGGCGGTACATTGTGGATCGTATTTGCCTCGAACCACTCAATCGATTTGCTCATCGCCAGAGAGTTCACTGCGGTTGGTGATTTGCGTGCATCGATTGGGCCGCCCATCATGACCAGAGAGCGGGGCGTGTTTTCACCGCGAGAAGCCATCAGAGAGACGGCACCCAGTACTGGTACGGTTGGTTGGCACACCGATATCACATGCAAGTTTTCAGCGCCAATGTGGCGAATGAAATCTTCAACGTAATGGACGTAATCATCTAAACCAAACACACCCTGATCATTTGGAACCATCCGGGCATCGATCCAATCAGTAATGTAGACCTTATGATCTTGCAACATGGTGCGGACGGTATCGCGCAATAAGGTCGAGTGATGACCCGAGAGCGGGGCAACAATTAAAACGACCGGGTCTTGCTTCATTTTGGAGATGACTTCAACATCATCTGAAAAACGCTTAAAGCGCACCAAATTACAAAAGGGCTTGGCTAGGGTAGTCAATTCTTGGACAACAACCTCTTTACCGTGTGCTTTGACACTGCGAATTCCAAATTCGGGTTTTTTATAGTCTTTGCCAAGACGGTGTAACAGTTCATAACTCGCTGCTAGACGCTCAGCACCCGGTACTAAAGAGAGCGGGTTGGCGGGGTTTACAAAAGTCTCCGCGGTCGTTTTTGCCCACTCCGTTAAGGGTTGCAATAATGCTTTTTGGAAATCATAGATTTGATAAAGCATCGAATACTCTCCAGAACCCGCAAAGATTCTATTTTGACATGAGAACCCGGGCAATCGCCTGAGCGACCCGATCTATATTTTTGGTATTTAAGGCGGCAACACAAATTCGTCCTGTGGATAGGGCGTAAATGCCATCCTGTTCTTGCAGTTTGGCGACTTGGTCAGAAGTCAGACCTGAGTAGGAGAACATTCCCCGTTGCGCCTCAATAAATGAAAAGTCTTGCGATACACCAGCTGCTGCCAGCTTCTCTTTTAAACCCTGGCGCATGGATTTAATTCGATCGCGCATCTGGGCTAATTCATCTTCCCACATTTGACGCAGTTTTGGTGAGTTGAGAACTGTTGCCACAATGGCGGCACCGTGGGTTGGCGGGTTTGAGTAATTGGTTCGAATCACGCGTTTGAGCTGTGAAAGAACTCGGGCAGATTCTTCTTTACTCTGCGTCACGATGGACAAGGCACCAACGCGCTCACCATATAAAGAGAATGATTTGGAGAAAGAGCTTGATACAAAGAATGACATTCCCGAATCAGCAAACATGCGCACAGCAGCACCATCTTCCTCAATGCCATCTGCAAAGCCTTGGTAGGCAATATCAAGAAATGGAATTAGCTGTTTTTGTTGGCAAATCGAAATAATGGTTTGCCATTGATCTTTGGTGAGATCCGCTCCCGTTGGATTGTGGCAGCACGCGTGGAGGATGACTAGGGTTTTCGCAGGAAAAGACTCTAGCGACTTCACCATGCCATCAAAGTCTACGCCCCGTGTTTTTGGGTCAAAGTAGGTGTATTCCAAAACGTCGTATCCAGCAGCCTCAAAAATACCGCGATGGTTTTCCCAGCTTGGGGAGCTAATGGCTGCTTTTGCAGTAGGTTCAAGACGTTTTACAAAATCCCCACCGACGCGGAGGGCCCCGGTGCCACCCAGGCACTCTGCAGTGACCACTCGCCCAGCCTGAATCAATGCTGAGTCTTTGCCAAAAAGTAAGTTCTGAACAGCTGAGTTATATGGATTGGGTCCTTCAATCGGAATGTAGGCACGCGGCGCTTCTTTGGCAACGACTTCTTTCTCGGCCTCAAGGACAGCGCGTAATAGTGGAACTTTGCCTTCATCGGTGTAGTAAACCCCCACCCCTAAATTAACTTTGCTTGGTCTTTGGTCGGCGTTATAAGCCTCGGTCAGGCCAAAAATTGGATCTTTGGGAGCAAGCTGGACGGAAGAAAACAGGTTCATGGTGGAAATATCGATTAGTTGTTGTAAATCAGGCCCTTAGAGGCGGTTGGTGTAAATGGAATAAAAACGGCAAAATTGAAGATTATTTATAAATTGCTAGATAGTTCATCCCTAGCCGTAAATGATAGCCGAGATGCCAAAGCTCACCCCAAAATCAACCAGCAAAAAAAAGAATCCAGATACAGTCGTTTTTACCGATTCGACTGGAGTTGCGGAGGATATTGCTCTAAAGATTGAGCAGGCAGCGACTCTCGATGAGTCGAAGTTTGTTTCTTTTCCCAATTCACCATATCAACTCTATCAACCATTTCCTCCGGCCGGCGATCAACCGGCTGCGATTGATCAGTTGTGCGAAGGACTCGAGGATGGATTGTTATTTCAAACTCTGTTAGGGGTTACGGGTTCGGGCAAAACGTTCACGATGGCCAATGTCATTGCGAGGATGGGGCGACCGGCGATTATCTTTGCACCCAATAAAACACTTGCAGCACAGTTGTACTCTGAGTTTCGGGAATTTTTCCCCAGAAATGCGGTTGAATATTTTGTGAGTTATTACGACTACTATCAGCCCGAAGCCTACGTTCCTCAGCGCGACTTATTTATCGAAAAAGACTCATCGATTAATGAGCATATTGAGCAGATGCGTTTATCCGCTACGAAAAGTTTATTAGAACGTCGAGATGTGGTGATCGTGGCTACCGTATCGGCCATTTATGGCATTGGCAATCCGGGCGATTATCACAGCATGGTCTTGACCTTACGTCCTGGTGATAAATTAAGTCAACGGGATATTGTGACGCGACTCATTTCAATGCAGTATGAGCGCAATGAAATGGACTTTCAGCGAGGTATTTTTCGGGTCCGCGGCGATACGATCGATATTTTCCCAGCAGAGCATAACGAGCTGGCGATTCGGGTTGAGCTATTTGATGACCAGGTTGAATCACTCCATTTCTTTGACCCCTTAACCGGAAAGATTAAGCAGAAATTACCCCGTTTTACGGTCTATCCAAGTTCGCATTATGTGACCCCAAGAGAAACGGTTTTAAAAGCCATTGAAACCATTAAAGCCGAGTTAAGGGAACGCTTAGATGAGTTTGTCAAAGGCAGTAAATTAGTCGAGGCTCAGCGTTTAGAGCAGCGCACCCGATTTGATCTTGAGATGCTCTCTGAGCTCGGCTTTTGCAAAGGTATCGAAAACTATTCACGTCATTTGTCGGGGGCAAAACCCGGTGAAGCGCCTCCCACCTTAGTCGATTACCTGCCCGATGATGCGCTGATGTTCTTGGATGAGAGTCATGTTTTGATTGGGCAACTCAATGGGATGTACAACGGCGATCGCTCTCGCAAGCATACCTTGGTGGAGTATGGCTTTCGCTTACCATCGGCGATGGATAACCGCCCACTGAAATTTCCAGAGTTTGAGACCAAGATGCGTCAAGCAATTTTTGTCTCAGCAACTCCAGCCGATTATGAAAACCAAAAAACGGGGCAAGTGGTTGAGCAAGTGGTGCGACCCACAGGGTTAGTCGATCCTGCGATTGAGGTTCTACCCGCTAGCTCTCAGGTGGATGATTTACTGGGTCAAATACATGAACGTGTTCAGGCGGGTGAGCGTGTATTGGTCACAGTGCTTACTAAGCGCATGGCCGAGCAATTAACAGAGTATTTGGCTGATAACGGCGTCAAAGTACGCTACGTTCACTCGGATATTGATACGGTCGAGCGTGTCGAAATTATTCGTGATTTACGTTTAGGCGTTTTTGATGTCTTGGTTGGCATCAATTTATTGCGCGAGGGTCTTGATATTCCCGAGGTATCCCTGGTCGCCATTTTGGACGCGGACAAAGAAGGATTTTTACGAGCGGAACGGAGCTTGATTCAGACCATTGGAAGGGCGGCGCGAAATGTTCATGGCAAAGCGATTTTGTATGCCGACAAAATAACGGACTCGATGAAAAGAGCGATGGGGGAAACTGAGCGTCGCAGAAATAAGCAAATCACGTTTAACTTGAAGCATGGTATTGAGCCGAAAGGGGTGCAAAAACGGATTAAAGACATTATTGATGGCGTCTACGATGTTCAAGAAAAGCGCGTGGAGTTGCAAATTGCACAGCGCAAGGCGCAGTACGAGATGATGAGTGAGCGTGAGTTGGCAAATGAGATTAGTCGGCTTGAAAAGCAAATGATGGCTGAGGCCAAAAATCTCGAGTTTGAGAAGGCTGCCGCGACTCGAGACCAGATTGCTAAAATTAAAGAGTTGGCATTCGGTGCGCTGGCTAAGGATTCTATATAAATCAAGCGCTTACCCTTTCATATCCCCACATAACCCATATGGCTTATTCCTGATAAAAATACTCGGGAATATGTTATACTTGACCAGAATTG
>VFQS010003205.1_pt1 | contig 12656 bp, 10 predicted proteins | sample 3512361 | NCBI WGS metagenome assembly VFQS01 (sample SAMN10412375, study PRJNA504923) | tailings metagenome | isolation source: Relicate 1 Philex TSF3 active mining | place: Philippines
CTCAATGCTTTGGGCTTGGTCGAGACTGCGAAGGCTAAGGGTTGGAATTTCAGGGCTCATACGCTGATTATCAGCTACGATTCGCTCATGAAACAACGTATCCTGATCCGGAATGCAAGGATTCTCCAAGCACGTAAAGCCTCACTCCTTGGCTTACACCAGCTATTGATCGAAGATGGCCGCATCAAGTCGATCGCGCCAAACGAGGCACTAGAGCAACCAGGTCAGGAGGGGCCCTGCAGGCCCGATGATTTGACCCATCAAATCGATGCTCAAGGTGACGTATTGATGCCCGGACTCATTGACTGTCATGTCCATGTTCTTGCTTCGCAGATGCACCTTGGCCAGTTGGGAAAACTGCCTAATGTCTTAGCCGTTCTTCGTTCGGTACCAATTCTTGATGCCATGATTCGCAGGGGATTCACCACCGTTCGGGATGCTGGCGGTGCTGACGATGCGCTTGCGCAGGCAACTGCAGAGGGCACTATCGTCGGGCCGAGGATACTTCCCTCTGGTAGGGCGTTGTCGCAGACAGGTGGTCACGGTGATATGCGCGAGCGCAGCGATATCATTGAGGCTTGTGCTTGCACACCAAAAGTTGGTGCCATCTCGAGAGTTGTAGACGGTGTTGATGCCGTGCGTAAGGCCGTGCGCGAGGAGATTCAGCGAGGAGCAACACAGATAAAAATTATGGCCTCCGGCGGCGTGGCATCACCTAACGATCCGATCCACTTTTTAGGATACAGCGAAGACGAAATCAAGGCTGCTGTCGGCGAGGCAGACAATGCGTCAAGTTATGTCATGGCGCATGCTTACACAGCACGAGCAATTAAGCGAGCGATTCGCTGCGGTGTTCGTAGCATCGAGCACGGCAACTTGGTCGATGACGAAGCAGCCTTAATGATGGCTGATGCCGGTGCATTCGCGGTTCCAACATTGATCACCTACGAGGCATTAGCTGAAGAAGGTAAAGCGCTTGGACTACCTAAAGCGTCGTTAGCTAAGATTGAGTCAGTACGGGCCGAAGGCTTACGCTCGCTCGAGACATTTGCAAAGGCCGGCGTCTCGATGGCCTTCGGAAGCGACTTGTTAGGGGCCACCCAGCGTTTACAGTCAGAGGAATTCCGGCTTCGAGCATCCGTGCTTGGTACGGCAGCCGCTATACAGTCTGCCACATACGCGGCTGCAAAACTCATTCGACGAGAGCACGAACTCGGTGACATTTTCGAAGGCGCGCTCGCCGATCTCATACTGCTTAAGGGAAACCCAATACAAGATATTCGTGTACTTTGTGGTCAAGGCGAAAGCATACGGTGGGTCATGAAAGAAGGACGTTTAATATCCCCCCCTCAAACTTAAACAGTTAGTTCGGTTTGGCCCTGTCATCGCCATAAGCAAAACATGCCACTTGCCGGCTTGCATCAACCAAGCGCAGCTCAGGCCGCTCACGCGCACATTGAGGCATAGCATGGGGACAACGCGGATGAAACGCGCAGCCACTGGGTGGCGCCAAAGGATTAGGTACTTCGCCCGCCACCGGAGTGCGATCTTTTCCTGTACGTTCCAAATCTGGTATTGCATCAAGAAGCATACGGGTGTAGGGGTGTAATGCTTTTTCAAACAATGCTTGGTTCGATGCCACTTCAACAAGGCGTCCCAAGTACATGACGCCAACACGATCGCTCACATGCCGAATTACCGCAAGATTGTGCGAAATGAAAAGGTAAGTCAGTCCGCGACTTTGCTGTAAATCCTTCATCAGATTGAGCACTTGCGCCTGAACCGATACGTCAAGCGCAGATGTCGGCTCATCACAAACCAAAAACTCGGGCTCAGAAGCAAGCGCCCTTGCAATCGAAATTCGCTGCCTCTGACCACCCGAAAACTGATGGGGATAGCGGGCTGCATCCGATGCCGCCAGACCAACCTGCGCAAGTAGCATCGCCACACGCTCCCTGATCGCAGTCTGATCCTCGAGTAGGTAGTGGACCTTTAAGGGCTCGGCAACAATATCCCCAACCGTCCATCGCGGGTTCAAACTCGCATAAGGGTCTTGAAAAATCATTTGTATTTTTTGCCGCAGGGACACCTTGCCATTTATCTTAATACGGTCTAGATGTTGTATTGGATGCCCTTCAAACCGTACCTGGCCGTCACTGCAGCTGTAGAGTCCAACGAGTAGACGAGCAACGGTTGACTTGCCGCAACCCGACTCTCCAACCAGCCCAAAAGTTTCACCTTTCTTGATGTGAAAGCTCAACCGATCGACCGCATGTAAATAACGCTTTGGCTTTCGCTCAAGTATTCGATTTAACCAAGGCTCACTAACATCAAAGCGCTTGCTTACATCGATGGCCTCAATCAGCACGTCGGCGCTTTCAAGATTTGGCAGGGACGCTGAGGAGATAGCGCGGTCACTCATGATGCAAGCACCCAACAAGCTGCGTGAGAATCACCGGCCTCTCGCAATTCAGGGCGCTCAGTCTGACAGCGTACGATGGCTGCTGAACATCGCGGATTAAAGGCACAACCCTTCGGAATCGCATCGAGCCGCGGCATGGCGCCTTCAATTTGGGCGAGCCTTTCGCGATGCGCGCGAACCGAAGGAATTGACGCCATCAAGCCCTTCGTGTAGGGATGCTTTGGTCGGTGAATCATAGAATCGACAGGACCAATCTCAGCGACTCGGCCGGCATACATCACGGCCACCCGGTCTGCGGTCTCGGCGATAACGCCCATGTCATGGGTGATCAACATAATCGATGTGCCCAAATCGCGCGAGAGTTGCTTGAGGAGTCGGATGATTTGTGCCTGAATCGAAACGTCAAGCGCGGTTGTTGGCTCATCAGCCACGATCAGCTTAGGCTCTGCTGCAAGCGCTAGAGCGATCACAACACGCTGACGCATTCCACCAGAAAATTGGTGTGGGTAATGGTCAATCCTTAGCTCAGGCGCAGGAATCCCGGTTCTAGCAAGTAACTCAATAGCACGATGCCGTGCCTGGCTATAGGTCATCGCTAGGTGTGTCTGAATCGTGTCGGTCAGTTGCCGACCAACGGTAAACAAAGGATTTAGCGAGGTTAGCGGATCTTGAAAAATAGCAGCGATTTCTTTACCGCGTAAGCTTCGCATGGCCTCAGGCGGTAGTGCATCGATTCTCTTACCTTCAAGCCAAATCTCGCCACCAGTAACCCGTCCTGGCGGTTCGAGTAAGCCGATGATAGCCGCACCGGTTAGGGACTTACCTGCTCCAGACTCACCGACAACGCCGAGAGTTTCGCCGCGATAAATACTGAATGACACATCATCGAGCGCAGTCAGGCTTCCTTTTCGCGTTGGAAATTCTACACGCAAGTGGCGTAGCTCAAGCAATGGCGCATTAACAATCGTTTTGTTATTGTAATTTTGGATTAAGGGCATCGCGAAGCCAATCACCAAGCAAATTCACCGACATACATAGCAAGACAAGCGCAAGCCCAGGGAAGACCACAAGCCACCACTCCCCTGAATAAAGAAAGTTATTACCGTTATTAATCATCGTCCCTAGTGAAGGGCTTGTCGGCGGGACTCCGACGCCCAAAAAAGATAACGTCGCCTCTGTAATGATTGCTGTCGCTATGTTGATTGTTGCGATCACCAATACAGGCCCTGTAACATTAGGCAACACATGCTTGAGCATAATAGCGATTGACGGAACGCCGATCACCCTTGCCGCTTGCACATACTCCTTGTTTTTCTCAACAAGCGTTGAACCGCGGACCGTTCTGGCATAAGAAACCCAATTGGCGAGGCTAATTGATCCAATTAGCACCAGGATGGCCATTTGCTCTCCGTGCCCTTGATCCGCGAAGATAACTCTCGCAACACCATCAATCAAAAGCGCGATCAAAATAGCGGGAAAAGACAATTGCACATCGGCTATTCGCATAATGACAGCGTCAAGTCGACCGCCCACAAAACCCGAAACCAGTCCAAGCCCGACACCTAGAAACATCGCTAGTATCACCGAACTAAAACCGACCAGTAGTGAGATGCGCGAACCGTAAAGAATCGTCGAAAGTACATCTCGCCCCTGATCATCGGTACCGAGCAAGTACTTACCCTGTCCTTGCTCCATCCAGGAAGGTGGCAATAAGGAATCGTTCAGATCAAGACTCGCTAGGTCAAAGGGATTAAGCGGCGCAAGCAAGGGCGCAAAAAGTGCACCGCCTATCATTAGCAATGCAATCAAAGCGGCAAATTGAGCAAGTCGGGACCGCGTAAAGCTATAAAAAACAGGACTTTGAAGCCATCGATCGAACATTAATGACGCCCTGGCGACGAAGGTTCAATCCTGAGCCTAGGATCGACCGCAACATAGAGCATATCAACGATCAAGTTGATACTCACAAATACGAAAGAAATCATCACTAGATAAGCTGCCATAATGGGTACGTCTGCCGTTTGCACCGACTGGATAAAGAGTAGTCCCATCCCCGGCCACTGAAAGACTGTCTCTGTAACGATAGCAAAGGCGATCAAAGACCCCAATTGAAGGCCTACAATGGTTATAACAGGTACGAGCGTATTTTTGAGCGCGTAACTGAAGTTGATAAGCTTTTCACTTAAGCCGCGCGCCCGAGCAAACTTGATGTAGTCTGTCCGTTGTACCTCTAGCATCTCGGCACGAACCATGCGCATGATCAGAGCAAGTTGGAAAAGCGCTAGGGTAATCGCGGGCAGCACAAGATGCTTGAGGCCATCAATAGTGATCAAACCGGTGCTGAAACGACCCCATTGAACGACCTCACCACGGCCGTATGATGGAAGCCAGCCAAGCACAACAGCAAACAACAAAATAAAAAAGATACCCACCAAGAACACCGGTAGCGAAACACCAAGTAGTGAAATCCCCATAAATAACTGACTCAGCAGCCCGCCCCTTCTCAAAGCGGTGTAAACCCCCATGGGTATGCCTGTCAGCAGCGCAATCAACCCAGCGCAAAGCGCGAGCTCAAGAGTCGCCGGAAACCGCTCAGCCAAGAGCTCAGACACTTTTCGCCCTTGCCGGTAGGACACGCCGAATTCGCCTTGAACCGCATGGCCCACGAAGTGCGCAAACTGTACATAAAAGGGTTGATTAAGACCAAGATCCTCCCGCAGTTGAGCACGCTGCTCGCTCGTTGCATCCTGCCCCAACATCGATAGGACAGGGTCGCCAACATACTGAAAAAGAGAGAACGCTATAAATGCAACGACCAGCATAACCATGCTGGCCTGGAGCAAACGTCTAACGACAAATGCAAACAAAGCTAAAAAGGTTCAATCAAATTGACGCGGATAAATTAGCTTGATCACTTCACAGTGGCGTAATACATCTTGGGTGCGTCATTGGAATTATGAGCGATGCTGACCGATTTTTTCATGGCCCAAGGACGCATCTGATGATGCAAAGTGATGTATAACGCTTCATCTCGAGTAATCGTTAGGGCTTCGCGGATCATTGCATCGCGCTTTGCCTTATCCATTTCAGTCTTCATAGCGTCGACGAGGGCATCGACCTTTGGATGACTAACCTTGCTTAAGTTAAAGTTGCCGTCTGCCCCAGTGGTCTTGGTGCGAACCAAGGACTGCAAACTATACTGAGCATCATAGGTTGCAACGCCCCATCCAAGCATGTAAGCGCTCGAATCAAAGTTCTGGATCTTTGAAATAAAGGGTCCAAAGGGCATTGCATTTAATTTGGTTTTTACACCAATTTTCGCCCACATACCAACAACAGCCTGGCATACCTCCTCATCGTTTACATAACGATTATTTGGACAATCAAGGGTAAATTCAAAGCCACCCGGGTAGCCTGCCTCCGCCAATAACTTCTTGGCTGCATCCACATTTGCTGGGCCTGTCTTATCAAGATCAGGGGTATGTCCATGAACCCCTGGCGCAACCAAGATGGCAGCGGGAATCGAAAGGTTTCTCATGATCGTACGCTGAATGGCTGGACGATCGACGGCCATCGAAAGCGCGCGACGAACCCGAACATCTTTGAATGGATTCTTGCCTTTGACGCCGTACTTCAACTCCTCGCTACCCTGGTCCAAACCGAGAAAGATTGTTCTAACTTCAGGACCGTCTAGCACAAACAAGCTTGTGGTGGATCGAAGTCGTGCAACATCCTGGGTAGGCAAATCAGTAACTAGATCAACATCACCCGCAAGCAAAGCCGCGATCCTGGTCGCATCAGCTTTGATCGGCGTATAGGTAACATCGGTAACATTGCCCTCTGACTTACCCCACCAGGACTTATTGGCTGTCATAACAATACGTTGGTCAGGAGCCCATTCCTTTATGACGAAGGGGCCAGTCCCATTGGTGTTACGAGAAGCGAAGGTGTCTTCTTTGGCCTTGTAATCCTGAACTTTCTCAGACTTGTTCTTAGCAGCCCATTCCTTATCCATGATCAAGAAAGTAACGAGACTGTTTAAAAGCACAGGATTAGGCTTGTCGAGCACGACATCGATCGTGTGATCGTCAACCTTTTTAATCTCTTTCACCCCCGCCACATAAATTTGCATCGTGCCTTGGGGCTGCCTGATACGGTCGAAAGAAAAAATAACGTCGTCAGCGGTGAAACTCGAACCGTCGTGAAACTTCACATCTTTGCGCAAGTTGAAACGCCAAGTCGTAGGATTGACGGTTTGCCAGCTCGTGGCCAGGCAGGGCTCAATACGATAATTCTTGTCGTATCGAACCAAGCCCTCGTAAGCGTGGCCAACGATGTTGTTCGTTGTCGCATGATTTTGCGAATGTGGATCGAGCGTGAGAATGTCATTTTGGGCAGCCCACTTAATGCTTGCAGCTTGGGCCAGGCCAAGACCAAACATAAGAGCGCCCGTAGCAAAAGCGATTTGACGCAGTGCCTTAGGAAGCACTTTGGTATTTGTCAGATTGATCATGAAGACTCCATAAATGTGCGATTGCTAAAATACCAGAACGGCATCATAGAACTTTCAGCCCTCGAGTGACAACCAAATCTTCATATAGCTTATTCAGGGTCCCGATAAAACTCAGGTTGCAACTTCGCGAGCAATCTTGATAAAGCGATAACCGTACTATAGCGATCAGATTCCCTAAGCGCATCGCGAAGCAAGTGATGCGCTTCATAAGCGCTCACTAGTTCCATGTCCCAATCGGGGAGCAGGCGAGCATGCTCCGCCCCCTCGGATAATACGATCAAATCCCGATGCCTTGCATCACCACGCAAGCGGTACATTAATTGATCAATCGATCGCTTAGGACCCTCGATAAACTGGATAAAGATATCGCCGCTGTATGTGAGCAATCCCGTGATTTGATCTCTTTTGTTATTTTTTTTGGATACATCGAGCACACAGTCCAAATCAGCCGAACTAAGATCAGCACGCGCCTGACTGCAATAACTCAGATGGACAAATGCCTCGTCTGCTTTCATGCACTCACCCCACTTATCCGTGCTTTCGCCGCACACCCCAAGCGACCTGCTCGATCGCCTGCATCTCTGAGCGTTCAAACATGGCCGGGTCTGCTAAATAATCAATCACCCAATCGATAGTGTCGACCCCCCAAAAACAATGCCTTTCAATGACCAGCGTGGGCACACCAAAAACGCCTGCATCAATTGCAGCTTGGGTCTGGCGCTTGAGCGCTTGCTTCACATGGTCGTCTTGAATTCTATGATTACCGTCTGCCACACCCAGTCGCTCGCACAATCCGGCAAAGTCGTATTCGGGGTCTCTGCCTTCTTCAAAAACAAAAGAACTTGTCTGAACAATGGCCTGCCGTGGATTACCCATCGAGGCAAGCAAACGCAAAGCAGCAAGCGGGTTGAAGGGATGTCGGTTCGGCATTTGGAACTTGATTCCAAAGCGCTTGGCAAGCCAAACACATTGTTGATACGTGTGTCGGCGCTTTGTTTCAATTTCCGCAGGACCCAGTTGGCCCCAGTGTGCGAGCACCGCACCGAATAATATAGGAATAATCTTTACATCGATATAGGTATCGAGCCGATCGAGTTGCTTCAGATAAAAATACGCATAAGGTGAGATCGGATCGACATAAAGCAAAGCCTTTGGCTTCACGCCAGGCTGCGTGGGCCCATCGGTTAAGGCTTTGTTCATGGGATATCGTTCATGGGATTTTGTTCATGAGGTTTCGCATAAATCCATTAAAAAGCTGGCTGGGCCATCATTGATGAGTTCAACCTTCATATCAGCACCAAAGTTTCCACTTTGAACGATGGAGTGTTGGCTTTTTGCGTATGCGAGTAATGCCTCATAACAATATCTTGCATGTTCGGGTGGTGCTGCTGCGGTAAAGCTCGGTCGATTGCCAGCCCATAAGTCGGCAGCGAGGGTGAACTGGCTCACGATCAATAGGCCGCCGCACTGCCCTTTACCATCGATATTGACAATGTTTCGATTCATCTTACCTTCATCGTCTGCGAAAATACGAAGCTTTAAAACTTTATCGACAAATTTTCGGATGACCCTTGGCCCATCAGTTGGCTCTGCGCACACAAAAATGAGCATGCCAGCGCCGATCGAGCCAACAGGCTTTTGATCGACACTAACCGATGCTCGACTCACCCTTTGAATCACCGCTTTCATAGGCCCTAGAATGGCTCCATACAATTCAGATGTCCGATTCCTCCGAGTATGCACCGATGTTTAGCCTTGATCCATGGTCCTTTCCCAAATCGCTTCGACCTGACCCACTGAAACTTGAGTTCGACTTAGAACAGCGACTCGATGCTTTGCTTCAATTGCATATTCAAGTGCCCGAACAAGCCTACACCGCGCCTATTTTGGGGACGAGCCGCAGTGGTCACGGCGTTGTCATCGATAGCGATGGCCACATTCTTACGATCGGCTACCTTGTGACCGAAGCCCAGCAAATTTGGTGTCGAAAGCGTGACGGCTCAGTCGTACAAGCTGACGTGATTGCCTATGATCAGCCTTCCGGATTTGGCCTCCTTAAAAGTTTTAGCGATCTTGAATGCGGCTATATACCGATGGGTAAGGCTAGCGACTTAAGCAAACATGATAAAGTTTATATGCTTGGGCACGGCGGCATACACCAATGCTTAAAGACGAGCATTGCTGCCGTGAAACCATTTGCAGGGTCTTGGGAGTACTTGCTCGAGCAGGCCTTGTTCATCGAACCCGCCCATCCGGAATGGAGTGGTTCGCCGCTCTTAAACGTTAAGGGCGAATTGGTTGGTATTGGCTCCTTGCTCACCCAGGAGCTCAAGCAAGGACAGACTCAACAAAGCAATATGGTCGTCCCGACTGATCTTCTTGCCCCCATGCTAAATAATCTTATTAAACAAGGACATAGCGGACTTCCCCCAAGGCCCTGGCTAGGCCTTTATCTTGAAGAACACGATCAACAACTTGTGGTCCAGCATGCAAGCCCCCAAGGGCCAGCCGAGGAAGCTGGCATCCTACCTGAGGATTTACTTGTGTCCGTAGCAGGGCAACGGGTCCAGGATCTTGCTAATTTTTATCGCCATGTCTGGTCGATTGGGCAAGCGGGTGTCGAGATCCCTTTGCAAATTGCTCGAGGCGCCGAACTGATGACCATCAATATTCGCTCCATAAACCGAAGCGAGCGACTCATCAAACCGACGACCCATTAAGCCTTGACTTAAGCAAGCAACCCCATGACCATTGATGAATAAAGGGTAATTGGCCGGCGGTATCCTCCATGCGCTTTCACTCCTCTCCATGGCGCCCAAGGTTGATACCACTATGCAAGCATTCAAAAATGGCTGCACATCACTTATTGCTTCACTTTTTATTGCTTCACTATCAAGCTCAGCTATCGCTCAATCGTCAGAGTTGTTTCGTCCTGAGTCATTAGTGTCGCTGGCACTTGAACATAATCCCGACCTATCGCTTTCAAAGGCGGACTTAATTGGAGCCAAAGCGGCACAAGGTCTTGCTGCTGTGCTTCCAAACCCTCGCATTGAAATTGGACTTGGGCGCGAATCGGCGAGGGCTGCTCTGCAAGATCCTTCGTCAACGCTGCAAAATTTATCGTTGAGTCAATTTGTTGAGAATCCTGCGCTTCGTAGTGCAAGAGTGTCATCTTTTGCCGCACAATCCGAAGCACAGGCTGCGCGACTCGACGCAACTCGGGTTCAAGTTGGAGGCTTGGTTCGTCGAGCCGCGTATGAGGTCTTACTGAGACAAGCCGAAATTGTTGCAGCCGACGACGCACGCGCATTACTCGAATCGACGCGATCGCGTGTGAAGCTGCGAGTTGAGAGTGGCGATGCTGCTCGATACGAATTGATCAAGGCCGATGCCGAGTTGATTGGTGCGCAGCAACGCAGCCAGGTTGCCAGATTAGCGTTAGAGCAATCACGCATCCGACTCCAACAAATCGTTGGTATCGACCTGCCACCAGCCTGGAACATTCAAGCAAGCCTTGAAGACCCCGTGCAAGTACCGAATCGCGAATCGGTCCGAGCACAACTGCTTAAACGACACCCAGACCTCATTGCATTAAGAGCCGAAATTCAGGCGGCATCTGAGCGTGTTCAAGAAGCTAGAGCGAGCCGATGGCCGGGAGTGGATATCCAGCTATCACAGTTGAGAGACCGTGGCGTCGATCGTCCCAGTCGTTATGAAACCTTGGTCGGTGCCTCGATTTCAGTTCCGATTCTCGATCCGCGGAGCGCTGCCATCGATCTTGCACAATCGCAAGTTCAGCGGGCAACATTGGCATTAAGGGCTCGCGAACAAGGTCTTTTGCGAGAGTTCGATAGCGCATGGGCCACTTTAGAGATTGCAGCGTTACGCGTGAAGTCCCTTAATGAAGGTGCTATGCGCGAAGCCGAGGCTGCGCTTCGGGTGGCAGAAGCCGCGTACCGTTTCGGCGAGCGCGGGATTCTTGATGTCATCGATGCACAACGTGTTCTAAGACTTATAAGAGCAGATCTCTTAAACGCACGGTTTGAACAACAGGCCGCATCGATTGCGCTTCAGGTCTTAACCAGTGATCCAAGGCCGCAATGATGACTGCCAGCCCTTCTTACATGACAAAGTCGGATACGCTTACCATGATCAAAACAAGCAGCGTCTGTCAACGCGCCACAAGCGCTGTTGTCATCCCCATCATTTGCATTGTACTTGCTGCATGCAGCCAGGATGCGAAGCAACAGCAGGATAAGGCTGCAGGAAAAGATGCGGCCGCTCATGCAACGAGCAAGTCGACGAATGCTAGTCAAAGCGCTCAAAGCAACGATACAGGCGATGATGATGCAAGCATCGTCCGGCCTCGAGAGGACATGCTCAAGCGCTTTGAGGTCGGGAAGGTATCGAAGGCAAGCATTGAGCGCACACAAGAAATACCCGGCCGCATTGAAGTCGATGAAAAGCGAATCACGCGCATTGGCGCCTCAGTAACTGGCCGTGTTGTTGAGACCTCAGTCGACATTGGATACCGGGTGAAGGCTGGCGAGGTGCTTGCGAGAATTAGCAGCACAGAGCTTACCCAGGCACAGTTAAACTACCTGCGCTCCAACGCTTCGTTCTCGCTTTCAGAGCGAGCACTTGAGCGCGCCCAACAACTCTACAAAGCCGATGTCATTTCTGCCGCCGAATTGCAGCGAAGAGAATCGGAGCAATCAATCGCCAAGGCGGAGCTTCGAGCTGCCTCTGATCAATTAACACTATTGGGCTTTGACCAGGCTATGCAAAGGCGACTTCGTGAAAGTGGCCAACTTGACCCCACGGTCGGTGTGATCGCCACCCGAGGCGGCGTCATCGTTGAGCGCAAGGTGAGTCAAGGCCAGGTCGCTCAACCTGGCGACGCCTTATTCACTGTTGCTGATCTGACAACGGTTTGGGCTGTCGGCGCTTTACCTGAGCAAGCCGCTGCTTCGGTTCAGATGGGTCAGGTGGTTGATGTCTTGGTGCCTGCTTTGGGTGAGAAACGCTTTCGCGGTCGAATCGTTTTTGTAAGTGATACGATCCAACCAGAAACCAGAACAATCACGGTACGAACAGAAGTCGACAATACGTCGCGCGAACTCAAGCCGCAAATGCTCGCGAGCATGCGCTTGTTTGGTGAGCGCGAGGAGCGACTGGCTATTCCCGACAGCGCAGTTGTTCGTGACGCAGACCGTGACCATGTTTTCTTGCATCGACAAGACGGTAGCTTCAAACTCTTACCTGTTGAGTTAGGTCCATCGATCAATGGTCAACGACCCGTGATTAGAGGTCTGAATGAAGGGCAGCCCATCGTCATGCGCGGTGCCTTTCACCTCAACAACGAGCGCAAGCGCGCTGAATTGGAATAAGCCATGCTTGCTCGATTAGTGAAAGGCGCTTTAAATCAGCGCTTGCTAGTGGTCGTCATTGCCATGGTTGTCTGCGCTTTTGGCATTCGCGCATCGATGAAGCTCTCGGTCGATGCCTTTCCTGATGTGACCAATGTGCAGGTGCAGGTTGCCACCGAAGCACTTGGGCGCTCGCCTGAGGAGATCGAACGCTTCGTTACCATTCCGCTTGAAATCGCAATGACCGGTCTGCCAGGTTTGGTGGAAATGCGATCGCTTAATAAGAGCGGTCTATCAATTATTACCTTGGTATTTACTGACCAGACCGATGTTTATTTTGCTCGGCAGCTCG
>VFQS010003206.1_pt1 | contig 12655 bp, 10 predicted proteins | sample 3512361 | NCBI WGS metagenome assembly VFQS01 (sample SAMN10412375, study PRJNA504923) | tailings metagenome | isolation source: Relicate 1 Philex TSF3 active mining | place: Philippines
CCCGGAGGGCATGCGCTCGCGGGAAAAGTATTTCTGGCAATCCGTGATCGGCCTGGTGGCTGCCCTCTACCTGGTGTTCAGCATCTCTGAGAGTAACAACCTCAAGGTGGTGGAGCTGTTTGGCAATTGGGTCATGTCGGGTTTCGATGTCAACTTGCCGCCCAAGGCAGGCTTGCAACTGCCCTTCATCAAGGAGGTCAGTTACCCGTTGGGGGTATTTGGTTTTGTCATCATGACTTACCTGGTCATTGTGGGTTCGAGCAATGCGGTCAATCTGACGGATGGGCTGGATGGCCTGGCCATCATGCCGGTGGTCATGGTGGGTTCGGCGCTGGGTGTGTTTGCCTATGTGACGGGTAGCTCGGTTTACTCCAAATACTTGTTCTTTCCCTACATCCCGGGTTCGGGTGAGTTGATGATCTTCTGCGCTGCGATGGCGGGTGCAGGCCTGGCTTTCCTGTGGTTCAACACCCATCCGGCACAGGTCTTCATGGGCGATGTGGGTGCGCTGGCCCTGGGTGGTGCGCTGGGCACGATCGCCGTCATCGTGCGCCAGGAAATCGTGCTGGCCATCATGGGCGGCATCTTCGTGGTCGAGGCCCTGTCGGTCATGTTGCAGGTCTCTTACTTCAAATACACCAAGAAGAAATACGGCGAGGGCCGCCGCATCCTGAAGATGGCGCCCCTGCACCACCATTTTGAAAAGAGCGGCTGGAAAGAAACGCAAGTTGTGGTGCGTTTCTGGATCATCACCATGCTGCTGTGTCTGGTGGGCTTGTCCACCCTCAAGCTGAGGTAATCGATGCAACAGTTGCGCGACCTCCACGTTCTCATTCTTGGTCTTGGCGCTTCGGGCCTGGCCATGGCGCGTTGGTGCGCCCGCCATGGGGCGGTGGTGACCGTGGCCGACACGCGCGATGCACCGCCGCAGCTGGCGGCTTTGCATGCAGAGTGGCCTGCGGTGAAGTTTGTGAGCGGCTCCTTCAGCGCGGCTTTGGTTGAGGGTACGCCCGTGCGCGCTGTGTTCCGCAGCCCGGGGTTGGCACCAGCAGAGGTGGCGCCGGTGGTCGATGCTGCACGCGCAGCAGGCCTGTGGCAAGGCGGTGAACTGAGTTTGTTTGCCGCGGCTCTGAAAGATCTGAACGAACGCTTTGCCTATGCACCCAAGGTGCTTGGCATTACCGGCACCAACGGTAAAACCACCGTCACTTCATTGACGGGTCAGCTGGTGGCGCGAGCAGGCAAGACGGTGAAAGTCGCTGGCAACATTGGCCCGACGTTGCTGGATACGTTGGCGCAGGCGATGGTCCAGGCCGAGGTGGATGCTCCTTTGCTGGAGCAGCAGGAATTGGAAGCGCAGCAAGCCGAGGCTGAGCGCCTGGCTGCCCAAGCAACCATGCCAGCCGCCCAGCAACCCGAAGAGGCTGAGCCTGAGGACAACCCGGATTCGGCCGACGAAGTGCAGGATTTGCCTGCGGCGGATGAGGAAGAAAACCTGGAGCCCCTGACGGTTCAGGCGCCTGCACCCTTGTCAGCCATGGCCCGTGTGTTGCCACAAGTGTGGGTGCTGGAGTTGTCCAGCTTCCAGCTCGACAGCAGCGAAGGCTTTGAACCGACAGCCGCCACGGTGCTCAATGTGACGCAGGACCACCTGGACTGGCACGGCTCGATGCAAGCCTATGCGGATGCCAAGGCTCGTATTTTTGGCCAGCAAGGCTTGATGGTGCTCAACCGCGAAGATGCGACCGTGATGGCCATGCTGCCCGAACCTGTGCGCGTGAAGCTGCAAAAACCGGTGGTGCGTGCGCACACCACCTTTGGCTTGAGCATGCCGCAGCGCCCTGGCGACTGGGGCCTGGAAGTGGTCAATGGCATGGCTTGGTTGGTGCGCGCGCAGGAAGCGGATGAAACCCGCAAGCGTCGCAAGGGTGAGGAAGAAGAGCTCTTCATTCAACGCCTGATGCCAGCGGATGCCCTGCGCATTCGCGGCCGGCACAACGCCAGCAACGCTCTGGCTGCGTTGGCTTTGGCCAGCGCCGCAGGTTGCGCTTTGGCGCCGATGCTCTACGGCTTGCGCGAATACGAAGGCGAGCCGCATCGTGTGCAGTCAGTGGCGGTGGTCAACGACATCGAATTCGTAGACGACAGCAAAGGTACCAATGTGGGTGCCACGGTTGCAGCGCTCGATGGGCTGGGAGCTGACCGCCGTTTGGTCGTGATTTTGGGTGGCGACGGCAAGGGGCAGGACTTTTCTCCATTGCTCGAACCGGTGCAGCGTTGTGCTCGTGCTGTGGTCTTGATCGGCAAGGACGCCCCCTTGATTGAACAGGCTTTGCATGACGTGAGCGTGCCCAAAGTCCTCGTGTCCACCTTGCAAGAGGCTGTGCAACAAGCGCATGTGCTGGCTCAAGCGGGTGATGCGGTGCTGCTTTCGCCAGCTTGCGCAAGCCTGGACATGTTTGACAATTACGCTCATCGTGCAAAAGTCTTCTGCGATGAGGTGCAGGAGTTGGCGCTGGCCAGCGGCAACAGCATGGAGGGCGCACTGTGAGCGAGCAGATGCCCCTGATCGAACGGATTCGTCAATCGCTGTCGAGCCTGCTCAGCTCCCTGTCGGGCGGACGTTTACAGGCGCAGTCCGCAAGTGCGGTTCACTTGCCGGTTAATCTGGGCGGGTATGAATTTGTCCAGAACGGACAGGTGTCTTCTGCGCAAATGCAAGGTGTAGATCGTCAGTTGGTGGCAGTGGTTGTTGCTTTGCTGATGTGGGGCATGGTCATGGTGTACTCGGCTTCAATCGCCATGCCGGACAACCCGCGATTTGCCAGCTACACCTCCACACAGTTTCTGATCAAGCACGTGCTCTCGATTGGGGTGGCGTTCGTGGCGTCATTGATCGCTTTCCAAATCCCGATGCAGACCTGGGAGCGCCTGGCGCGACCTTTGTTCCTGGTGGCGTTGGTGTTGCTGGTGCTGGTACTGGTGCCGCACATCGGCAAAGGTGTCAACGGAGCGCGTCGCTGGATTGCTCTGGGTTTCATGAATTTTCAGCCTTCCGAGCTGGCCAAATTTGCCACCATCATTTATGCCGCGGACTACATGGTGCGCAAGATGGATGTGAAGGAGCGCTTTTTCAAAGCCGTGTTGCCTATGGGGACGGCCGTCGCGATGACGGGTGTGCTTTTGCTGGCTGAGCCGGACATGGGCGCATTCATGGTGATTGCGATTGCAGCCATGGGGATCTTGTTCCTTGGCGGCGTCAATGCGCGCATGTTTTTCATGATTTTGGGCGTGCTGGTGGCCGCCTTTGTGATGATGATCATGTTCTCGCCCTGGAGGCGCGATCGCATTTTTGCTTATCTGGATCCTTTCAGCGCCGAGCATGCGTTGGGACGTGGCTACCAACTTTCGCACTCTCTGATCGCGATTGGACGCGGCGAGATTTTTGGTGTTGGATTGGGCGGCAGTGTTGAAAACCTGCATTGGCTTCCCGAGGCCCACACCGACTTCTTGCTGGCTGTCATTGGCGAAGAGTTCGGCTTGGTCGGTGTGACGGTGGTGATCATGCTGTTCTTGTGGCTGACCCGTCGCATCATGGTCATTGGACGTCAAGCCATTGCCATGGATAAAGTTTTTGCGGGGTTGGTGGCTCAGGGGGTAGGCATTTGGGTGGGTTTCCAGTCCTTCATCAACATGGGCGTCAACTTGGGGGCGCTGCCTACCAAGGGCTTGACTTTGCCTTTGATGAGTTATGGTGGGTCGGCCATCTTGATGAATCTGGTGGCGATCGCCGTGGTTTTGCGCATCGATGCAGAAAACAAGCAACTCATGCGGGGAGGTCGCGCATGAAGATTCGCAAGGCTCTGGTGATGGCGGGGGGCACCGGTGGTCATATCTTCCCCGGACTGGCTGTGGCGGAGGCACTGCGTGAGCAAGGCTGGCAAGTGCACTGGCTGGGGGCTCCTGCCAGCATGGAGGCGCAACTGGTGCCCCCGCGAGGTTTTGCTTTCGAGGCGGTTCAGTTTGGTGGCGTGCGCGGCAAAGGACTCAAGACCCTGGCGCTGTTGCCACTGCGCTTGTTGCGTGCCTTCTGGCAAAGCCTTCAGGTGGTGCGACGCGTCAAACCGGATGTGGTGATTGGTCTGGGCGGTTACATCACCTTTCCGGGCGGCATGATGGCCAGCCTTTGGGGCAAGCCCTTGGTGTTGCACGAGCAAAACTCGGTGGCTGGGTTGGCCAATAAGGTACTGGCCCGACTTGCTGACCGTGTGTTCACGGCTTTCCCTGGCGTGTTGCCGGGCGCACAGTGGGTTGGCAATCCGCTGCGTCAGGCATTTTTGATGCAGGACGATCCGGCCAAGCGCTTTGCAGGACGCTCTGGCGCGTTGAAGGTGCTGGTGGTCGGGGGCAGTCTCGGCGCCAAGGCGCTCAATGAAGTGGTTCCCCAAGCCTTGGCATTGTTGCCAGAGAACGAGCGACCGCAGGTGACGCATCAAAGCGGTGCTAAACAAATAGATGCACTGCGAGAGGCCTACGCGCAAGCGGGTGTGCAGGCTGAGCTCACACCTTTTATCGAAGACACGGCCACTGCGTTTGCCAATGCGGACTTGATCATTGCCCGCGCAGGTGCCAGCACGGTCACTGAAATTGCTGCGGTTGGTGCAGCCGCACTTTTTGTGCCTTTCCCTTTTGCCGTGGATGCCCATCAGACCACCAATGCCCGTTTCCTGTCAGAGCCAGAGGGGGCTTGGCTGGTACACCAGTCGGATTTGTCTGCGCAAGATCTGGCCGAGCGTCTACGTACTTTGGGGCGCGCACAGCTGCAGGTCTGTGCGCAAAACGCATTCAAACAACGCAAAACAAACGCGACACGGGAGGTGGTGATGGCTTGTGAGGAGTTGCTGGCATGAAGCACGCCATCCGAAAGATTCATTTCATTGGCGTGGGTGGCTCTGGCATGAGCGGCATCGCCGAAGTTTTGTTGAACCTGGGCTACCAGATCTCAGGATCTGATCTGAGCGATAGCGCAACCTTGCGCCGCTTGGCCAGTTTGGGCATTGAAACCCATATAGGTCACGCTGCCAGCAACGTCAAGCAAGCTGATGCGGTGGTGACTTCTACCGCTGTCAAGGCGGACAACCCCGAGGTGGTGGCTGCGCGTGAGCGCCACATTCCCATCGTGCCACGTGCTGTCATGCTGGCTGAGCTCATGCGTCTCAAACAGGGCGTAGCCATTGCGGGTACGCATGGCAAAACCACCACGACCAGTTTGGTGGCAAGTGTGCTGGCAGCGGCGGGTCTGGACCCCACGTTTGTGATTGGCGGGCGCCTGAACAGTGCTGGCGCCAATGCCAAGTTGGGCACAGGTGACTACATTGTGGTCGAGGCCGACGAGTCCGATGCATCGTTTTTGAACCTGTTGCCGGTGATGGCGGTCGTGACCAATATTGATGCCGACCACATGGAAACCTATGGTCATGACTTCGGTCGGCTCAAACAGGCATTCGTGGAATTTCTGCACAAGATGCCTTTTTACGGCACTGCGATCGTGTGCAGTGATGATGCGGGTGTGCGCGCCATCCTTAACGACGTTGCGCGCCCTGTCACCACGTATGGCTTGAACGAAGGCGCTCAGGTTCGAGCTGTGGATGTGCTTGCCCAGAATGGTCAAATGCGCTTTACTGTCCAGCGTCGTAATGGCGTGACGTTGCCTGACTTGCAGGTGGTTTTGAATCTGGCCGGCGAGCATAACGTGCGCAACGCACTTGCTGCCATTGCTGTTGCGGTGGAGTTGGGTGTGCCTGATGAGGCCGTTCTGAGTGCGCTGGCCGACTTCAAGGGTGTGGGGCGTCGTTTCCAGCGTTATGGAGATGTGCGTACTGCCGACGGACAAGGGTGCTTTACGGTGATCGATGACTATGGTCACCATCCGGTCGAAATGGCAGCCACCCTGGCTGCAGCCCGAGGAGCGTTCCCGGGACGCCGTCTGGTACTGGCTTTTCAGCCGCACCGTTACAGCCGTACACGCGACTGTTTTGAGGACTTTGTCAAAGTCATCAGTCAGGGGTGCGATGCTGTGCTGTTATCCGAGGTGTATGCCGCAGGGGAGGCGCCCATCGTAGCGGCCGACGGGCGCTCGTTGGCCCGCGCGCTGCGTGTGGCTGGCCAGGTCGAGCCTGTTTTTGTGGAGCACATTGCAGAGATGCCACAAGGCATTTTGAACAATGCACGCGATGGTGATGTGCTCATCTGCATGGGTGCCGGCTCGATTGGCGGTGTGCCTGCGCAGCTGGTGGAGTTGGGAGGCATCGCATGACCTTGGGTAAAGTCGCCGTGCTGTTGGGCGGGCTGTCTGCCGAGCGTGAAGTCTCCCTCATGTCCGGGCAGGGCGTGTTGCAGGCGCTGCAAACATCGGGTGTAGACGCGCAGCCGTTTGATCCGGCCAAGCAGGACTTGAACGAACTCAAGTCTTTGGGCGTGGACCGGTGTTTTATTGCGCTGCACGGCCGCTACGGTGAAGATGGTGCGGTGCAAGGCGCACTGGAGTTGCTGGGCATTCCATACACGGGTTCGGGCGTGATGGCTTCGAGCATCGCCATGGATAAAGCCATGACCAAACGCGTCTGGGTGGCAGAAGGTTTACCGACGCCAGAGCATGTGCTGGTTTACCGATCAGCGCTGGCGCAGGTGGATGTGCAAGCCCTGATTGCACAGTTGGGTTTACCCATGATCGTCAAGCCTGCGCGCGAGGGGTCTTCGATTGGCGTGACCCGCGTTGACCGTGCTGAGCAGCTGGCCCCAGCCTTGCAGGAGGCTGCGCGCTGCGATGCCGACATTCTGTGTGAGCAGTGCATTGTGGGCGATGAGGTCACCTGTCCTGTTTTGGGTCGGGGTGACAGAGCGCAAGCTTTGCCGGTCATTCGCATTGTGGCCCCTGATGGAAATTACGACTACCAGAACAAGTACTTCACCGACGATACGCAGTACCTGGTACCGTGTGGTTTGCCTGCAGGCGAGGAACAAGCCATTCAGGCCCTGGTGATCAAGGCTTATCAAGTGCTGGGTTGCCGGGGTTGGGGGCGAATTGACGTGATGATCGATGGTCAGACACGTAAGCCTTATCTCCTGGAAATCAATACTTCTCCTGGCATGACAGGGCATTCGCTGGTGCCCATGTCGGCCCGTGCTGCTGGAATCAGTTACGAACAACTGTGTTTGCAGTTGTTGCAGGACGCGCAGCTTGACAACGAGCTGCCACAGGGGGACCTTGCATGAGCAAGCCCCAGATCCTGCCGATGGATGTGCGGTTGATGAACCTCACTGCCAGTGTGCTGGCCGTTGTGGCTGTCGGTGTCGTCGTCTATGGCAGTTTGGTCTGGCTGATGCGATTGCCGCTGTTCAACCTGAACCGGATCACGGTGCAAGGTGAGCTCATGCACAACAACGAAGTGACCTTGCGTGCGAATGTGTTGCCGCAGATGACTGGCAACTTTTTCACCATGAACTTGCAACGCATTCGCCATTCTTTCGAAGCTGTTCCATGGGTCCGAGTCGCCGTGGTGCAACGTGAATTTCCGAACCGTCTGCGCGTTTCCCTGCTGGAGCATCAACCGGTGGCCGTCTGGGGGGATGAGGTTGGCAGCAGTGTCATGGTCAACCGCTTTGGACAATTGTTTGAGGCTCAGGCGGACGACGCAGAGGTGGAGCACCTTCCTCATTTTGAAGGGCCCCAAGATCAGGCGGGGCGCGTTCTGGAGATGTACCAGCAGTTGCAGCCGGTGTTTCAAGGCATGGATATGACGATTGATCGCTTGCAGCTTTCGGGTCGTGGCACCTGGAGTTTGAGCACAAGCCATGGCGCCCAGCTCGAACTCGGTAAAGGCAATGCCCGTGAGGTGATGGGCAGGCTGGAAGTGTTCTGGAAAACCTTGTCGCAAGTCACTGCGCGTTACGGCCGTCATCCGAGCGCTTTGCAAAGTGCCGACTTGCGACATGAAAACGGGTATGCACTGCGTCTCAAGGGTGTGACCACGGTGGAGCCTGGGCAAGTGTCGGGACGCAAACCTTGAGTGTGGTGATGTGTTTTATTGAAATTGAACTGAATGGTGGAATGACAAATGGCTAAAGAATACAAAGATCTGGTCGTTGGTCTGGACATTGGCACCTCCAAAGTCATGGTGGTGGTGGCCGAAGTGATGGGCTCAGGCGACCTCAAGTTGGCGGGACTGGGCATTGCGCCCGGCAATGGACTCAAGCGAGGTGCGGTGGTCAACATCGACGCCACTGTGCAAAGCATTCAGCAAGCGCTGAAAGAAGCCGAGCTGATGGCCGACTGCAAGATCACGAGGGTGAACACCGGCATTACCGGCAGCCATATTCGGGGCCTGAACTCCAGCGGCATGGTGGCCATCAAGGACAAGGAAGTCAGTCCCGCGGATGTCGCTCGTGTCATGGAAACTGCCCGTGCGCTCAATATTTCGACAGACCAGCGATTGCTGCTGGTGGCGCCGCAAGAGTTTGTGATCGACGGGCAAGAAGTCAAAGAGCCTATTGGCATGAGCGGCATGCGTCTGGAAGCGAAAGTGCACATCGTGACCGGCGCCCAAAGCGCAGCCGAGAACATCATCAAATGCGTGCGCCGTTGTGGTCTCGAGGTGGATCAGCTGCTGCTCAATCCACAGTCATCGAGTTTGGCGGTGCTGACTGAAGACGAGCGCGAGCTCGGCGTGGCCTGCGTTGACATTGGTGCTGGCACTACCGATGTGGCTATTTTTGCGGGAGGCTCTATTCGCCACACTGCGGTGATTCCGATTGCGGGTGACCTGATCACCAGCGATATTGCGATGGCACTGCGCACGCCCACAAAAGATGCTGAAGACATCAAGGTGGAAAACGGTTACGCCAAGCAGTTGTTGGCCAACGCTGAGGCACAGGTGGAGGTGCCGGGTCTGGGCGATCGTGGTCCTCGCATGCTTAGCCAACAAGCTTTGGCCGGTGTGATTGAGCCGCGTGTAGAAGAAATTTTTTCCTTGGTGCAGCAAGTGGTACGCGAATCGGGATACGAGGAGGTGTTGTCCTCGGGCATTGTGCTCACCGGCGGCAGCGCGGTCATGCCCGGCATGATCGAGTTGGGTGAAGACATCTTCCTCAAGCCCGTGCGTCGCGGCATTCCCAAATACAGCGGCGCGTTGTCCGACATGGTAGGTCAGCCGCGTGCGGCCACAGTCATGGGTCTCCTCGAAGAGGCTCGCCTGGCGCGCCTGCGCGGCTTCAAGGTCACCCAGAAAAAGAGTTCGGTGAACAACGCGTTCACCCGATTCAAGGACTTCATTGTGGGGAACTTCTGATGGTTTTTCACAGACATTTTTTTCAGCAAGGCAGTCCGCCAAGAGCAGGCCCTCAAGCGCGATGTCGACGACGAAAACGTCCAACGCATACAAACACATTTTTTCAACTTCAACTGGCAAATCAAACAATAGGAGCACACCATGAGCATTGAGATGATCGAAACTGAAGAATTCAACCAAGGCACGCAGATCAAAGTGATCGGCGTCGGCGGCGGTGGCGGCAATGCGGTCGAGCACATGATCGAGCGCAACGTCCAGGGCGTGGAGTTTGTCTGCGCCAATACCGATGCGCAAGCCTTGGCACGCAGCTCTGCACACAGCTTTATCCAGCTCGGCGGCAGCGGCCTGGGCGCAGGCAGCAAGCCCGAAAAAGGCCGTGAGGCTGCAGAGGCTGCAGAAGCGGCTATCCGTGAATCGATTGCGGGTTCGCACATGCTGTTCATCACCGCAGGCATGGGCGGCGGCACCGGTACGGGTGCTGCCCCTGTGATCGCACGCATCGCCAAGGACATGGGTATCCTGACCGTGGGCGTGGTGACCAAGCCTTTCGAATTTGAAGGCGGCCGTCGTATGAAAAATGCGGACGAAGGCATGTCCGAGCTCGAAGCCAACGTGGATTCGCTGATCGTGGTGCTCAACGAAAAACTGCTGGAGCTGCCCGGCGGCGAGGACATGACCCAGGACGAGGCTTTTGCGCATGCCAATGACGTGCTCAAAAATGCCGTAGGCGGTATTGCCGAAATCATCAATGTGCCTGGCCACGTGAACGTCGACTTCGAAGACGTGCGCACCGTGATGGGCGAGCCCGGCAAAGCTATGATGGGTACGGCCATGGCCAGCGGTCCGGACCGCGCCCGACTGGCTGCTGAGCAAGCCGTGGCTTGCCCGCTGCTCGACGGTGTGGACCTGTCGGGTGCCAAAGGCGTGCTGGTGCTCATCAGTGCTGCCAAAGGATCCCTCAAGCTGTCCGAGTCCAAGCAAGCCATGAACACCATTCGTGCTTACGCTTCGGAAGAAGCGCACGTGATCTACGGTACCGCTTATGATGAATCCTTGGGTGACCAGATTCGTGTCACGGTGGTGGCGACCGGCCTGTCCAAGGCGGGGGCTCGTCGCAACGCCCCGACACTGCAAGTGCTTCGTACAGGCACTGACAACACGCCTTTTGCGGTGGGCGGTGAGGCGGAGTCCATGGTGGTGGCCGCTCCCGCAGCCATGGCTTCGGGCATGAGCACGCCAGCCGTATGGCGCAGCAGCCGCACTCATGCTGCCGCGCGAGTTGACGGGATGTCGTCCGCCGGCATGCATGACATCGAGATTCCGGCTTTCCTGCGCAAGCAGGCGGATTGATCTCGGCCTGAAAGTCAGCGTCTGCCAGGCGCTGACTCGACTTTCAATGCTCTTTACCGGGCAGGCTTCACCGCCTGTCCGGTTTTTTGTATCTGTAAGCAGAAGAAACAACAAGCCTTGCCCTCTGCAAGGTTGAGGCGGAAGACCTAGAATCACTCCATGCTTGAACAACGAACACTCAAAACCCTGACCCGTGCTGTAGGTGTTGGCCTGCACAGTGGGCAGCGTGTCGAGTTGACGTTGCGACCCGCACCAGTTGACACCGGCATTGTGTTTCGCCGCGTGGATTTGCCCGAACCGGTGGACATTGCCGTCAATGCGCAGGCCATCACCGACACCCGACTGGCCTCGACGATTGGCACCGGCAACGCCAAAGTGCACACCATTGAACACCTGATGTCTGCCTGCGCCGGGCTGGGCATCGACAATCTGTATGTGGACATCACCGCCGAAGAGGTGCCGATTCTCGATGGCTCGGCCTCGTCATTTGTGTTCCTGCTACAAAGCGCAGGGGTGGTGACCCAGAAAGCCCCCAAAAAATTCATACGCGTGCTCAAACCCGTGGAGGTGCGCGAGGGTGAGGGTGCACAGGCCAAGTGGGCACGTCTGGAGCCTTATCATGGTTTCAGCCTGAGTTTTGAAATCGACTTCCGCCACCCGGCTGTCGATTCCACCGGGCAAATGGTGAAGTTTGACTTCACCGAGGGTGTTTATTCGCGTGACATCGCCCGCGCCCGCACCTTTGGTTTCACCAAAGATGTCGAGATGCTGCGCTCCAACGGCCTGGCTTTGGGCGGTGGCTTGGACAACGCCATCGTGATGGACGACTACAAGGTCCTCAACGCTGACGGGTTGCGTTATGACGACGAATTCGTCAAACACAAAATCCTCGATGCGATTGGAGATTTGTATGTGGTCGGGCGTCCGCTCTTGGCCGCCTACACCGCATTTCGTTCCGGCCATGCGATGAACAACCAACTGCTGCGCGCCCTGCTTGCGCAGCCCGAGGCTTACGAAATCGTGAGCTTCAACAACGAAGCCCAGGCGCCTGCGGGTTATGCCCGCCTGCAGCCCGCCTGGTAATCCACCCTTGAAACAGCCTCAGTGGCTGCGGCCGCTGCGGTACATGCCGTGTGTCTTGCGCTGCAACGCGCCTTGCGCGGCCAGCTTGTTCATGGACGGGCTGGCATGCGCATGGGTAATCGCCAGGCCCAAGGCATCGGCAGCATCCTGGCGCGGAGTGCCGGGTAATTGCAACAGCCGTTTGACCATTTCCTGAATTTGCGCTTTTGAGGCACGACCGTGGCCGGTGATGGCCTGCTTCATTTGCAGCGCGGTGTATTCGGCCACCGGCAGGCCGCAAGACACCAGGGCCGTTACACAACACCCGCGCGCCTGGCCCAGCATCAGGCTGGCCTGCGGGTTGACGTTGATGAACACAATCTCGACCGAAGCCACATCGGGCTGGTAGCGGGCGTGGATTTCCCGGATGCCGTCGTAAATGATCTTCAGGCGGGCAGGCAGGTTACCCATCTCACCCTGGGTGGTTTCGATCACACCGCTGGCCACATAGCTGAGCTTTTGCCCTTGCATGTCGATGACCCCAAAACCGGTGGTCTGCAGGCCCGGGTCAATGCCCAAAATGCGCACGGTTTCTGTCAAGGCGCTCATGGGATACGCACCTCTGCCATGCGAGCCGTGATCGTGAAAGCCCGTTCGTTCAGATAGCTGGACTGAGCCAGTTTTTCAAAATAGCGTGGCCGCGGCAGCATCACAGCCAAGCGGGCGGCTTCCCAGTTGTCCAATCGCGCTGCTGGTTTGCGAAAGTAATGTTGTGCGGCGGCTTCGGCCCCGAACACCCCTTCGCCCCACTCCACGTGGTTGAGGTAAATCTCCAGAATCCGGCGCTTGCTCAGCAGTGCTTCGATCGTGATCGTGAGCAACAGGTCCTGTCCCTT
>VFQS010003210.1_pt1 | contig 12645 bp, 13 predicted proteins | sample 3512361 | NCBI WGS metagenome assembly VFQS01 (sample SAMN10412375, study PRJNA504923) | tailings metagenome | isolation source: Relicate 1 Philex TSF3 active mining | place: Philippines
GAAACCCCTGTCGGACCCCGTCACCTGCCTCGCGAATCCGCTTCAACGGTTCGCCAGTCACCCGAGCAACATCAGTTGACGTGCGCTCGAGATCGTTCGTGAAGACCACGACGTGGTCAACGCCGACGATTTCCATGATCGTCGAGTCGGGTGCTGCCGGCTGCGTCAGATCAGCGTGAGTCGTCAGGATCCCGTCGATGTCACCATCGCCGATACATCCGCTCAACGTCCACGATGCGATGCCCGGCTCGAGAGTGACGTCCAGTCGGACACCGATATCACCGACCGAACAGATTCCATCAACGAAGGTGAGACCAATCGAAGACCACGCGGTGGGCTGACCACCAACGACGAGTTGTGCGATTCGCGCCATCGTCAGCGACGAGGGCTACCCGCGATGGTTAGCCGCGCCCCATGTTCGGGCGCTTGCCGTGGTTCGCCTTTGAGCGGCGCAGGCGCGCCTTGCGCTTCTTGGTCTTCTTCGACATAGGGTCGCAAGGCTAACGCCGGAAATCGACGATTGCGCCCTATGCCTGACGCCATCTGGCACGGCCATCCGAATAGGGCGTGCCGCTCTGATTGGTCTTTGAGCACACATAGGTCTTGCCGTTGGTGTACGTGCCAACTGCCCCCTCTGGCGAGCACCATGCACCGGGATAGACCCGCGAAACACCAGTCGACGACGCTGCGGTCGTGGTCGTCGTGGAGGTCGATGACTGAACGACTCCACTACCCGTCGTGGTCGTCGTCGAAGAAGCTGACTGCGGAGCAGACGTGGTGGTCGCCGCAGTGTTCGCCGGTGCGGGAACCGTCGGTGATGCACTCGGCGAGCTCACCGGTCCTGCGCCCGCAGGAAGCCCTGGCCATGGAGCAATCGTGAGTGTCGAGCAAGACGACGACAGCAAGTTCTTCACTCGACCCCACTCGCTCTGGTCCATCGAAAGACCCCAGCGGGCCTTGACCGCGATCCAGTTCCCGAGATACGTGCACAGATACGACCGTGAAGGCGGCAACCAGTTGCTCGGATCTTTGTCACTCTTGGACTGATTCACCCGGTCGGTGACGGCGAGCAACGTTCGCGAATCTGACGTGTCGTTGGCGTATGCCTTGCGCATGGCCGGAGTCCACGCCCATGCACCAGAATCCCAGGCCTCCTTCAACGCAACCACGTGATCGATGTCGATTCGTGAAGGATCGGACCATCGCGCGCCGTCATATGGCGAGATCCAGTCGCCTGCGATCACGTCGCAGTCGATCGGGTCGACCTGCGGAAGGGTCACACTGTCGCGCTTCAACACCTGGTCGCGAGAGTCGCAGCCATCGCCATCAACATCTCGCCAATGTTCGAACGACGACCTGGAGTATCCGATCGGCCGCTCACGTTCGACGGCGATCCCCTGCAGCACGAGCATGGCCGGCCCACCATTGCGAACCTTGGCGCTCGGTGTTGGCGACGACGCTGCAACCGAGTTCGAAGCCGACAAGGTCACGACGACGAGCGCGCCATTCAGCGCGAGGCGCCAATTCATGAGTTCAACACTATCGGCACCAAATATGGTGCGTCTGGCTACGACGCGTGGATAACGAGCGGGCTCTCTGGCTCGGTCTGCGGCAGGTCGTGCGCATCGAGTTCGATGAAGATGCACTCACCCGGACACACTTCTGCAGCGCGCACGACCGCAAGATGATCCCGTTGCTCCACTCTGGCGAGGCTGCCAGAACTACCTGGATCGTTCAACGCCACACCACGTTCCGCCACATAGGCGATGCCGTCTTCGAGTTGGACGAACACGTCTGGACAGTGATCGATACACAGGCCATCGCCCGTGCACAGGTCTTGGTCGATCCACACGCGCATCGCGCGAATGTTACTGCCGTTCGACGACTATGCGCCAAGCAGTGCAACGAGATTGATCGCAATGAACACGACGTTGCGCACCACCGTCCACCACGAAATCGGACGCGTTCGAGCGGCACCGAAACACGCACATGGCGGTCGCAATCCACGAGCAAGAAGACTGACGAGAAGCAGGGTGAACGCCACGAGCAGTGTGAGTGACGAAAGGAGAGCAGTCACCGTCCAGATCTGCGCAATGAGGACGACCCCCACGAGTCCTTCGAGTGGCGCAACGATGCTGGCGATCGACCGCGGAACACCGAGCTGTGCAGCTTGTGCGACCCAACCTCGTCGATCAATCAGTTTCTGCGTCGAAGAAAAGATGAAGACTGCACCAACGAACGCGGCGCACCATTCACTCAGATTCCACATCAGCGTGGTGTGGGTGGAACGACGCCAGTGACTGCGCTCTTGTAGAACACCATCGCGTCCCCAGCCGCCGAATCGAGCGTCAATTCCCGCACACGTCCGAGGACGAAGAAGTGGTCACCGGCTGGCGTCACCGACTCGATCGTGCAGTCGATCTGCGCAAGCGTTCCTACGATCGCGGGCATGCCTGAGGCGGATGGCTTGGTTACGACTCCGTCGAAGCGATCCGCACCATCAGCTGGCTCCTTGGCGAATCTCCAGCACAACTCGTCCTGCGCAGAGGTCAACACGTTCACGCAGAAGCCACCACCCTGTTCGATCTCCGGCCACGATCGCGAGGTGACGCCTGGGAAGAATCCAACGAGTGGCGGATCGAGCGACACCGACACGACACTGCCGATCGTGATTCCCCATCTCTCTCCTGCACGATTCACACCGGTGACGACGCTGACACCCGTGGGGAGATGACCGAGCACCGTGCGGAACTGTTTCGAGTCGATCTCACCAGACATCGTCGTCATGCTACTCAACTAGTGTTTCGCCATGACCGAAGCACCGCGCATCGAGCACGAACGTCACTCGGCGAACGGCATCGACTTCGAAGTGTTGACCTGCGGCACCGGGCCACTCGCGTTGTGCCTGCACGGTTTTCCCGACACGGCACATTCCTGGCGACATCTCCTGCCAGAACTCGCCAATGCTGGCTTTCGAGCAGTCGCTCCATTCATGCGTGGCTACGCACCGACGTCGGTCGCGCCAAACGGCGCATACCAAACCGCTGCGCTTGCGACTGATGCGAATGCGCTTCACGAAGTCCTCGGTGGCGACGAACGTGCAGTCATCATCGGTCACGACTGGGGCGCGCCAGCCACCTATGGTGCAGCAATTCTCGAACCACGCCGCTGGTCACGCGTCGTGGGCATGTCCGTTCCACCATGGAACGTCTTCGGCACGGCGTTCCTCACGAATCAGGATCAGATCCAGCGCAGTTGGTACATGTTCTTCTTCCAGCATCCGCTGAGTGACCACATCGTCGCGTCCAATGACATGGCGTTCATCGATCGACTGTGGTCGCAGTGGTCACCAGGTTTCGACGGAACCGAGGACGCGCGTCGAGTCAAAGAGTCACTCACCGATCCAGCTCATCTGAGTGCAGCGCTCGGCTACTACCGCGCGACGCTCGGACAGGGCTATCGCGACCCAGCTCTCGCTGAAGCACAGTCAGCGATGCAGACAGAGACCCCGACACAACCGGTCCTTTACCTCCACGGTGAGACGGACGGTTGCATCGGTGTGGAACTCGCCCGCGCCGCCGATGCCAATAAACCCAGCAACGCACGGGTCGTCATCGTCGAGAACGCTGGGCACTTCCTTCAACTCGAACAGCCACGACGAGTCAATGAACTCATCGTTGACTGGGTCACGGCAGGCTGAGGAAGCCCTCGCGAACGACGACGAGACCTTCGTCAAGCAGTTGTTCGACGAGCCGCTGCGCACGATCAACATCGATCTCGCCCATCACTGAGCGCGCCTCTGTCGTGCGCACACCGCGATGCGTGAGCTCTTTCAAAAGCTTGCCTCGCGCCTGTCGGTCTGATCCTTCAAAACGACCTTGCGGTCGCGATGTCCCCGCGGTCAGCGGGGCGGGATCCTCCCCGTTCGCTCCGGCCCAGCCACACGAGGTTCGCACTGGGCATTCGCTACAGCGCGGTGCACGCGCCGTGCAGACAGTCGCGCCGAAATCCATCAGCACCTGATTCCACTCCCACGACAAACCTGCAGGAACCGAGGCGTCCGCGATGAGCTGCAACTCCTTCTTCGCCAATGGTCGATTCTCGATTCGGGCCAACACGCGAGCCACGTTGGTGTCGACGATTCCCAACTCACGATGGTCGGCGAACACGAGCACCGCACGCGCCGTGTAGTCACCGATACCAGGAAGTGCGAGTAAGTCTTCGAGGGTGTCGGGCACGACTCCACCATGACTCTCGACGATGGTCTTGGCGGCCTCGTGGAGGTTTCGACAGCGCCGCGGATAGCCAAGGCCACTCCACAGCGTGAGCAGTTCACCGAGCGGTGCGCGAGCACAATCTTTCGGAGTCGGATACGCGTCGACAAAAGCGAGGAACTTTCCCACGACTCGATCAACTTGGGTTTGTTGCGACATCACCTCGCTCACGAGAATGTGCCAACGATCGCGCGTCGATCGCCACGGCAGTTCACGAAGTTGAGGCAGACCCCATGCAAGCAAGGGGTCGACGAGTCCTGCTATTGACCCCAGACGTCTTGACCGTCGTACGGGCGCTTGCGCTCGGGCAGCGCGGACCGCTTCCAGACCATGACGCGTCGGCGGAAGTAACAGACTTCCTTGCCGTCTTGATTGAAGCCCTTCGTCTCGACGGTGACGACACCGCGGTCGTTCTTCGACTTCGACTCCTGCACGTCGAGAACTCGCGTCTCGGCATGGATGGTGTCTCCGTGGAACGTGGGGAACTTGTGCTGCAGCGTCTCCACCTCGAGGTTGGCGATTGCTGCGCCGCTCACATCCGGCACGCTCATACCCAAGACCAGTGAGTAGACGAGATTGCCGACCACAACGTTGCGACCCTGCACGCTCTGCGAGGCGAACCAATCGTTGGTGTGCAATGGATGGTGATTCATCGTGATCATGCAGAACAGATGGTCGTCTGCTTCGGTGATCGTCTTGCCCGGCCAATGGCGATAGACGTCGCCGACGACGAAATCCTCGAGGCAGCGGCCGAATGGTCGTTCGTGTGTGGTCATGTCACCTCACGCTACCCATCGATGTCGTCATCGTCGTCCATGCCCTTGAAGTCAGGCAACGGGAACTGACCGGTGCGGTCACGTGGTGCATAGTGCTCGATCCAGTCGATGCGGCTCGACGGATGCGCGACTGCGTCGGCTGCGATGCGACGAATCGGCTTCAGCTTCTGTCGACGCTCGATCGCAAATGGTCCAACGCGCAACGTGAGGTACAGCACGCCACCGACGACGATGGGCACCCAATACTGCGCGACACGATAGGAAAGGACGCCGACTGTCGCCGTGTTGCGCGTGAGACCGAATCCGATCAGCGTTGGAATGTAGATGCCCTCGACGATGCCGAGCCCGCCGGGAGTGATGGGCACGACTGACATGATGTTGGCCAATCCGAACGACACGATGAGCGCATCGAGATCGAGTGACGCGCCGAAGGCGCGCAAGAAAACCCACAGAGCCGCCGCATCGAGCAACCAGTTCACCGCAGCCCAGAACAACACTCGCCACAACAGGCCTGGCTCCGACGCAAGGCCTTGCAGTCGGTTACCCATGTGCCGCAATACTTCTGCTGCTCGGTCTTCATCGAAGCGCATGCTTCGTGCGCACCAGCGCAATGCGCGCTCGGCACGACCCTGGCCGTCGATCAAACCGAAGATCAACGCGGCAGCAATCAACATCACGATGACGCCGACCAGCGCCGCCGTCCCGTACGCAGCGTTCACTCCGCGACCAGGGATCGAGGCGATCAACCCGACCCACAGGATCAGGTTGAGCACCACTGCCGAACCGAGACCCGCGGTGGCAAGCGCGAACCCAGCATCAGGCCCACTCACGCCCGACAGCGTCAACAATCGGTAACCGAGCGCGCTGCTGGCGGCACTCCCACCCGGAAGGATGTTGCCGACGGCCTTCGTGCTCATCTGGATACGAAACAGCCTCCACACCGATGGCGTCTGGTGGTGGGTCCCGAGGACAGCATGGGTGAGCATCGAGTATGCAAACAGGGCCGCCATCTCGAGAGCGAGACCGAGGACGAGCAAGGACGGCGTGACATGGCTCAACTCGGCGACTGCATTGCGGAATCCTGGGACGAGCGGCAGGATGAAGAAGTAGACGATCGCGGCGAACAGCACCCACTTCAGGGTCGTGAGGGTCGAGCGAAGCCCGCTGATCGATACCACTACCCCAAATCGTAGGCGAGCCACTCCTGCACGGTTAGGCCAACGGAAATACCTCTCGGTAGCGTTGCCCCATGGCCTCCATGTCCTCACGAACCTCTCCAGACATCACACGTGCAGCAGAAGTTGTCGACGTCGCTCGTGGAGTGGTTCGCACGGGCATCGCAACGCTGATTGCCAACGGTGGCCCCGATGTGCAGCAACAACTCGCCTACGACATCGCGCACAGCGCTGCGGCAGTCGAAACGGCCTCCTCGCTCATTGACTATGGCGCGAAGGGCGAAACCGAGGGACTCATCACCTGTGCATTCGTCGCGGACATGGTGCATGAGGTCGCCAGTCGCATTCTCGGTCGCGAGGCACTGTGGGGCGTCAGTGCCCAACCCTTCGCATCGGCGATGGACTTCGTCGCGACCTATCGCGATCCCGACTTCGTTGCCTCACTCGCAGACACGCAAGGTCCGCGGCACTTGGATGACGAGTTCGAGATGGTGCAGGACACGTTCCGCGGCTTCGCTGCAAAGGTCATCGCGCCGCGCGCAGAACACGTTCACCGATACAACGAAGACGTCCCCGAAGAGATCATCGCCGGTCTTGCCGAGCTCGGTGCATTCGGTCTGTCGGTGCCGAGCGAGTACGGCGGCTTCAGCGAGGGCGGCGACGGTGAATACATGGCGAGCTGCATCGCCACCGAAGAGCTCTCGCGCGCGTCTCTCGGAATCGGTGGCTCACTGATCACGCGACCGGAGATCCTCACCCGCGCACTCGTCAAGGGTGGCACCGAGGCTCAAAAGAAGGAATGGCTGCCGAAGTTGGCAACCACGGAAGTCATGGCAGCAGTCGCAGTCACGGAACCCGACTACGGCAGCGACGTCGCCAGCCTGAAGACCACTGCGGTTCGCACTCCCGATTCCGCTGGCAACGACGGCTGGGTGATCAACGGAGTCAAGACGTGGTGCACCTTCGGCGCACGCGCCAACGTGCTCATGTTGCTCGCGCGCACCGATCCTGATCGCAGCAAGTTGCACAAGGGTCTCAGCATCTTCATCGTCCCCAAGCCGATCGGCGACGCACACGGCTTCGTGTTCACTCAACCGGGTGGCGGAAAGATGGAGGGTCGCCCGATCGACACGATCGGATATCGCGGCATGCACAGCTATGAAATCGCGATCGAAAACTGGTGGGTCCCCCACGCCAACCTGATCGGAGAAGACGACGGTCTCGGCAAGGGCTTCTACTACCAAATGGAAGGCTTCGAGAATGGCCGACTCCAAACCGCTGCACGTGCAGTCGGAGTGATGCAGGCCGCGTATGAAGCCGCCTACGACTACGCCACCAACCGCACCGTGTTCGGGAGCCCGATCTCCGAGTACCAGCTCACGAAGTTGAAGCTCGGTCGGATGGCCGTCATCACACAGGCGTCACGGCAGTTCAGTTATGCAGTCGCCAAGATGATGGGCAAGGGCGAAGGTGCGATGGAAGCGAGCATGGTCAAGGCCTACGTCTGCAAGGCCGCCGAGTGGGTCACCCGTGAGGCGATGCAGATCCACGGTGGTTACGGCTACGCCGAGGAATATCCGGTTTCGCGATTGTTCGTCGATGCGCGCGTGCTGTCAATCTTCGAAGGAGCGGACGAGACGTTGTGCCTGAAGGTGATCGCTCGCCGGCTGTGCGAGGAATCCAAGCCTCGCTAGACGAAGTTCATCACGTCGTGCACTGACGTGATGCGCTCGCAGTCAAACTCTGCGTGGTCGTCATAGGGATCGAGGAGCAATGGATGAAGCCCCGCGTTGCGTGCTCCGCCCACGTCGTTCACGTAGGAATCTCCGACGTATGCGATGCGATCGGTCGAGATTCCTCGACTGTTCAGTAGTGCGATGGCATTGGCGAAGACACCAGGATGTGGCTTCGCCACACCCACGGCGTGCGAGTCGGTGACGATCAACACCGGCACACCCGCGCCCGAGCCAACCTGGCACACGCATTGCGCCGCAAGTGTCGCTTCGACCTGACCGCTCGCGTTCGACACGACGCCAATCGGCAATCCGTGAAGGTGGAGTCGCCACAATGCGGCAACCGAGTCGTCGATCGGAAATCGCCACAAGAACGGCGAAAACATCTTGCGCGCGATCTCTTGTGCTTGTGGTTGGTGTTGTTCGGGAACCCCGACGCAGTCCATGTAGGCCTCGCGATACGGCTCCCAGCTGAACGAATCGATCGTGTCCTTCGCATGGGCAGCTGCATAGCGATCGAGGTTCGCCATGCCCGCATAGTGCGCCCGCATCAGCGAGGGAATCGACGCATCTCCCCCGAATGGTGCGACCGCAGTCGACATTGCGACGGGGTCAGGAAGGATGAAGACGCCACCCGCGTCGAAGAGCACCGCGTCGAAGCGAGGCGACACGGACTCGTCAGCTCTTTGGCGAACGCACGCGACCGGCTCGCTCGCCGCGCGAAATGAACTTGAGTGCCATCTTGCGACTGGCCTCGTCGATCATCTCATTGCCGAACATCACTGCGCCTTTGCCCTCGCCCTCGGTCGCTTCCTTGTAGGCGTCGATGATCGCCCACGCACGGTCGAACTGTTCCTGCGTCGGCGAGAACACGTCGTTGAGAACCGTGACCTGGTCGGGGTGCAACGCCCACTTACCGTCGAAACCGAGCATGCGAGCACGCAGCGAGTAGTTGCGCAATCCTTCCGAATCTCGGACGTGGAGGAATGGACCGTCGATGACCTGCAGGGAGTTCGCACGGCCGGCCATCAAGATCTTGTTGAACACGTAGTGGAAGTGGTCTCCCGGGTACTCCTCGATCGGCACGCCACCGGTGAGAACTGGCATCTCCATGCTCGCGGCGAAGTCGGCCGGACCGAAGATGATCGTTTCGAGTCGCGGGCTCGCCGCACAAATCTCTTCGACGTTGATGAGACCGCGCGCGGTTTCGATCTGGGCCTCGATGCCGATGTGCCCGATCGGAAGTCCTGCAGCGATTTCCACTTGACGAAGCAACATGTCGGTGGCGACGACCTGTGCGGCCGACTCGACTTTCGGCAACATGATTTCGTCCAGTCGAGGACCCGCGTTGCCGACCACCTCGATGATGTCGAAAGCAGTCCACTTGGTGGACCAGTCGTTGACCCGCACGCACAGCACCTTGTCGCCCCACTCCTGTGTGCGGATTGCAGTGGCGATCTTTGCCCGGGAGGCCTCTTTTTCTTTCGGTGCGACTGCATCTTCGAGATCGAGGAACACCATGTCGGCGGGGATACCGGGACCCTTGGCGAGCATCTTGTCCGACGATCCGGGAATCGACAGGCAGGAACGACGGGGCAGGTTGCGTGAACGTGCGGACATGCGCCCAAGGCTAGGGGGCAACGCGGTGGGCACACGAATGGATGTGCCGACGGCCATATCGGGTCGCGCGACCCAAGATTGCTACCGTTTCAGGCGTGGCAACAGCACCCTCCCTCGACACCGTCCTCACCCCACTCGACGCGGACGGTCGGACGTTGCGCGAGTGGCTCACCCTCTTTCACCTCACGAGCTTCGTCATTGATCCCTACACGCACGAAAGCGCCTGGATCCTGAACACCTGTGCGCGCATCATGCGTCAATTCTCCGGTGCCGCTACCCGCGTCAATTTCGTCGTCACCGCAAGTGCCGCCGAAGCCAAGCAGTTCCTCGGACCGCTCGCGACAGAGTTCCTCACGTTCGCCGACCCTGACCGCACGTTCGTCAAGCAACTGGGCCTCAGCGAACTCCCCGCCTTCGTCTTCCTTCGTGGAGACGGAACGGTCGTCGCGAGCGCCGAAGGCTGGAACCCGAAGGAATGGCGCGCAGTTGCATCGACGATCGCCGAGACGGTGGCGTGGTCCAAGCCACTCATCCCCGCATCAGGCGATCCCGGCGCGTTCAAGGGAACGCCAGCTCTCGTCTAAGCGCGAGCGGTCGGGACCAAAGATGGCTTCATCCCAACCGGCACCATTCGTTCACACCGACCTACTCCCACTCGGCCCTGATACGACCGAGTATCGACTGCTCGGAACCGATGGCATCGACACGTTCACGACACCGCACGGCGAATTCCTTCGCGTCGATCCGTCGGCGATCACACTGCTCACTCGAACGGCGATGCGCGACATCGCCCACCTCTTGCGCTCGGGTCACCTCGAACAGCTCGCCAAGATCCTCGATGATCCAGAGGCAAGCGCGAACGACCGATTCGTTGCACTCGATCTCCTGAAGAACGCGAGCATCGCCGCCGGTGGCGTCTTGCCGATGTGCCAGGACACCGGGACGGCGATCGTCAAAGCCAAGAAGGGTCAGTTCGTGTTCACGGGTGGCGGCGACGAGGAGGCAATCGCTCGCGGCATCTACGACACCTACCTCACGAGCAACCTTCGCTACAGCCAACTCGCGCCGATCACGATGTATGAGGAACGAAATACCAACACGAACCTGCCGGCCGAGATCAAGATCCACGCAGTCGATGGTGACGCGTACAAGTTCCTGTTCCTCGCCAAGGGTGGCGGTTCGGCGAACAAGAGCTACCTGTTCCAGGAGACGAAGGCACTCCTGAACGAAAAAACGTTGTTGCCGTGGCTGTTCGAGAAGATGAAGACGCTCGGCACAGCAGCATGCCCGCCGTACCATCTCGCCGTCGTGATCGGTGGAACGTCGGCCGAGTACGCCGTCGAGACCGCCAAGCTCGCCAGTGCCCGCTATCTCGACTCACTGCCGACGAGTGGTAGCGCAACTGGTCACGGATTCCGCGATCTCGACCTTGAAGCCAAGGTGCTGAAGCTCTCTCAGCAAACGGGAATTGGCGCACAGTTCGGTGGCAAATACTTCTGCCACGACGTGCGCGTCATTCGACTCCCCCGCCACGGAGCTAGTTGCCCAGTCGCGATGGCCGTCTCGTGCAGCGCAGATCGCCAAGCTCTCGGCAAGATCACCCGTGACGGCATCTTCCTCGAGCAACTCGAGACCGATCCTGCTCGCTTCCTCCCCGAAGTGACGGTCGAGGATCTTCACGACACCGTGGTGTCGATCGATCTCAACAAGCCAATGAGCGAGATTCGAGACACGCTCTCCAAGTACCCGGTCAAGACACGGGTGATGCTGAGTGGACCGATGGTCGTCGCGCGCGACATCGCACACGCCAAGATCAAGGAACGGCTCGATGCGGGCAATGGGCTTCCGAACTACATGAAGGACCACTGCGTGTATTACGCCGGACCAGCCAAGACGCCCGACGGCATGGCTTCCGGTGCGTTCGGACCAACGACGGCTGGTCGCATGGACTCCTACGTCGCCGAATTCCAAGCGGCTGGCGGCAGCTTCGTCATGCTCGCCAAAGGAAATCGCTCACGTCAAGTGACCGAGGCGTGCAAGACGTATGGCGGCTTTTACCTCGGTTCCATCGGCGGTCCAGCTGCTCGGCTTGCACAGGATTGCATCACCAAGGTCGAGGTGCTGGAGTACGCCGAGCTCGGAATGGAAGCAGTGTGGAAGATCGAGGTCCGTGACTTCCCCGCCTTCATCGTCGTCGACGACAAAGGCAACGACTTCTTCGACGAGGTCAACGCGACCGTAGGAACTCCGATCGCACTGCGTTAGCGCGAAATCAGCTTCTTCATCACGGCGCGCGTTGCCGCAGACTCCTCTGGCGTCGCACCAAACTCCACGGCGGCGAAGTCAGTAACGCCAATTCCTTCGAGTGAAGCGATTCGTTCGAACACCTCGGACTCGGAACCCGCAATCGCGATATCGGCAGGTCCAGCCGCACCCTCGTGGTCGAGCATCGCGCGATAGCTCGGGAGCTGGCCGTAGACGGCGAAGATCTTCGCTGCACGTTCCTTGGCGTCTGCGACGTTCGAGGTGACACACACAGGCAGCGCCGCAACAACACGCGGCGCCGGACGACCGAGTTGCTTGGCGGCCTCAGTGATCGTCGGCACGGTGAGCGTGCGCAAGGTTTCTGGGCCAGTACACCACGTGAGCGTGCCGTCGGTCATTCCCGCGGCGAGCTTGAGCATCTGGGGTCCCAGTGCCGCGATGACGACGCCGCACTTGCTCGCACCATGAATTCCGAGTCCCGCGTGCGTGGAATAGGTTTCACCAGAAAATGACACGTTCTGCTTTTCGATGAGCGGCATGAGCACCGACAAGTACTCACGCATGTGCCGCACAGGCTTGTCAAACGACATGCCCATCATGTCCTCGATGACGACCTTGTGGCTGAGACCAATACCGAGACACAGACGACCCCCCGATGCGGCGTTCGCCGTGAGCGCCTGCTGGGCAAGCATCATCGGGTGACGCGGGTACGTCGGAATGACGCTCGTGCCGAGTTCAATGCGCGGCACCTCGCGTCCGACGACAGTCAGCGTGCTGAGTGCATCCGGACCGAATATTTGTG
>VFQS010003211.1_pt1 | contig 12645 bp, 9 predicted proteins | sample 3512361 | NCBI WGS metagenome assembly VFQS01 (sample SAMN10412375, study PRJNA504923) | tailings metagenome | isolation source: Relicate 1 Philex TSF3 active mining | place: Philippines
AGGAGATTTGAACTCCTGAAGGGTTTAACCCCTTACCTCGTTAGCAGTGAGGCGCCGAGGAAAACGATTGTCTTCCTGAGCGTATTTACTGCCTGCTACATCCCCGAATTTCTTCTTATTCCTGCATATTCACCTATTTTACTGGGCAAAAACTGGGCAAAACAAGTGGGTCAAACGGTGATGTTGCTGGTAGCGAATTCGTATTCTTCCTCAGTTAGCCCAAATAGTTCCGCTATCTTTCGGTCGATTACCTCGTAACCAGCTTTTGACATGTTTTGAACGTATGAATCATACAGTTTTTCAAGCTCAGCTAAGTCACGTTCTCTTAATGGCGGCATCGGAATTAATGCCAAGTCTTTCGGGCTAATAGAGCCCCCTCCTCCGCTCATTCCCCCAGCTGAAAAGGTCTTAAAAAACCAAAATGATGCAGGACGAGAATTCAAAATCATTGTGACAACTTTTAGAGTTCTCAAATCCTCATCAACAGGAAAGTACATAATTGATGTCGATTTACCTGCTAGATATTCCGCTTTATCGTCTAAGAATGCTTCGAGTGAACGAATACCAGAAATAATAATTTTCTGAGAAGAGCATTGTGCGTATCTGTTGAGATTTATTGATTTAATCTTTGAATCCTTGACTACTGGTCGTTCGTAGTTATCTTTTAGGTACTTTGTTGGGGATTTTCCCCAAAGTGATTCATATCTATCGATTGTTCCAGTATTTATCATTTTTTTAACATTTTTAAATGGAGCCTTGCCTTCTTCAACAAACTCCTTCAATTCATAGGCTTCGCCTACTGTGGCAGCAGCACCTATGTTTAGACCTAAGTCTCGTAGCCTCTTATTTGCATCCATTTTAGTCAATATTGAACGAGTATTGTCATCAGACAAAAATGGAATCCAATTTGAAGTGGAGTAAAAGACTTCAGGCTGAATTTGGTAAACGTTTCCAGGAGTGGTTACCGACTCCATTAATGAGATTTTTACAGGCGTATGTTTCGCACTCTTAGAGAGTCTAAACACCGTTGGTAATACATCAGCATCTTCGAATACCTTAACTGTGCTGAACTCCTGAAGTTCAACAATATTTTGTTTCATCATCATCTGTCTGATTGTGTCTGCGTATCTAGCTCCGTACAGATTGTTCTTGACAATGAAGCTAAGAGAACCATTAGGAGCTGTTAAAGCAATGCCACGCTCAATGAAAGGAATAAATAGGTCCCAGTTTCCTGTGGTTGATTCATATTCCTTCTTCAAATAATTACGAAACTCTGGGTATTTAACTGTCATCATTTCGGAATCCACATATGGAGGATTTCCCAAGACAATATCGAAATTTGTCCGACCAAAAAGAACTATAGGGTCAAAGAATGAAGCGCAGTGCGAAGTTTCAAAGGGGTTGAACGAACGAATTAAAGCTTCACGAGCTGTCGTTGAAGATATTTCAATAGTTTCGCTGATTTTCTTCTCATATAGGCTCTTTAGTTTTTCCTTCTTTTTTGCGTCTTTGGCATCGAAATATTCAACACGAATTTCATCCAAGGAATCTTCAAGCTCGTTATCTCCGAAAAGTGTTCTTGTATTCCCTTCGGGTAACTTGGTAAGAGAATCTGCAGCAATAAACTTAAAATCTAAGTTTGGCAATGGTGCAATTGCGAGGTCGGAGGGCGAATCAACCAGAATCGATAACCATGCTCTTAGCCTGCAGATTTCAATAGCCATTGGCTCTATATCGACTCCAAAAATCGCATCTCTCAAATATGAAATCTTTAGCTCATAATGGTCCGCACCTGGTTCAAGTCGTTGATGCAAGCGAATCAATTCGTTAAGCATTCCGATTGGAAAAGCACCAGAGCCACATGCTGGGTCAATCACAGATATTGAAGATAATGCCTTCACAAGTTTTGGCCCGTAATCTTTAATTGAATCTCGCTTGCTATTTGTTCCGCCAATAGCCCAGTTCGAAAGACTTGTATCAATGAGTGAATCAATCGATTCACCCATCTTGATGTCGTGTGGGAATTTTGCCTTTAAGGTATCTCGCAAAGTTTCACGACACATTTGACTTACAATTTCTCTTGGAGTGTAAAAAGTGCCTCTGGCGCTTCGTTCAGCAGAGCCTGTTTCATCGATAAATGACGCAAGTAAGCTTTCAAATACCTTTCCGAGCATTTCAGGGTCAATTGCTACTTGTTCATATTCAGGACTAGATTCATCGGTTGTGAAATTGTAAGAATCAAAATGTTCAAATAGACGATTGAAATAGCCGTCTGGGAAATTTAAAAGATTTCTCTGAAAGAAGTCATTTTCATGGGCTTCAAATAGTCCACCGTTTAGGTATGGAGTTCTTAAATCTATTTGCATTAACGATTGTTTTTCTTTTGAAACATAAGACTTTGACTTCCGAATATATGAATCTAAGGCGTCGGCTCTAGTCTCAACAGGCGTATTTAAAGTGAGGAAAAACAATGGTTCTAGCCGAGTATGGTAATAATCAGTTGCCGAAAGGTCATCAATTGCAAAGTACCTTTGTTCTACGTCTAATACATCTCTTTTCTTTAAGAACCAACAAAAGAGTAAACGTCCAATCAACCGATTCACAAACTGCTTAGAATCAACTTCATCTAAGTCCTTTATATTTGAGTCAAAGTGCTGAACCAACTCTGTAAATGCATTAACGATTCCGATATAGAACTTCTCATTAACTGCCTGAAGCTGGAAGGACTTCCAAAGTGTTGAATGCAGGATGTCTGCTGTAATGCCTTGAGTCATTTGGGTCCATAGAGTGAATATTTCGACTTGTGTAGAACGAAGCCACTCATTTAGTTCAACAATTCTGAGGTTTCCACGGTCGGATAAAACAATGAGGAGGGAATCTGCATTTGGCGATAGGAAGAAGTCAATTCCGACTTTATATCCCTCAGCACGAGTGAATTCGCTATCTTCCCAGTTTGGTGAGAAATGGACGCCGCCAGAAATCGCCATTTTTGATTTCTTCTGCAGCCAATAGAACTTCGCTTGTAATGGAATTGATTCTGAATCCACTAACTCGAAGCAGCTTCTATTGCTCTTAAAAAATGGGTGCGGCTGAAACCAGTGGTCGTAACGCTCTGCGTTGGGAAGTTGAATCTTTGTTAGTGAAATATCCTCGGTTGAGCTGGTGGGCGCACAATCGAGTAGTTCCAAGACGGCAAGAGCTGTGTTTAGCCCGCTATCTAAGTCTCTTGCTAGGAATTGAGCACGAATTGCTGCATCAAGTCTTTCCAGCTTCTTATTACTCAGAGACATAGAACAACACCGCTTCTACTTCTTCGATTGTCTTCTCTTCAGGTTTTGTGGAAGCTAATTCCTTTGCCAATCTTGTGAAACTCTCAAGTGTAGTTGGGAGAAGTTGACCAAGCTTCTTAAGTTCCTTATTTGCTGACAAAAATAGCTGTTCTACTTTTCTCAGTTGTTGTTTAGTCGCAATGTTGTTTAGTAACAACGACAAACCGAGGCCAGGAAGAGCTGTTGCCAAGTAATCCAATATTTTTACCTTAGTTGGAGTCAGGCGTATTACAGAACTCGAATTCTTGGACTCCTCTTTGGAAGCAGCCACGACCAATTTCTTTACGAGTTTTCTATTTAAAATGATTGAGTCTGTGCGCTTCTCCGAGTCACTTACGTCGCTCTTAATTTGGCCAAGAGCTTCAATCATGTCGATGGGGCCAACCATGTAGCCGTCGCTTGGGTCTGATTCAATAAAGAAATGGGAAGTAAATTCTTTTCCGGTTCCCTCTACAAATCCAGATATCTCTGTCAAAGCTAGAGCTTGTCCTTTTTCTGCTCTTGTATTCTTAGGAAGATATCCCCACTTGCCTTTGGGTATCGTCTTTACACGCTCAATAGTTTGTTCATCATTTGAACTAAGGAACTTACGTAACTCAATAATAAATTCGTCTTCGCTTAAGAGTTCATCATCATCATCAAAGTCATCTAATATTTCGTTTGAGTCTGGCGAGTTATACAAACTGAGCACAGACTTAAGCTCTTCGTCTTCTTCAAATCCATCTAAAAACTCTATTGGGTTTTCATCTTCGCCCAAAACTGACTGGTCTGTTCCGATAGTGAACTTGATAGCGTCAATTTTTCGCTCGAGGCGGTTCACAAGCTTTAGATAAGAATCGAGAGAGGTCTCTGGATGTAGATTATAAATCTGCACGTTTTCAAATGGTGAGCCAAGGCGATTAATACGTCCATTGCGCTGAATCATTCGAACTGGATTCCAGTGAAGGTCGTAGTTAATTAATACCCCGCAATCTTGAAGATTCTGACCCTCGGAAAGTACGTCTGTAGAAAAAAGAAAATCTATTTCGTCTTCTGGCAAGACTCCTGAGTTAGTAGAGTTCGGAGAAAATCGTTTTACGACTTCTTCTAGTTCAGCACGATTTGAACCAGATAAATATGCCGCCCTCGAGTTGAAAGAATCATCCTGGAGTAACTGAGGAAGCCTTCTCTCTAAATATCGAATCGTGTCGGTAAAGTAACTGAAGAGAAGGAATTTCTTACCAGACTTGTCATCTGTGCGAACCTGCTTAATTAACTGAACCAAAGATTCCAATTTGTCATCTTCTGCGTCAAGCACAGAACAACACTCTTGGATAACGCCAATAATTGCCTTATCTCGCTTGATGTCCTTTTTTAGTTGGGCGATTTGGTAATTATTTGAATCGGCCGGGATTAGTTCAATTTCAAGTTCGGAGCGTACTGATTCCTCGGTCCAGTTCGCTAAATCATCACCGAATTCCTTTTCAATTTCATTAATATCCCTAATCGTGGCTATATGACCATCTTCCAAATATTTCTCAAACTTATTCAGACGACTAAGGTACTGATTCAATGAGAGGTTTAGCGCTGCTTGTGAGGACTCAAGACGCTTCAGGAATGTAATTCTCATAATGTTATGCACACTCATTTGGCTGCGCAAACGGAACGATTCATCCGGTGAAATATTGAATTCCTTTATCTCATCGCTGCTTTTACCGTAGTAGCGATTCAAATATGTAGAAGTCTTGTAAGGCGCAAATCCAAGCATCAATATGAGGCGGAAAATCTTTTCGAATACGCCATTTTCAAGTTCGGTTTCAGTTGAAGCTGTTTTATCGACTAAATCAAGTGGGTGTTTGGTTCTTTGTGTTTGATTGAGTAATGACTCAACTTCAATAAAACGTGGGTCGAGACCTTCAAATACGTTCGACTTATTTGAAATTGCGTTATCAATTCCCTTGCCCAACTCCTCTGAAAATGCGTATGGGTGGTTCAACACTTTGCTTTTAGGGAACTTACGCAAAGTTCCGTCCTCAGCCAGCAAACCTCCATATTCCGCTTCAATTCCTCTTCTTGTTGTTCGTACAAGGAAATGTCGCAGACCTTGGCGCATAATGCGACTTACTCTTTTGAAATCAACCTTCTCGCCCTTGTTTTCAGCAGCCTGCATGTCAGCAGTTAAGCGTTTTACGGCTTCGAAAAAGTCAATCACTTCACGCTTTTTCGAAGTTGGATAGACGACTGGAAAAGCGGATAACTTTCCTTTTGCAGCAAGTTGAATTTGATTTACAAAGTCAGTCAATTTGTTATTGATTGGTGTAGCAGTTAGGAGGAGCACATGACTTTCAGGATTATTGCTAAACCAATCCAATAGCTGTTCATGCCTAGTGCCATTTGGATTTCGCAGGTTGTGGGCCTCATCAATTACATAAAGATTCACATCTGCATACTTATCAATTTCTCGTGCTCGTTCAATACCTTGAAAATCCTGCATACTGATAACTTCAAATCCGGATGTCATACCATGAACTTTTGCTAGGTCTCGTTTCCAAGATTGAACTAGCGAAGCTGGCACGATGATATAAATTCTGCGGGCTTTATAAGTTTCCATATATTCTTTTATCACCGCACCGGCCGTGATTGTTTTTCCCAATCCAACCGAGTCAGCCAGCATTGCTACGCCATATTTTTGTAGTTTTTGAATTAAAAGTCTCGCATTTCTTTGTTGGAATGCGAATAGTGATGAACTTGTATCTTCAGAAATGTCGGTACTGATATCAACTTCGTCCTTATAAAGCTCCCACAATGTTTTCATGTACATCTCATATGGGGAATAACACTTCACTCCAAGAGGGCTCTCTTGAATTATCTGGCTGAATTCACCATTCCAGACTTCTGATTTTTCGTCATCCCAAATTTCATCAAACCAACTCAGGTGCCCATGCGTATCTGTCTGGTTCTCTGGTTTGTACTTAACTATACGGTTTTCATCTTCAAGTGCATTTAATTCAGTATTTGTGGTTAGACCAGCGAGAGTGAAGTTAGACGAACCAATTACACCCACTGCATCATTGCCCGTAGAACTTGTAAAGATATAAGCTTTGGCATGCAAAAAAGCGCCTCTGTAAATCCTTACCTCTAGGCGTCCACTTTCAATTAGTTCAGTTACTTTGACTCCAGCTGATACTAATTTCGTTTCAAATTCAGTATGCGTTAAGTCCCATTTAAGGTCGGCTTCTGGAAAGTCTCCATCTGCCTCTGCTTTGAGTGAATCTTGAAAACGTGCCTTTAGGGGTTCCTGCCCAATTAATATCCTAATCTTTTTATAATTCTCGATGTGTGGCAAAAGTTCCGCCATGCCTTTTAGGTCCCAGTAGCCTGTTGCAACCGCTAATTCATCAAAGTTGGGAGCCACATCTGCGAGTGCGGACAATAGGGTGCTGCGTCTATTGTCGATGACTTTTGGATAGCCCACGCCAAACCCCCCTCATGTCAGTTCTTGTCCCGAAGCCAAATGGGACATCCGGCGGGCTCAAGCCATGTCTAAATCTAACGGAGCCAAGCCAAGTAAGTACGGATTTTGGTCTCGAATCCCATATAAATCACATTTAGTTAATGAATCGGCACTTCTAGGCTACTGTGGAACTTTTTATTGCAATTCTTGGGCGAGTGACCTGGGTGGCGTTTCAAAATGAATATGACTTAAGGGTGGGGGTCACTCAAAGTTTTTTATTTTATCGAGACGAGCCTGTTTGATTAAGAGATTAAGTTGCTCTGCAACTTGCGGATACATCTTTTTAGAGTATCGATTCAATTGATGGACCTGAACTTTCGAAGCGGGTAAATATTTCTTGAATTGAGATTTATTTAATTCCATGGCTACTTACTAACTATCCGATAGGTTGCGTGCGCCTGACATGGGGTAATCAAGGTGTTGCAACATCAACCTATATGATAGGAACGAACGGGACCATTTGCGTAAGTCATGTCTACGTAGTCGCTCTTACCTCTTTTTGAATGAAAATCCGCAATCTGCTGAGACGATATGTATCTTCGATTGTCTACTTTATAAGCATTCAATTCTCGTCTAGATATCCAAGAACGCACTGTCGAGGGCTTTACTCCCAACATTTTTGCGACTTCTACACTGGTAAATCCTGGGGTACTGGGTCTGGGTGTTTGCATTTATTTAGGTTCCCGCATTTATGCAGATTTGTATGGTTAAACGCAACACTTCTAATATCGCTTCCCGATAATACTGCCGTACATTGAATAGATATTTCGATGTTCTCGCCAGGTAACGTGACTTGAGGTGTCATTACTTGACCAGCATTTACAAGGGCGTGAGGCAATCTCATATCCGCACCCCAAACACACAGTCTTAGGACTTCCATCACGATTGAGGTCACCTTTCCAATCCCCTAGAGGCTCATAGTGGCGCTTCTCTGGTCTCGAACCGAGCTTTGGAGAATCTTTTAGGTATATGCCAAGACGCTCAAGACGAGCATCGATTGCTACTGGCGTTCTTTGATGAATATCCGCTATCTCTTCAATACTCAAACCTTTATCCAGATGAGCCAGCAATTGATTTTCTTCTTCTGCGGTCCATTTTGACCAAGCTGCAGGACGTTGATTTTTTACCACTGCTAGATAGTCATAAGACTTCTGCTCTTTAACTACGGGAGAATCAGAATCCAAAACTGGTATCCGAATGCTATCGATTTCAGCTATTTGGTACTCGGCTACCAAAGTACCTTCGAAATCAAAAAACTTAGCTAACTGGGGGTCAACAATTAGGACTTCGGCGATAATCCAGTGTTTATTACTTAAAAACTCTGAGCCATCCTGGAGGTCTTTCCCGATTACAGGGTTGCCGAAAGTAATCGATATTTTGCGCTGACGTAACATTGCTGCTCCTTGTTTTAATATCTCTATTCCTGTTTTTCTTTTTGCTTGCCGTTAGGCAAGCCAAGACCCCGCAGGGGTCCTAAACGCAAATGCTTGAATGACGCCCTCAAAATGAGCAGACTTCACCTTAAACATTTGGTTGCATTTCATGCTTTGCGCAATTAGGCGCCTGCGGCGCTTTCCCCACCTAACGGTGGGGGGAAACCAAAAACAAAAAGAAATAACAAACTGAAAGTTTTATGATGGAGTTCGCCTCCCCCCGTAAAATAATCAACTTTTAAGTGACTCTCTTACGGAGGGAAACAAACGAAAATAAAATATTTGCTCTGACAAGTAATTAGCTGGTCAACAGGACTGGGATGTTTGGATGACTCCGCTTTCACTTAAGAAAACCAATGTGTCTGATGCTCCGAGTCTGCCTTTACGCATGGTTCATCCAACCGGTTATCCCTATTGAAAGTCTTCCACTCTCTTCTACTCTAGCTGGGTGAGGGCCATGTCAGTACTTTTTTTACTACGGCTCTGCTTTCCCGTAGTTAAGAATCTTTTGCCAAGACGTAACACAATTACCGGCTTGCGCTATTAAGTTGTATAGCTAATTTTAAAACTTATAGTTAGGCGAGACTGCCTAAACCTTGTTTGAGTTTTTGAATCTGTTATAAATCAAAGGAATGCTTCCTGCCAGAAAATCCCTTCCTTCAGGTGTAACGACAAATATGACTTCTGCACATTCATCACCGTTGTTTTCGTAAATCTGAGTTAGGTAATTCAATCTGAAGAGATATTTGAGTAATTCTGTGGGAGATTCGCCAAGTTTTTCCACGTAATTTAGTAATTTCTTCTCAGAGACTCCTCCGCCTTGCTCTGCTATATAGCAAACCAATTCAAAGGCTGATTCACGAATATTTTTTGATGTCATTTGTTCTCCTTAAGCATCGCCTGTTTATGTTTTTCCTGCACAGATATCTGAGTCATATCCGTGAAGCCCATATAGAACTTCCGAACTGTAGAAAGGTCGCTCCAACTCCCCTGCTGAAGAAGTTCTGTGTCTGTGTATTTCCACTCTTCTGCCGCCGTTACGCCAAATCGGTCACGCATTGAATGAAGGGTGAATCGTCGAAGTCTTCGCTCTTTCCCACGAGCGTCTTTATATGGTGGTAAGAGCCAACCCAATTCATTGGTAGAAGGTCTAATAACCTGCTCATCTACCTGCTCTGGTGTGTAGATTCCTCCGCTCTTGTTAGGGAAGATAAGGGCGAGAGGGTTAATTCCAGATTCCTGCTCTATTAGAGCTTCTTCGCTCCGAACCTGCAGCCAGGCCAATAGGTCGAATCCCGTTGAGATATTTTCTACACGAGGTATAGAGATTTTCCTTCGTTTTCCATTCTTAGTTGTCTTCGAATTGAGTGTTGGGTCATCGTTAATTTGGAAGGAAACATTTACGAGTTCATTTTCTAAATCGACAAAGTTTCCGTTCCCTGCTGCGGCCACTTTTTTTGATGCCGTATAGATGAGAGTTTCAGCTGCTCTAGTTCCCATATTCGCTGAGGTGATGACTAGTGCTTTTCCATAGATATATCTCTTTTGTGCCTCTTCTGCCAACTGTAAAACTTGTTGGTGCGTGGGAACCTCACCACCTTCTTGATTCTCATCTCCAAAAAATTGTTTAGATTGGGCACGACGAGTTGGCGCTTTTTTATAATTACTACCCGAAGGCGGAGACCATCGCACAATTTTTGATGCCTCAAATTGTTCCTTCGTGAAATACCCGTGCATATATCCCCACTCCACAAAAGTTCTAAAAGCACTCTCAATAGTTGTTGCACGAGTCTGAGTTGCAGTTGCATTGGCTAAGAATTCACGCATCCATTTTGTGTTTAAGTCACCACATTTTAGGGAATTCGTCTTAGCAATAATATTCAGATGATTGAAATCATCAGAACGATTTTTCTTTGTTCGGTGTTTCCAAACTCCCTTCGGGCCACGGATTTCGAAGTAGTAAGCGATTGCATCAGCGAGTAAGTAGTGACCTTTTTCAGGTAGTCCAAGTTCTCCTCTATTTTGGTACTCACGGTATGTTTTCAATTCCAGAAATGCTGCATTAACAAGGCCTAAAGTCTTTCCTCCGCTACGTTCAATTGTCTTGCCGTTTATTGTTGCTCTTAGTCGCCAATTTCCTTTCGAGTTTAGGGGTGGCGTAATTGAAATTCCATCAGCAATGAAACCCATTTTTGTTTTCTCGGCAACCCGTAACTCTTTAGCGAAATTTTCACTTGGTTCAATTGGAATTCGTGATTTGGTTTTCATGCAGCATGAACCTTTCGATGTTTGTGAATGATTTGCGGTTCCTCATTTTTTGAAACATCCAAGCGAACAATTTCTTTTCTCACTTCTGGTAATTCCAAGAATGCTTTTACTTCCGCACCTAACCAGCGACGGTTTCGAGTTCCAGGAACGATAGACAGTGGGAATCCAGCTCGCTTCACAACCGGATATGCAGCTTTAATAGACGGTAGGCGCAGATAGGCAGCAATCTCCTCTAGGCGCCAAACGTCTGCATCTAGGTCCGTATTAAGATTAGGAGTTGTCATACCACGTAGGTTAACACAGCACCTACAGGATGCAAAACTGGGGTTTACTTCCGTGGTGCCTCTAGTACTCTTGGAGCGTGCTCACGCCTACCGACCTCAAAATTGACTCCTTACCCGAGAGTGTGTTCTTTCAAGGAGACTATGCAGCCTCCAGACATACCCTCGCTTCACCGCTTAACGAGCTTGATGACCAATTCGGACCTGTCGAATACCTATTGATTTCTAGACAAACTCCTGGGGATATCCCTAGATTCCTTTATTACTCCGCAATAGCGGGGAGGTTCGTCCATGCTGGTCGTACTTCACCGTTCTCTATATCAGTCTCTAAAACCAATCTGTTTGAGCCAGTAAAGAAGCAACTTGTCGAACTCAGGGATATTGATATCTATAGCATCTACGACCAATTCACGACTTCTGTTGCCCGAACGCTTTTAACTGGCCACTATTTGGGCACAAAACATAAGAAGCTTTTCGATGCGTGGGCTAAATCCAGAAAATCTAAGAGCGAATTTACAGATGCAACTGAGGCGTATTGGGCGCCACTAGTACAAGAAGCAGGGGGAGTGACAAAATTGACTGTTCAGATTTATCAAGAATTGCTCGCCTGTGGTGAAGGTTCTACTCCATCGCTCATATCTGTACTTATGAATACAGGACCAAGAACTGTGCATACTAGATTGCAGGAAGCCCGAAAATTGGGAATACTCGACAAGCCCGGTGGTGGCGTACGAAAATAATTTTGGATGGCAATTTATGTTAATCGAAAAACCATGGCTATTGAAAAGTTTGCGTGCTGAGACTCTTTTGCGAGAGTTGGACCAAAAGATAGATTCGTACATTCAAACCAAACCTTTCAAGGCTGAAATCGAGTCTTGGGATGGAAAAGTTCTCGTAACGAATGTCTATATTGATGGAAAACCTGAGGCATCGCTTTCACCTTTAATTGGTGACATTATCCATAATCAACGTTCAACCTTGGATTCCATCTATTTTGCATTGATTAAATTTAAGGCGGGAAGCAGACTGGAGGAGTTTGGGTTAATTGAAAACAATCTTTACTTCCCTGTTTTGGACAGTGAGTCCGATTTTGATAAACACCTGGGAATTAAACAGTTTGGAGACGAGCAACTTAAACTCGCCTTGAAGCAGTTCCAGCCGTTTCATCTCGTTCCAAATGATTCGGATTTTGTGCTCAAGAAATCACATTACTATAAACAGCTTATTGCACTTTCAAATTTGGACAAACATCGTGGTGTGAATGTCGTTCACATGGTCGCAGATGACATAACTTTGATTCACAGCGGAGAGTTGGAATACATTGGTGCTAAGAAGATTGCCACACGAGATTCGAAACACTTAAAGCATGAATTCCATTTCGAAAATCCATTCAATTCGCCGCAACCGGAATTTGATGTAAAAGTAAGTCTCGCCCTTGAAACTCCAAAGGGGTTTGAGTGGGTTACAAGTCATTCTGCTTCATCCCTTTTGCATACGATTCAAAGCCAAAATAACTGGGCTGTTGCCGTTACTGAGTACATCCTTGACGGCGGCACAGAACAATTGCTCGCTCAACTATATGTTTAACTGGTATCTATGTTTTCGTGGGCAAAAACTGGGCAAAACTTTTTGCCAAAATGCCGAAACATGTTGTTTCAACCAAAACTGAGCGGAGACGAGGAGATTTGAACTCCTGAAGGGTTTAACCCCTTACCTCGTTAGCAGAAAATTACGGTGATTTGAATGGACCATAAGGCCCTATTTAAATGTTTTGCCTGAATCAGTGGAAATCAGAATTGAAGGACCCGCAACAACAACGATAGATTTGCTAGAAGCAGTTA
>VFQS010003215.1_pt1 | contig 12637 bp, 13 predicted proteins | sample 3512361 | NCBI WGS metagenome assembly VFQS01 (sample SAMN10412375, study PRJNA504923) | tailings metagenome | isolation source: Relicate 1 Philex TSF3 active mining | place: Philippines
CTCTAAATGCAGTATTGGCAACTCTTGGTCTTGGCATACTTTGTAGCGGAATCGCCTTCTGGGTATTCTTTATCGTTCTCGATGAAATTGGACCAGCGCGTGCTTCACTAGTTGTCTACCCGAATACAGCTGTAGCGGTTGTACTTGGAATCATTCTATTAGGCGAGCCAATAACTCTGGCAATTGCGATTGGGTTGCCGCTGGTATTAATTGGATCGTATTTTGCGAGCCGAAAACCATCGGCAGCTGTGATTGCTCCTTGAAATACGTTATTCCAATAAACCAAGTTTTTGCAGAGATTTTGGATCTTTCTGCCAATTTGAGAGTACCTTCAAATGTAATTTAAGGAAAACCTTCATGCCAATCTTTTTTTCAATTTCAGCTCTGGCATTCGTCCCAACCTTCTTCAAATTGACTCCACCTTTGCCAATCAGAATTGCCTTCTGGCTCTCCCTCTCGACGATGATATTGGCATGAATATCAAAGATTTTTTTATCCTCCCGCTCGGCCATCTCTTCGATTACCACCGCAATGGAATGCGGAACTTCTTCGAATAAACCTGAAATCGCAGATTCTCGAATCAACTCTGAAAATGTCTTCTCGAGTTCTTGATCACTCTTCATCTCTTTTGGATAGAAAGCTGGACCAATCTTGGAGTGCTTTACCAGCAGATCAATCAGTAATTGAATTTGAGTATCAGTAAATGCAGAGACTGGGACTATCTCATCCCATTCAAAACCTGCTTTCTTGCTTAGATTTGAAATAGCCATGAGTTGCTTGGCTAAATCAGCTTTGCTCACCATATCAATCATCGTCAAAACACAGATTCGGCGTATTCCAGATTGATTAGCGAGCTGCTTTGAAATGTATAAATCTCCTTCCCCAACCTTTTCCATCGAAGGGATGCATTGAATGACGATATCGACATCAGAGATATTTTCATCAACAACTCGATTTAGCGCAGTACCTAATGGTGTCTTAGCTTTATGCAGACCCGGAGTATCAACGAAAACTAATTGAAAATCTTTTTCGGTGAGTATGCCTCTTATGGCATGCCTTGTTGTATTTGGGTGATGAGAAGTAATTGCAACTTTTTCGCCGACTAAGGCATTAATCAAAGTCGATTTTCCAGTGTTCGGCCTGCCTACGATTGAGATAAAGCCTGATTTATGTTCCATCACCGCAAAGAGTACAGGCAGACTTAGATATGAACTCCATTGCATCAGGTACAGAAGTAACAATCTCGGCGCAACGCTCGCCAATTAATCGATGACAACCATCACTAGTTGGCGAATTAATAGGTCCCGGAACTGCCAAAACGTAGCGAAGCATTTCAGCTGCATCTCTTGCAGTTCGAAGTGATCCACTTCTAAATGCAGCCTCTACAACAATTGTGCATCTTGATAAAGCAGCAATTATTCTATTTCGTGTCAAAAATCTTTCCGGGCGAGCTTTCTCCATGGGCATGACTTCAGAAATCAATCCCCCGCTCTCAGCAATTTCTTCAAAAAGCCTTTCATTGCCTGCTGGATAATTAATAGAAATCCCGGATGCCAAGACTGCAAAGGTCCGACCTTCTGCAGCTAGCGCTCCCCGATGAGCGTGTGTATCGATTCCGTATGCGCCACCACTTATAACTTCGATGCTCCTATCGGCGAAACCTGCGGCGAAATCACTCGCGATTCTGGCGCCATATGTAGTCGGATTCCGAGTCCCAACAATTGAAATTGAGTTGCACTTCGGTAAATCACCTCGAACAACCAATCCGATTGGCGGTGATAGTAAATCTGTCAGCGCATGGGGCCATTGCGGATCACTCGGAGTAATAAATCGACCACCCGATTCTGTAATCTCTTTCTCTAACTCATAAATTGGGCGCTTAAGTTTGGCTTGAATTCTTCCTATAGATCTTCTTTTTGTAGGAATTGCATCTTGGAGAATCTTCTCTATAACTTCTTCCGGACCAGACTTTGCAATCTCATCACTCCAGAACCGGTCTCCTGGATCAAGCGCGTGAAAGAGTTGTAGTTCGGGAATATTCATTCATTATCCAGACCAGAGCGAAGTGTGATTGCACGCTCAACCTCAAGCCTGCCCGGAATCTCCACTCTAGAGAGATCGGCAATGCTCCATGCAACGCGAAGAAGGCGATGAAAGCTTCTAGCGCTAATAAAATCTCGATCCAATAAATCATTAAGGAGCGCCATTGCATCTCTGGTGGCTCGAAACTTCCCTCTCAATAAATTAGGTGGGATTTGGGAATTTGTTTGAAAGCCATATTCTGCAAAACGGCTACTGGCAATTTCTCGCGCAGCAATCACTCGCTCTCGTATTGACCTACTGCTTTCACCAGAGCCACCAGATAGATCTGCACGACTAGGCGCTTCTACTTTGATTCTGATATCCACCCGGTCAAGAAGTGGACCCGATAGTTTCCCTAAATAGCGTCGTACTTGAAGTGAAGAGCATTGACAGCCTCTTCCTCGACCAGAGAATTTTCCGCAAGGACAAGGATTTGCGGCAAGGACCAAAATAAATTTTGCCGGGAACTTGGCGTTGTTATTTGCTCTCGAGATAGTTACATATCCGGCTTCCATTGGTTGGCGGAGCGCATCCAAAATTCCGGATCCGCATTCTGGGGCTTCATCTATGAATAGAACGCCGTTATGGGCTAGCGAACATGACCCGGGTTTTATTACAACACCGCCACCGCCTACGAGCGCTGGAATAGTTGTTGCGTGATGTGGTGCAATAAATGGTGGCGCGCAACTTATTTGATCTTGCTTAAGCGCTCCGGCAATTGAATGTATGCCAGCGACATCTATGGCTTCATCTTTACTAAGTGGCGGGAGAATCGAAGGAATACGTTCTGCCAACATAGTTTTACCGGTACCAGGGGGACCAATCATTAAAAGGTTATGGCGTCCGGCTGCGAGAACTTCTAATGCAAACTTAGCCTCACTGTGTCCTGCAACTTCAGATAAATCTTTTGAACTTTCTGAAAACTCCAATTCAAGCAAGTTAGGTGACTCATAAACTAAATCACCACTTAAATACTTGACTACAGATTTCAAATTTGGCAACGCGGTGATATCAAGTCCGCCAACTACTCCTGCTTCATTAATCGAAGCATTCGGCACAATCACTTTTGAAATGCCAATTCGTTTAGCTGAAATCAAAATTGGCAATAGCCCCCGAATTGATCTCAATGAACCCTCTAAAGAGAGTTCTCCTACAAAAAGGGAATCATTAATTCTTATATGTTCTAATTGGCCAGATGCCACAAGGATGGCAATTGCAATTGGAAGATCGAATGCAGAGCCACTCTTTGGCAGCCAAGCTGGCGATAGAGAGACAGTTACTTTCTGATTTGGCCAGCGGTAGCCGCTATTGAGTATCGCGGCGCGAATTCGTTCTCGAGCTTCATTTAATGTCGCATCTGGCAATCCCAATAAAGAATAAGTTGGCAAACCATTTGAAACATCAACTTCAATATCAATAAGAGAACCGTCTAATCCTGCTAGCGCTATCGCCTGAGTCCTTGCTAACGTCAAAGGATCTGCTCTCGATAGTCGAGTGAAATTTCACCAGATCGACTAATTAAAACTCCGGCAACATCAATTTGATAGGAGGACCCGAGTCTTTGATTTGTAGCAAGCCAAGCAAGTGCTAACCGTTGGATTCTAAGCAACTTCTCTTGATTTATGCCCTCGAGCGGATCGCCATATGCCGCGCTGGATCTCGACTTAACTTCGACAAAAACTATTACCTCTCGATTCTCCGCAACAATATCGAGTTCACCTTCTCGGATTCGCCAATTTCTCGCCAGAATTCGGTAACCGCGACTTTTTAAGACATTTGCTACATAGGCTTCCCCAGTTTCACCAATAAGTGAAGCTGCCGGAGTAATTGCCACAGGTGGCAAAGTAAATGCAAATTAATGCAATTGTGTTTAGATTATTAAATCTGTGGATTTAACTTTGAAATCTCAGCGACATTTGCATAACTTCTTCTATGGATTTCTAGGACCCCGAGTGTTCGCATCGCTGACTCATGCATGGCCGTGGCATAGCCCTTATGCTCAGCAAGGCCGTATCCAGGAAACCTAACATCTAGTTCAGTCATGATTCGATCTCGATAAACCTTTGCCAAGATAGAGGCAGCGGAAATTGAAAGTGCTACTTGATCGCCTTTCCAGACTGCCAAGTTTGGGGTTTCAATTCCTGGGATTGGGTAGCCATCAGTCAGTACATATTCTGGTCTTGAATCAAGTGCAGTGATGGCTCTGCGCATCCCCTCAATATTGCTTCTTTGTAAACCAATTTCATCAATTTCTGCAGCTGATATCTCGATTATTGAATAAGCAATTGAATTCTCGATAATCGTATCGAATAGCGTCTCTCGCAATTTTGGAGAAAGCTTTTTTGAATCAGTTACCTTTGCAAGATTCTTACTCTTTAAATCTTTTAAGATTACGGCTGCGATCACCAATGGTCCGGCGCATGCGCCCCGACCGGCCTCATCAACGCCAGCTATCTTTGAGATTCCGGCTTTGAGGAGGTTCTCCTCAATCATTTCTGGAGTGGGATTTTTGCTAAAGATGCAGACTTCTCAAGAATTCCGATGTTAGAGAAGGGCCAAATAACAACTACAGCTCGACCCGTTACTTTATCGAGCGGAACCATTCCTTTATTTGGATCATCAGTATGGAAGCGTGAATCAGAGCTTGCGCCACGGTGGTCACCCATAACCCAGATAAATCCATTTGGAACTGTTACATCAAACTCAGTATCTGATGGAACATCGCCGGGATAAATATAAGGCTCATCAATTGCTACGCCATTTACTTCAAGTTTGCCATCTTTTGCACAACAAACTACGCGATCTCCCCCGACCCCAATTACTCGTTTAATTAAGTATTGTTTAGCAGGATCCGGCAAAACTCCAACGAAAACTAATGAATCTTTTACTAGTTTAACTAGGCCGGTGTTGTCATCATATGGCTCAGATAACCATTCAGCCGGGTCTCTAAAGACTACGACCTCACCTCGTTTGATTTCACTAAAGAGTGCACCTAATTTATTGACTCCTACGCGATCATTTACCAGGAGGGTGTTCTCCATCGACCCTGAAGGAATATAGAAAAATTGAATTAAGAAGGTCTTAACAACTATTGAGAGAATTAGCGCTGATACAACTAGTATCGGTAATTCGCGAAAGGTGGAACCTTTGCGAGAGGACATTACTTAAGCTTGTGTCTTCTCTTGAGCTTCTGTCTCTGCCGGAGTCTCAACTGCTTCAGTGGGAGTTTCGACTACGGGCGCTTCTACGACGCTCTCAACTTTTTCTACAGCCGCTGGAGCTTCTGCATAGATAGTCTCTAAATCTTCTCCGCCACGACGTTCCCGAATCTTTGCAGCCTTACCGCGAAGATCACGTAGGTAATAAAGCTTGGAGCGACGTACTTCGCCTTTACGTACTAATTCAATCTTCTCGATAACCGGCGCATGTACTGGGAAAACACGTTCGACGCCAACGCCATAAGAAATTTTTCGAACAGTAAAAGTTTCGCGAATTCCAGAGCCTCGTCGGGCGATTACCAAACCTTGGAAAATCTGAACACGACTCTTGTTTCCTTCGATAACTCGAACGTGCACCTTTAGTTCATCGCCAGGACGGAAATTTGGGATGTCCTTGCGGAGCGATGCCGCATCAACTGCGTCTAAAACGTTCATGTTTCAATCCCTATCGGCTTATCTAGTCTGGAATCGGCTAGCCGCCGTATCTTGCCATAGGGATAGGTGAAGCGCTAAATCGCGCTTATCTGGCCACCTTGGGCGATTATTTCGCCACCGAGCTCCTCATAGAGGCTTGGCCCTGCAACCAAGACGAAATGCTTCTCGCCATCGGGCACTCCAGAAACTGCAAGAAACTTGGCACCAGACTCTGTTGCAATTAGTGACGCGGCTGCAAAGTCCCAAAGATTCACGCCTGCTTCGAAATGCGCATCTAGTGAACCACTCGCTACCTGACAAATATCTGCTGCGCATGCGCCCATTCTTCGTACATCTCGAATCTTGGAGATTAGATTATTGAAGAACTTACCTTGGCTCGTTCTAGCTGAAATATCGTATGCAAAACCTGTTCCTACTAACGCGCGATTGAGTTGAACAGGTTCATTACATCGAATTTTTTTGCCGTTGCAGAATGCACCTTCACCACGTCTTGCACTCCAAGTTTGATTTATTGAGGGCGCATGGACTACGCCAACAATCGTGCCTAATTCATCTTGAACGGCAATGCTGATACACCAGCCAGGTAATCCATATAAATAATTCACCGTGCCATCAATTGGATCAATTATCCATGTGAAGCCTGTTGTACTAGTTTGATTTGATCCCTCTTCACCAATAATTCCATCTCCAGGTCGCAACGTTCTTATGCTGCTTACAATGAGAGCTTCACTCTCATGATCCTTTTGCGTTGCAAAATCTAGGGCGCCACTTTTCTCTTGCAACTGGAAATTCGATGGACGATCCAGCAAAAGTTTCCCAGCAGAATTTGCAATCTGGATAGCTATCTCTAGCAATTCAGCACTAGATGTCATGTAGGAATCTAATCACAAGTAGACTGCTGTAGATGCTCGCTCCCTATCGACGACTCTTTGCAATTCCAAATGGCTGGAAATTCTCACTTGCTGCTTTTATTTTGCGGCTACCTATTTCGATGCTTTATCTGGCGATGGTTCTCTTTGTTGTGGCTGAGACGGATTCATATGCGATAGCAGGAGCTCTCTCCATGGCAGCATCGGTAGTCATATCGATTGCAGCTCCGCTCTGGTCTAGAGCGGCGGATCAGTTTGGACAATCGCGGATATTGAAAATTACTGCTCCACTTCATATTTTTTTTATGGGTGCATTTGTATTTCTCTTAAAGAATGATTATCCGACTCCGCTCTGGTTTTCAGCTGCTCTACTCTTTGAAGCATTTGTTATTGGTTCAGGACAGATGGTGCGACGACGCTGGATACATGCGATTGGTGACGATCGAACTCTGACCGATACTGCTTATTCCTTTGAAGCTTTTGTTGATGAAGTAATTTTCACATCAGGGCCGGTAATTGCAACCTTGTTGGCTGCTGCATTTGCACCTGAATATGCAATCTATACGGCAATGGTTTTTGTATCTCTTGGTGCATTCTTCTTTGTTAGACAGAAGAGCAGTGAACCATCTCCACATCCAAGAGATCCTGATGCAGATCACTCGCTACTTATTCGACTTCCGTTCATAAGAGCTCTCTTCCTTCCTCTAATGCTATGCGGTTCATTCTTTACATCAGCCGGATTAGTTATTGTTGGCTACACAGATGAGTTTGGCTCTCGGGAATTTAGCGGATTCTTAGTTGCAATCTGGTCACTTGGCAGTGGTGTATCTGCAATCGCAATTGGTTCCATAAAATGGCGAAGAAATGAAGCGCGCCGCTTTATTGAATCTCTGATCGCGCTCTGTCTGCTGACAATTCCGATTTATCTTTCAGCGGTACTACTTCCAGGAAACTTTTTGCTATTAGGGATTTCACTCTTCTTAAATGGGTTAGCAATTGCACCCTTCCTAACAGCTGGTTTTGCCGCGGCTGAGAGATCAGTAAATGAAAAACGAAAAACGGAAGTATTGGCTTGGGCCATTTCAGCGCTGAACTTAGGTGGCGCTATTCCGCCTGCAATCACTGGATACATCATTGACAATTACGGGATTTCTGTAGCATTTATAGTTCCTTTTGCCTGTATGGCTCTTGCTCTTATTTCATTACTGCCATATTTGGCCATCTGGCGAAACAAGTTGGCATAAATCTCCTGCCAAGTTCCCGAGAAAGTAGCTGACTCTGTGGCAACCTAACCCCATGTCTGATCTGAGATTTGTGGGTAAATCCGCAGATGGCGACTACATCGAAATGGTTGATGATTTAGGTAATCCCTTTCGAGTTCGCATCTCCGATTCACTTAAGAATTCAGTTAATGAGCGACGACTAAATGCCGTTGTCGAAGATGCTCCAAAATTTTCAATCAAGGAGATTCAAGCCAGATTACGTGCCGGTGAAAGCTATGCCGAAGTTTCTAGAATTTCTGGTTTAAGTGTGGAAAAAATTGAGCGATATTCCAGCCCAATAATGCAAGAACGAGCCTGGATCATCGAACAGGCAGAAAAATCTTCTCCTAAAGGGTCATCTGCTTCGTTACATGATTTAGTGGTTCATAAGCTTTCACCTCGCGGCGTAAACATGAATCAAGTTTCATGGAATACGTGGCGACTCGATAATGGTACTTGGCATTTAGTGCTTTCTTATCCTGGAAATGATGGAACACATAACGCAACTTGGAATTTTGATGCCAATAAACGAGTCTTGCTAGCTACCGATGATGGAGCGCGCTGGATTAATGGCGAGGAGATTTCTAAACAGCAACCTAAGCCAGATCGCATGTCCGATCACGGAGTTCTATTTCCTGTAGATGGCGAGACTCCGACTCCGCCTAGATTGGTTGCGGTTCGGACTGATGATCCCTCCATCGATAGTAAGTCCAATCAAGAGACAGAGATTCCAAATGATGCGAAGAAGGATGGAGTCACCAAGCGAATATCTATTCCGTCTTGGGATGACATTATGTTTGGTAGAAGTAAGAAGAAAGATGAATCAGAGGATTAGCAAATAGCTGTTAGAAGTGGAATCTGAACTTCAGCATCAGTTAATCCGCCGTGATGCCCTACCATCGCAATTTGTAGCGCTTCGCGCTCCTTCTCAACAAGAATAAAGTTTCCAGTAGCGATCACTATTAGATCTCCGATTCTTTCTCGCGCAACCTCAGTTGTATTGGCGCCAAATAATCCCTCGGAAATTGCTTCATCTCTTCTCTTAACAATTACCTTTTCACCTAGTTCGCTCTGCCACTTTTCTTTAACTCGATCAATATTCTCGGGTTCAATGTAGAGGTACCGAACTCGAGGCTCGCCTGCCATTAATCGGACATCTTCAAGTAGTTTTCCTGATACAACTTGGTAATCCTCTCGATTAATCATTCCGTGATCGGAGGTGAGCCAAATTCGAGTTCCCGTAGGAAGTTCCCTTATAAGTCCGGTGATAAGTTCATCAACCTTTCCCAGCGCCGCCGTAAATTTATCTGAGCCAAAACCTTTTGAATGAGAGGCTTCGTCAACATCGTTCAAGTAGACATAGGCAAAACTATTTTCCTTTTCAAGTGCACTCTTGGTATTTAAAATCTGCTCGGAAATTGTGTTTGCAGATTTGTAGTCAGCGCCGCGTAACGCAGCTTCGGTAAATCCAGTTGCCGCATATCTTGCTGCAGCAATATGGGAGACATTGATCTGTGACTTTCTCGCTCTTTCAAAGAGAGTTTCTCTAGGCTGCCAGAAACGGGGATCGATTCGCTCATCCCATTTGAGCGCATTTAGAACACGTTCTGGATAACCACTATTGGGAACTCTCATCGTGTAACCGACCATGCCATGCTCTCCAACAGATAGTCCGGTAGCCAAAGATGTAAGACTAGAAGCGGTTGTGGAGGGGAATGTTGCATTTAAGGTTCTTAGATATTCAAGTTCTTTAACAAAATTTCTATTCGATCCATATTCGTCAATTGCATTTTTTCCCAAGCCATCGACTAGGACTAAACACTCTCTCGAGGCTGGATTCTCACTCAATGAGAAATAATTGCTAACTCCAGAAAGTCCGAGGGTGGAAAATATCGACTGAGAAAGCTCGGCCAGAGAGTTATTCACAGAACCATCTTTCCAGTAACCTAGCCTCTGATGATTACTTTTTCAGGTGAAGTTCTTCTGGCTAAGGAGAAGAATTCCCCAATAGTTGCTCTGGAATCGACAATCATCGCTCATGGATTGCCTAGACCTCGTAATCTTCAGGTTGCAAGAGATGTAGAAAATCTAGTTCGTAAGAATGGCGCCACTCCAGCAACAATTGCAATTATCGATGGCAATATTCACGTTGGTCTCGAGGAATTTGAATTAGATCGTATTGCCAATGAATCTGATGTAGTAAAAGCTTCTATTCGAGATCTTCCAATCATTAAATCGAAAAAACTAACGGCGGCAACGACGGTTGCTGCCACATCACAAATTGCTCATCTTGCCGGCATTGAAATCTTTGCAACAGGCGGATTAGGTGGCGTGCACCGCGGAGAGACATTGGATGAATCAGCAGATTTACTCTCATTAGCCACTATTCCGGTACTTGTCGTTTGTGCAGGTGTTAAATCAATTCTTGATATTCCAGCCACTCTAGAAAGATTAGAGACGCTATCTGTCCCCTTGCTTGGATATAAAACCCGAAAATTTCCCGGCTTCTACTTGGCAGATAGTGGGCTAACTTTGGAGCATTCTGTAGATACGCCAAAGGAAATTGCCGAGATATGGCAGGCGCGAAAATCGACAGGTCTGTCCAAAAAAGGAATGGTCGTAGCGAGTCCAACTGAAAACCCTATGGCAAGAGAATTACATGACAAGCTCCTGTTAGAGGGATTACAGGCTGCACAAGACAATCATGTTTCCGGTAAAGAAGTAACTCCGTTTTTACTCGAGTATTTTCATTCCAATAGCAATGGCGAATCGCTACGGGTTAACGAGGAAATAATTCGCGCCAACGCAAGCTTGGCAGCTCAAATTGCTCTCGCAAATGTCTAAAAAATCAATTCTTAGCATCGGCGATGCCATGCTCGATATCGTCGTGCTACATGGCGATGCGATTAACTTTAATAGTGATTCACCCTCCCAAATTACGATTCAGAGCGGCGGAGCGGCGGCAAATACCGCTGCCTGGTTATCCACGGCGAATATAGATTCACATTTTGCCGGTCGAGTTGGTGACGATATTGCAGGTGAAAAACTAATAAGTGATTTAGAGAATCAAGGCGTTACCTGTCATATAACAAAAGTTCGCGGCGCAAACTCAGGGATTGTTGTTGCTCTAGTTGATGGAGATGGTAATCGCACGATGTTTCCCGATTCTGGTGCCAACTCTGGTTTAGATGAATCAGTGCTACCTGCCGAAAAGGACTTTTCTGGATACTATCTTTCAGGCTACGCCCTATTCAATCCAGCATCCACTCCATTTTTTAGGAAGTTGATGGTTGATTTACGCAGTTCAAATGCCAAGATTTTTTTCGATCCTGCATCTGTGGGAATTATGAATCTTCTCGGAAGCGAGAAAGCACTTGAGTTAATAGGGAATGTTGATGTTATTTTTGTAAATGAAGATGAAGCCACGTACTTATCCCTAGAGAAATTAATAGATATGGCTTCAATCGTCATTGTTAAGAAAGGCGCTTTAGGCGCATCTGCAATAACCCGTGGCGGTTTGGAAATCAGTAAACCGGCTCTTTCCACAGAAGTTATTGATACGACTGGAGCCGGCGATGCATTTGCAGCTGGATTTATTGCAGAGTGGCTTAAGACTGAAGATATATCTACCGCTCTAGATAAAGCTTTAACGCTTGCTGCTCAATGTGTATCAAATATCGGTGCCCGACCGAGGGTCATTACCTAGTTTTGTAGCAAGTGATTGGCAGAATCGCGCCGTGGCTAAACGCGAGAGCAAGACTTCACCAAAGGCTGGAGAGTTTCCGGGAAAGATTGTTGATGTTGATGTTTCTAGCGAACTCTCTGATTCATTCCTTGAATATGCCTATTCGGTAATTTATTCACGCGCACTGCCCGATGCTCGCGATGGATTAAAGCCCGTTCAACGTCGAATTCTTCATCAGATGTCAGAGATGGGATTAAAGCCTGATCGTGGACATGTTAAGAGTGCTCGAGTAGTTGGCGAAGTGATGGGAAAGCTTCACCCCCATGGCGATACAGCAATTTACGACGCGCTCGTAAGAATGGCGCAATCATTTTCTATGAGGCTGCCATTAATTGATGGCCATGGAAATTTTGGCTCACTTGATGCTGGTCCTGCTGCTATGCGATATACCGAAGCTAGATTGGCAAGCGCATCGTTAATGATGGTTGAAGAAGTCGATGAAGATACTGTTGATTTCGGTGCAAATTATGATGGGCAAATTTTGGAACCACTTGTACTTCCAGCAGCTTTCCCAAACCTATTGGTAAATGGAGCTACTGGAATTGCGGTAGGTATGGCTACAAATATGGCCCCACATAATTTAGGTGAAGTCGTTACCGCCGCTATTCACTTAATTGAAAACCCAAATGCAACAGTTAAACAGCTTATGAAGATTGTTCCGGGTCCAGACTTTCCAACCGGTGGCACGTTAATAGGAAAGGAAGGCGTACTCGATGCCTACCAGACAGGTAAGGGCGCCTTTAAAGTAAGAGCAAAATCTGAAATAGGAAAAGTTTCGGCACGTAAACAAGGCATCACAATCACCGAATTACCATTCAATATTGGACCTGAGAAGATTGTTGAGCGAATTAGCGATCTGGTTAAGAGTAAGAAGATTCAAGGTATCTCAGACATCATCGACTTAACTGATGGCCAAAATGGAACCAAGGTTGTTGTCGAAGTTAAGAATGGCTTTGAGCCAGAGAAGGTCCTGGAAAATCTCTACAAGCTCTCACCTCTTGAAGATGCATTCTCGATAAATGCAGT
>VFQS010003216.1_pt1 | contig 12631 bp, 11 predicted proteins | sample 3512361 | NCBI WGS metagenome assembly VFQS01 (sample SAMN10412375, study PRJNA504923) | tailings metagenome | isolation source: Relicate 1 Philex TSF3 active mining | place: Philippines
TCGACATTCTGCAGAAGATCCAATCCGAATCGCAGGCGGCCATCGTGTTGATCACCCACGATCTCGGGGTCGTGGCACGGGTCGCGGACCGGGTTCAAGGCATGTACGCCGGGAGAGTGGTCGAGCGAGGGGAGGTGTCGGCGTTGTATTCCGCGCCGACACACCCGTACACGCAGGGTTTGTTGCAGTCGTTGCCCACGGTGGGCCGTGACCGCCTTCAGCCGATTCCGGGGTCTCCGCCCAACATGTTGAATCCCCCGTCGGGTTGTGCCTTTCGTGTCCGGTGTCCGCACGCGATCGATCTCTGCGCGTCAGAGATGCCGAGTCTGCGTGCTGTCGGAGAACTCGAATCGGCCTGTTGGCGAGCCGACGAATTGCGGGGGGCGGTGGCTCGATGAGCGACGCACCCATTCTTCGTGTCGAACATCTGGTGAAGAATTTCGATGTTCGGGGATCCCGCGGTGTCCGTTCGATCAAGAAGACGGTTCAGGCGGTGTCGGATGTGACCTTCCAGGTCTCACGAGGTGAGACCCTCGGTCTCGTCGGTGAATCCGGATCGGGCAAGACGACGGTCGGACGTTGCCTCCTTCGATTGATCGAGCCCACGAGCGGGTCGGTTCGCTTTCAGGATCGCGAATTGGTTGGCATGTCCTCGGGAGAATTGCGTGCTCTGCGCCGCGACATGCAGATCGTGTTCCAGGATCCGTACGCGTCGCTCGATCCCCGGATGACCGTCGGTGCATCGATCGCCGAACCGCTCGAAGTTCAGAAGATCCCTGGTGATCACCAGGCCAAGGTGCGTGAACTTCTCGAACTGGTCGGGCTCTCGGCCGACCATGCTCGTCGTTTCCCCCACGAGTTCTCCGGCGGTCAACGACAGCGTGTCGGCATCGCGCGGGCACTGGCCAGCGATCCGAAACTGCTGGTTCTCGACGAACCGGTGTCGGCTCTCGACGTGAGTATTCAGGCCGGAGTGGTGAACCTGCTCGAGGATCTGCAGGATCGGCTCGGTCTGGCCTTCGTGTTCATCGCCCACGACCTGTCCGTGGTTCGTCACATCTCCGATTCGGTCGCGGTGATGTACCTCGGAAAGTTGGTCGAGGTCGCCGACGCGGAGACGCTCTACGAACGTGCGGCACATCCGTACACCCAGGCGTTGCTGTCGGCCGTTCCGGTCCCCGATCCTGGAGTGGAGAGGTCTCGACGCCGGATCATGCTCGAAGGTGACGTGCCGTCGCCGATCGACCCCCCATCGGGTTGCCGCTTCCGGACTCGATGCCCTCGAGCCGAGGCCCGGTGCGCCACTGAGGAACCCCTGCTCATCGATCGCGGTCAGGGTCATCCGGTGGCCTGTCATTTCCCGGGGTGATCGGATTGGGGCGTGGCTCCGTTAGGATCGCTGATCGTGCGTGATCTGTTGATGTACGTGATGGTCGTGGTCAATGTGGTGTCGATGATCGGTATGGTCGCCGGCATCTTGATGCACAGCGGCAAGGGTGGCGGTCTGTCCGACATGTTCGGAGGGGGCGGAAGCACGGCCCTCGGTTCGGCCGCGGCCGAGCGCAATCTCAATCGCATCACGCTCGTGTTCGTCTTGGTGTGGGTCGTCTCGATCCTGAGCCTGGGCTTCTTGCTCGTCCGATGACGGTTGGTCGCCTCGGGCGACCGGCGGTATCGTGACTCCACACGTCGAAGTGGCGGAATAGGCAGACGCGCTAGCTTGAGGGGCTAGTGATCGTAAGATCGTGGGGGTTCAAGTCCCCCCTTCGACACACAAAGTTCCACCCCGGTGTTCTGGTGAGGGAAATTGACCGTATGGGTGAAAATCCTGCACCAGATCTCCGTTACGGTCGTGGTGTGACACGTCTCCGGTCGCTCGTCGTTGTTGCAGTGTGCGTCGTGGGCCTTGTCATGGGTTCGCTGACTGTCTCCAATCCGGTCGTGAATGCGTCGTCGTCATCGCTGGTGCCCGACTCCGCGGATGATGGTCCCCTCCGTCCGCTGATCGTCGGTGGTTCTCCGGCTGATCCACGGTGGGGAGCCGTGGTTGCCCGTATCGACATCGGTGGCGGACTGTGTTCTGGAACCTTCATCAGTGCCGAGTGGATCCTGACCGCCGCTCACTGCATCTCGGATCGGGCGACCGTCTACGTCGGGTCGACCTCGGTGGCCGGTGTCCGATCGGTCGGACAGGCCACCGGATACGGGCACCCGTACTACTCCTACAACGCGTTCCAGCTGATCTACGACTTCGGCCTGTATCGCCTCGACACGCCAGCGGTGATCGACACATCGTTGATCCCGAAGATCGCGTCCTACGACGACACGGCGGCCTGGTCTCCCGGTACTCCCGTTCAGGCGATCGGTTGGGGAGTGACGAGTGCCGGTGGGTCGGTGTCATCGACATTGCTCGCCGGAAACATGCAGATCGTCGCCAAGTCGAGTTGTGCTGATCTCGATCTGTCGCTCGGAAACGTTTTCGATGCGAGTACGGCGATCTGTACGTATGCCCCAGGTGTGTCGTCGTGCAACGGGGATTCCGGCGGTCCGGTGATGGCGAATGTCGGTGGGGTGTATTCCATCGTCGGTGTGACGAGCTACGGGCCGGTCACGTGCAACGGTCACTCCGTGGCGGCCTGGTCGCCGAGCGCTCTCACATGGATCAGATCGAAGACGGGTCTGCCCCTCGGGTCAGGGTCGGGTCTTCCCTCCAGCAATCTGGAGATCACCCGCGTCTTCGGTCTCGATCGCTACGAGACAGCGTCGGCCGTGGGTGCCATTTGGGAAACCGCGAGCACGGTTTTCGTGGCGACGGGTGACAAGTTCCCCGACGCCTTGGCCGCTGGCGCAGCGGCGAGCGCCTATGGGGTGCCGGTTCTTCTCGTTCGACCGAACAGCGTGCCCGATTCCACTCGGCTCCTGCTCGAACGTCTCATGCCGACGACGATCGTGATCGCTGGTGGCACGGCGGCGATCTCGCAAGCCGTTCAGAATCAACTCGTCGCATTGACCGGGGCGACGATCGAACGTCTGGGTGGAGCTGATCGCTACGTCACCGCCGATCTCCTGACCGGAGATGCCTGGGATTCCTATGTGAGTGATCGAGTTTGGGTCGCGAGCGGCCGAGACTTCGCCGATCCTCTCATCGCGTCGACCGCCGCTGCGGTCTATGGAGACGCCTTCGTCCTGATCGATGGCCTACGTCCGCTGCCGGCGTTCACCCGAACGCGACTGGCGAATCTCGACCCCCTCGACATCACCGTCGTCGGGGCGTCGAGTGCATTCGCCGCCTCGACGCTCGACGAATTGCGAACCTTTGCTTCCGTGACGACGGTCTTCGACCCCAATGTGTCGGATCGGTCCGTTCGGGTGTGGAGCGAGCTGGGTGTGTCCCAATGGGTGGCATTGGCCACTGTGGCGAATTTTCCCGACGCACTCTCCGCCGTACCGTTCTCGGCGCTCGAACCCGTTTCGCCCTTGATGCTCGTTCGCCCGACGGGCGTGACCTCGGCGGTGAAGGGCGAGATGACCCGCCTCGGCGTGTCGAAACTGGCGATCTTCGGTGGTCCGGCGGCTCTCAGCGAGAAGGTGGAAGCCCTGACTCTGTGCCCGTGACGGCAATCAGCCGTCGATGTGCCCCATGAGTGCCGCGAGGAGTGCGTCGTAGTCGTCGTGAGCCGGGAAATGCGGGAATTCCCGTTTGACGTTGTCAGGCGCATGAAAGAGGAACCCGGCGTGAGCCTCGGCGAGCATCGCCGTGTCGTTGTAGGAATCTCCGGCCGCGAAGACGCGATAGTTGAGATCACGTAGGGCTCGTACTGCATGACGCTTCTGGTCGGGCATGCGAAGTTCATAATCGACGATGCGGTCGCTCTCGACGACCAGACGGTGGCACAGGATGGTCGGCATTCCGAGCAAGCGCATGAGTGGTCGGCCGAACTGCTCGAAGGTGTCCGACAAGATGATCACTTGTGTGTGTTCGCGTAGTTCGTCGAGAAAATCCTTGGCTCCTGGAAGTGGACCGAGGTCCGCGATGACCTGTTCGATTCTCGACATGGTCAGACCGTGTCGATCGAGGATGTCGAGTCGGCCTCTCATCAGAACGTCGTAGTCCGGTTCGTCGCGGGTGGTTCGCCGAAGATCAGGAATTCCCGTCGCTTCGGCCACGGCGATCCAGATTTCGGGAACGAGCACCCCCTCCAGATCGAGGGTCACCACGGTTTGGTTCGGTTCGGCGGCAACGGCCATCGTCACTCTCCTACGTCTCGGCGAATTCGATCCTGGAACCAAGCCAGGCCGATCTCGTGTTTGGGGCTGAGTTGTCCGGCGCGGTAGGCGCCGCTGTTCAGATTCCTCTGAACGGCCTCGGCGATCGTCTGATCCTCGTCGAGAGTCACGTTCGACATGTGGATCATCGAGTCGATCGCGGCGTTCGCGTCTTCGGCCGTGAAGTAGTCGTAGACGATTCGCGTTCGGTCGACCGACACCGGAACGATTCGTTCGACGTTCATGGCGTCTGGATACACGTTGATCGCCAGATTCGGGTAGCGGAACACCCAGACACCACTGCTCGCCGATCCGGCCGTGGTCGCCGACTCGTGAAGGCAATACGAATCGTGAGGAACGGATACCTCGTAGGTGTTCAAGTCGAGAGCCGAGCGAAGGAGGGGATGAAGGAGTGGTACGTGATAGGCCTCGAGGTAGTTGTCGACGTATGTCTTCCAGTTGCACGAGAGTTCGCGAATCATTCGACGTCGATGGCGTTGGGCGGAAAATCCGAACTCGTTCACGCGGGAGTCGAGATCGTGCAGACATCGATCGAGCGGTGCATCCATGACGTCGAGTCGAACGAAAACGAGCGGACCCCAGGTCGCCACCTCGATCGGAGTCAAGGAGTTCTCGTCGGCGCAGACGGAGCTCCCGAAATCGCGAGCCGATTTCAAGCAGCCACTCCAATCGAAGGCCCACCCGTGGTAACGACACACCAAGTTGCTGGCGGTTCCCTGTCCGGGCCAGGCGATCACTCCGGCCCGATGAGGACAGACGTTGAGGTACCCCTTCAGCGAGCCATCTGGGGCGCGCACGACGAGGACGGGCCAGCCGGCAACTTCATCGGCGACATAGGACCCGACTTCATTCACGTCGTCGATGGTCGTGAACATCACCCATTCTCGTCGCCAGATCGAAGAACGCTCGGCCTCGTACCTTGCGATGCTCGTGTACCAGTGCGCGTCGAGAGTCGCGGTCACTCGTTCATCGTAGTTCGGGAGCCGTGCTCAGTACCGGGTGCGGATCGGGCAGGCGCATCGGATGGCCGACCCAGACTCCGATGTTGTCGCCGGTCCGACCGGTCGGACCCTCTCGATGGAGGTGGAGGATCAGTCGAGCGACATCCGACGGATTCATCCATGATGCAGCGTCGGCCTCGGACGGTTCACGTCCGGCCAGTTCCACCATCGCCCGGCGAATCATGGGTGTATCGGTGGCTCCGAGGCACACGTTGTTGACACGAATCCCGTAGCGACGGGTCGCCGCCGCCCACACCTGTGTGAGGCCGTTCAACGCCCATTTCGTGGCGTCGTAGGCGTCGAATGCCACCCCACCCAGAGGCCGTCGTGGTTCGGTCGACCACGGGCATGTCGGGGAATCGGCGTGATCGACGACGGTCGGGAAGCCGCAGGTGTGAACGTGATCGGTGGAGACGTTGATGACGTGTCCGGTGCGAGCTTCGATCATGTGGGGGATCACCATCCGCCCGAGTACGAACGGCGCCCGGGAATTGACTCGCCAGAGATCGTCGAAATCCCGAACAGCGGCATCCCACTCCGTATCGATCGGGGTGTAGCGAACCTGACCGGCATTGTTGATCAGGAGATCGATCCGTCCGTGACGCTCCATGGTCGATGTCACGACGTGAGTGAGGAAATCGTCATCGGTCACGTCGCCGAAACAGCGAAGTTCGCCGTCCTTCGTGGTGTCGTTCGTGGTGTCGTCAGCTTCGTGAATGATGGGGTCGTTGTCGACGAGCACCAGATCGAAGCCGGCTGTTCCCAGTACCTGAGCCAAGGCTCGACCCAACCCGGCCGCTGCACCGGTGATGAGGGCGACCGGGGGAGTCATGGCGCGATCAGAGGTCCATGTCCTTGGCGACGATGCTCTTCATGACCTCGGTCGTGCCACCGTAAATCGTGGTGATACGCGCATCGGCGTAGGCGCGCGCGATCGGGTATTCGACCATGTACCCGTAACCACCGAAGAGTTGCAGGCAGGCGTCGATCACCTTCTTCTGGAGTTCCGTGCACCAGAACTTGGCAGCTGATGCATCGGCCGCCGACAGGCGACCGGCGTTCAACGCCACGATGCATTGATCGACGTAGGCCTGGGCCACGTCGACGGCCGTGCGTTGCTCGGCGAGGACGAATTTGGTGTTCTGAAAGGAGCTGATCGTCGTTCCGAAGGCGCGCCGATCCTTGACATAGTCGACGGTCCAACCCACGGCTGCTCGGGCCATCGCGACCCCGGTGATGGCGATCGAAAGGCGCTCTTGCGCCAGGTTCGACGTGAGGTAGTGAAATGCACGCCCCTCGTCACCGAGCCGGTTGGACACGGGCACCATGACGTCATTGAAGAAGAGTTCAGCGGTGTCCTGGCTGTGCATGCCGACCTTGTCGAGGTTGCGGCCTCGTTCGAAGCCGGGCATTCCCCGCTCGAGAACAAGGAGTGACATTCCTGTGTGGCGGGCGGTCGGATCGGTCTTGACGGCCACGATGACGAGATCGCTGTTGATTCCGTTGGTGATGAACGTCTTGGAACCGTTCACGACATAGTGGTCACCATCTCGGCGGGCGGTCGTTGCGATCCCGGCCAAGTCACTCCCGGTTCCTGGTTCGGTCATGGCGATGGCGGTGATCAGCTCGCCGGTGGCGATACCAGGAAGCCAGCGAGCCTTTTGCTCGTCATTGCAGATGTCGGTGAAGTACGGCGTCGTGATGTCGTTGTGAAGGGTGATGCCCTGACCGGCTCCGCCGATTCCTGCGGCGGCCAACTCCTCGGCGATCACCGCATTGAAACGAAAGTCCGTCGAGCCGCCCCCGCCGTACTGCTCGGGAATCGCCATTCCGAGAAATCCATTACGTCCAGCGGACAGATAAAGGTCTCTTGGTGCGATGCCGGCCCTTTCCCAGTCGTCGTAATGAGGGGTGATCTCCTTGGCGACGAAGGATCGGAAACTGTCGGCGAAAGCGAGGTGGTCGGGCTCGTACAGGGTTCGTTCCACGCGGCCATTATCGCCGCTCAGGAACGGCTCATCGGTATCCGGGGGTCAGGCCCAGCCCCCGGCGTAGGCGACGAACTGACCGGTGGTGAACCGACTACTTCCGTCGAGGAACACCATGCAGAACGATGCGAATTCTTCCATCGTTCCCAGGCGACGCATCGGAATCCGAGACTCCAACTTGGCGCGCACTGCCGGATCGTCGGCACCGCTGGCCGCCAAGAAGGCGGGGAAGTCCATGAAGTTGGTGCCGACGGCGTTCACCTGAACTCCGTGCGAGGCGACCTCCGACGCGACGTTCTTGACGAGCATCGTGGCGCCGGCTCGGGCGGCGGAGTAGAGCGGGGCGCCGGGAGTGGGGCGAGCTCCGGAGGCGCTGGTGATCACCAGAATCTGTCCACCGTTCGCGGCCACCAGCGCAGGAGTGACGGCCCGTAAGAAGTGATACGGCTCTTCGACACATCCGACCATCACCTTGCGAAGGTCGTCGATGTCGGAGTTCACGAACGAGCCGGTGACGATCTCTCCGGAGAACATCACTGCCGAGTCGAGGCGTCCGAAACGTTCGAAGGCGGTGGACACGAGACCTCGACACGAGTCGGCCGTGAGACGAGATGCTCCCGCTACCGAAACGATGGTGGCGCCGAGAGCGATGACTTCGTGGACGAGATCTTCGCTGGCATCGCCGGCGACCAGGTCGAAACCCCGTCGGGCGAGATGGCGGCACAACTCCGGGCCGACGTAGAAGCGAGCGTTGGCCACGATGGCCACGGGGCGGGTGGATGTCGGAGACATGGTCGAACCGTAGGTAGTGGCAGGGCTATTGTCAATTGTCACACCGAGCGACAACGACGAAAGAGTGACTGCCGTGGCATCTCCGTCATACGAACCGCAGTTCCAGGGCCGGATCGGCTCCACCTATGCCGAATCCGAGCCGTGGTGGCCCGAGCCGGTCCATCCGGGCGATACCGCACCCAATGTCGTCGTCATTCTGCTCGACGATCTCGGCTTCTCTCATCTCGGCTGCTTCGGCTCGACGATCGACACTCCGAACATCGACCGTCTGGCGGCGGAGGGGCTTCGCTACACGAACTTTCACGTGACTCCGCTGTGTTCTCCGACCCGAGCCGCACTGCTCACTGGGCGTAACCACCATGCCGTGGGCATGCGGTCGATCTCCAACTTCAATTCCGGATTCCCTCACATGCGGGGAAAGATCTCACCCCAGGCAGCCACCGTCGCCGAAATGTTGCGCGATCAGGGGTATGCCACGTTCGCTCTCGGAAAGTGGCACCTCTGTCCGATGACCGAATGCTCGCAGGCCGGACCGTTCGATCAGTGGCCGCTACAGCGCGGTTTCGACCGTTTCTATGGTTTTCTCGACGGCGAGACCGATCAGTTCCATCCCGAACTCGTCTACGACAACCACTGGATCGAACCCCCTGGTCGACCCGAAGACGGGTATCACCTCTCCGAGGATCTGGTCGACAAGGCGATCGAATTCGTTCACGACTCGGTGGGGATTCGTCCCGATCGCCCGTTCTTCATGTATCTCGCCTTCGGAGCGACGCACGCTCCACACCAGGCTCCGGACGAGTACCTCGCGAAGTATCGAGGGGTCTTCGACGAAGGATGGGACGTCTGGCGAGATCGGTGGTTCTCCCGTCAGAAGGATCTCGGTGTCGTGCCGCCCGACACCGAGTTGGCTCCGCGCAATCCGGGTGTCGAGGCCTGGGACGACCTGACCGACAATCAACGGCGTCTCGCCTGTCGTCTCCAAGAAGCGTTCGCCGCTTTCCTCGATCACACCGACGCTCAGATCGGACGGCTGCTCGATTCGCTCGACGCCCTCGGCATCGCCGATGACACCATGGTGGTCCTGTTGGCCGACAACGGAGCCAGTCAAGAGGGCGGGCCCTTCGGAGTGCTTCACGAGATGAAGTTCTTCAACTTCTTGATCGAGACTCCGGACGAAGCGATTCATCGAATCGATGAGATCGGCGGTCCGCATTCACACAGCAACTACCCGTGGGGTTGGTCTCAAGTCGGGAACGCGCCGTTCAAGTGGTACAAGCAGAACACGCACGAGGGGGGCATTCATGTTCCTCTCGTCGTGAGGTGGCCGCGCGGGATTGCCGATCGCGGTGGACTACGGGATCAGTTCCATCACGTCAACGACGTCGTTCCGACGATTCTCGACTCCATCGGCATTCACGCGCCGACGACGTACCGGGGGGTCGAACAGCTGCCGGTGTCCGGAGTGTCGATGTCCTATTCGTTCGGAGACGCAAGTGCGAGATCTCGAAAGACGGTGCAGTACTACGAGATGCACGGTCATCGAGCGATCTACAGCGACGGATGGAAAGCAGTGACCCGGCACGACATGGGCTCGTCATTCGACGACGATCGATGGGAGTTGTACCACGTCGCCGTGGATCGCTCCGAGGTTCATGATCTGGCCGGATTGCATCCGGAGAAACTGAAGGATTTGATCGCTCTCTGGTGGGTGGAGGCCGAGCGGGAAGGCGTGCTGCCACTCGATGATCGCGGTCTCGAACTCATGGGCATCCGATTCGCTGATCACACCCCCCATCCCGAATCGCGCACGTACCGCTACCGCCCCCCGATGAGTCCTCTGCCGGCTCAGGCCGCTCCGGCGCTCGGCGGTCGCAATTGGGACATGGTCGCTCGGGTCGTGCGCAAGAGCGGAGACGGGGGAGTTCTGTACGCCACGGGAACCGAGAACTCCGGGATGAGCTTTTTCGTCGACGATGGTCGTCTGATCTTCGACTACAACATTTTCGGAGAGCATCACGTCGTGTCGTCGTCGCACGTCGTGCCCGAAGGGGAGTCCGAACTTTCCGTTCGCTTCCGACGGGAGGGGAAGACGGCGCGAGCGACACTGCACATCGACGGTCGTGCGGTCGGAGAGATCGAGCTTCCGTTCGTGATGCGTACGATGAGTTCGGTCGGGCCGTCGGTCGGTTACGACCACGGCTCACCGGTCGGCCTCTCGTACGCCGGCCGACGTGATGGGTATCCCTTCGCCGGGGAACTTCGCGAGTTGGTGATTTCGATCGTCGGACGAGTCCACGATGCCGATGCCGCACGATCGGAAGCCCGGTCGACCATGAGTCGCCAATGAGACAGGATGCTCTCGGTCGGGCGAACGTCAGTCGGTGACGATTCGAACCTCGAGAAGAGTCCCGTGAGAACGTCCGCTGAACGTGCGAGTCGTCCCGACGGCGACGACCATCGAATCGCCGTCCTCGAGGACGTGTGATTCGCCGTCGCAAGTCACCGAGCCGTCGAGGACGAAGACCAGTACGAAGGTTTTCGGCGGAACCGGACCGATCTTCCATGTGTCGTCGGCAGAGGTCCGAACGATCCGAACGTCGGCCCGACCATTCGTCGCGGTTGCGATGCCGGTGTCGCACCACGTCGCTCCGGATTCCGATCGAACCGGACGTTCGCCCGCCAGGGTGTGTCGAACGAAGGACTGTCCACCCCATGTCCGAGATGGGTCGACCGGGCTGGAACGGAAATCGAAGTCGTGATCGGCGATGGTGATGTGGTCGGCCGGATAGCCGACCTCCACGACGTGAAGGTCGTCGGAACTCTCGAGAACCCGGTGCCGGATTCTCGGAGGTTGGATCACGCATTCCCCGGCGTGCAGAACGAAGGGTTCGCCTTGGGATTCGTACGCCAAGCGCACCCATCCGCGATGAACGAAGATCAACTGGAAGATCACTTCGTGAAAGTGGGGATAATCGGGGACCGGGCCCCCAGTGGGGATTCGAATGTGCGAAGCGATCACCGCGCCACCCTGGCGATCCGGAACCAGATCTCGGTAATGCATTCCGGCTCGACCGACGTTCCATGCGTCGTTCTCGGCCGATCTCGAAACCGTGGCCGACGAGACCAGAGTCGGGGTGACGAAGGCCGGCGGTGGAGCGACCAGACGAGTCCCGTTCGGCGACCGATCGGTCACCGGAGAAATGTCGAGTGACTCGATCGTCACGCCGACACTCTCGCCCCTCACGATCACCAATCGCAATCCGTGGCCGTCGAGGGTCACGCGACGCGGATCGTCGGCCGGGAACACGTCGACCACTCTCCAACCGTGTGACACGAAGAACTCGACTTCAGCCGCGACGTCGTGGCACGGGATTCGAACGACGGCATTCGGTGACACCCCAGGAACTGTAGCGACAGTCGGTTCTCGGAGTCCCGATGTCGTGTGTCAGAGTCGTTGCATGCCGACCTTCGACCACGGGGGAGCCACGTCGTATTTCGTCGTCCTCGATGGCGAAAGTTCACACCGGCCGAGAATGTTCGTGAACGGTTCCGGGTCCACCGTCGACGACGTTCTCCCGATCCTCGGAACGTTCGCCCAGGGGGCTCCTTTGGCCGTCCTCGACCATCGAGGAATGGGCAAGAGTTCGATGCCGCCGTCCGTCCCGTCCATGGCCGAGTATGCCGCGGACGTCGTGGCGCTGGCCGAGCACCTCGCATGGGACGCCTTCGACCTCATCGGCGTGAGTTTCGGCGGCATGGTGGCTCAGGAGGTGGCGATCCACCACCCCGAACGAGTGTCGCGTCTGGTTCTGGCTTGCACGTCCTCGGGTGGAGCCGGCGGTTCGTCGTACCCTCTCCATGACGTCATGGGTCTCTCCGAGACGGACCGGCGTCGGGTGCTCCCGCGTCTGCAGGATTCGCGTTTCGACGAGGAGTGGCTGGCCACCCACGAGGGTTTGGTCGAACGCATGGTCGTCGCACCACGGACGCGGCCGAACTCCGAGGGATACGTGATGCAGATGGAGGCGCGTCGTCGCCACGACACGTGGGATCGGCTGACCGCCATCCAGTCGCCGACTTTCATCGCAAGTGGGGTCTTCGATGGGATCGCACCGGCGGCCAATGGTCGCCGTCTGGCGACACGGATCACCGGGTCGCGTTTCCAGGAGTACCAGGGAGGTCACATGTTCTTCCTGCAGGACCAGTCGTTCTTCCTCGACCTGGCAGACTTGCTGTCCGAACCAGATGACGACTGTGGTGGGGTCTGACATGAGCGGAATTCGATTCGACGACCGAGTCGTGGTGATCACCGGAGCCGGCCGAAATCTCGGTCGCGAGTACGCACTCGCTCTCGCATCGCGCGGTGCTTCGGTTGTGGTCAACGATCTCGGAGTCGGCATCTCCGATTCGGACGGACGGGCTCAGGCTCCGGCACGAAACCCTGCTGATGACGTCGTGGACGAAATCGTCGCCCTCGGAGGAATCGGCGTGGCCAATCACGACACGGTGAGCTCCCCGGCCGGAGGACGAGCGATCATCGAACAAGCACTCGATTCGTTC
>VFQS010003218.1_pt1 | contig 12622 bp, 12 predicted proteins | sample 3512361 | NCBI WGS metagenome assembly VFQS01 (sample SAMN10412375, study PRJNA504923) | tailings metagenome | isolation source: Relicate 1 Philex TSF3 active mining | place: Philippines
GGCGCGCTGGCCTGATGGCTTCCGCTGTCCCCGCTGCACGGCCAGGACCATGGGCTGGTCCATGGGTACCCAGCAGATCGTTGAGGGCTTGGCGGTGCCGCTACTGCTTCTCTTCGAGAAGGCTTCGCCTACGCAGAAGCCTGCCGCTTGGCAAAACGCTCCATCCCAAGCAGCGAACCCTGGTTACTCAGGATGGCGAGGATTCCCACCAACAGCATCCACCACTACGGGAAGCGCACCCCACGCCGCATGCGGTAGTCGGGCAACGCCTTGAGGAAGCTGATCAGATCGGTTGCGGCAGAGGGGTTCTGGAGTGGCGAGGTCAAGGGTGCGAGGCGTGATCTCGCCAGAAAACCATTGCCGCGGGCAGCCCGCCAGGGCTACTGAGACAGACTTCTAATGGACCCTGATCACTCTGTGGCCTGATGCCCCACCAGCGCCTGAGCGAGACCGACATCTGCGACCGGTTCATTACACCAGCTCTGCATCAAGCGGGCTGGTTGCGGGAGCAGATTCTGCGCGAGCACAGCTTCACGGCTGGGCGGATCACGGTGCGCGGACGGCTGGTGGCCCGCGGCAAACCGCGGCGGGCCGACTATGTGCTGCTGGTGGGCCAGGTGGCGCTGGCGGTGATCGAGGCCAAGGACAACAGCCATGCCGTCGGCGATGGCATGCAGCAGGCGCTGGCCTATGCGGACGCCCTGCAGACGCCGTTCGTGTTCGCCAGCAACGGTGATGGCTTCGTGCTTCACGACCGCACCGGGCTGAGTGAGCAGCGCGAGAGCCAGCTCAGCCTGGAGGCCTTCCCAGGCCCTGAGGAGCTCTGGCGCCGCTACTGCCGTTGGAAGGGGCTCTCGGATGACCAGCAACGGGTGGCGCTGCAGCCCTACTACGACGGCAGCAACCGCAAGGAGCCCCGCTACTACCAGCGCAACGCGATCCAGAAGGTGGTGGAGGCGATCGCCAAGGGGCAGACGCGGCTGCTGCTGGTGATGGCCACCGGCACGGGCAAGACCTTCGTGGCGTTTCAGATCATCTGGCGGCTGTGGAAGGCGAAGCAGGCCAAGCGGGTGCTGTTCCTGGCCGATCGCAACGTGCTGGTGAACCAGACGATGACCAACGACTTTCGGCCGTTCGGTCAGGCGATGGCCAAGCTGAGCACGAGCTCCAACACGATCGAGAAGGCCGATGGCTCGCTGCAGGAGCTGACGCTGGCGCTCGACAGGCAGCGCCGGATCGATCCCTCCTACGAGATCTACCTGGGCCTTTACCAGGTACTCACCGGGCCAGACGAGCGACAGAAGCTCTATCGGGACTTCTCACCCGACTTCTTCGATCTGATCGTGGTGGATGAGTGCCATCGCGGCAGCGCGGCGGAAGATTCGGCCTGGCGCGAGATTCTCGAGTATTTCGCCAGCGCCGCCCAGCTCGGGCTCACCGCCACACCAAAGGAAACGAAGTATGTGTCGAACATCCACTACTTCGGTGAACCGATCTACAGCTACTCGCTGCGCCAGGGCATCCACGACGGCTTCCTGGCGCCCTACAAGGTGATCCGTGTGCATCTCGATATTGATGTGCATGGCTATCGCCCGAAACGGGGTGAGGTGGACAAAGACGGCAGGGAGATCGAGGACCGCCAGTACAACCAGAAGGATTTTGACCGAGTTCTGGTGATCGATGAGCGCACGCGACGTGTTGCACGGTGGATCACGGCATATCTCAAGGCCAGTGGCGATCGCTTCCAGCCCACGATCGTGTTCTGCGTCGACACCGAGCACGCCCTGCTGATGCGCCAGGCCCTGATCAACGAAAACCAGGACCTGGTGCAGCAGCACCCCAACTATGTGATGCGGATCACGGGGAATGACACCGAAGGCATGCTGCAGCTCGACAACTTCATCGATCCGCTGGAGCCGATGCCGGTGATCGTCACCACCTCGCGGCTGCTGTCTACCGGTGTTGATGTGCAGACCTGCCGGTTGATCGTGCTCGATCGCGAGGTGGGCTCAATGACCGAGTTCAAGCAGATCGTCGGCCGCGGCACCCGCCTGCATGCCGAGACGGGCAAGGAGTACTTCACCCTGGTGGATTTTCGCCAGGCGAGCAACCATTTCGCCGATCCCGACTTCGATGGCGAACCAGTGCAGATCTACGAACCCGGTGAGGGTGATCCGCCACTGCCGCCGGAAACCGGCACTACCTCGGAGGGTGAGGATCCTGATGGGCTGGACGGGGAAGACGCTGACGATCCGGATCGCGAATCCGGGCTCAGCGGTGGCCCCGACGACCCCGAAGGTCCGGGCCTGGGCACAGGAACGGGCGGGGGCGGGGAACCGCGCCGCAAGGTCTACATCAAGGGCCGCCCCGTGCTCGTGCTCAGCGAGCGGGTGCAGTATCTCGATGAGCAGGGAAAGCTCGTCACCGAATCGCTGCGCGACTACACGCGCCGGCTGGTGCGCCAGCAGTACGCCGATCTCGACGGCTTCCTGCGCCGCTGGCGGGGAGAGGAGCGCAAGCAGGTGATCCTCAAGGAGCTGGCCGAGGAAGGCCTACTGCTGGAGGCGTTGCAGGAGGAGGTGGGCCGCGAGCTCGACCCGTTCGATCTGATCTGCCACATCGCCTACGACCAGCCGCCCCTTAGCCGAGCCCAGCGGGCGGCTCGCCTGCGCCGCGATGTCTTCAGCCGCTACGGTCCCCAGGCACGAGCGGTGCTGGAGGCACTGCTCGACAAGTACGCAACGGAGGGCGTGGTGGACGAGCTCGACAACGTCAGGATCCTGGCGATCCCGCCGTTCAGCCAGATGGGGACCCAGCTGCAGCTGATTCGTGAGTTCGGAGGCAAGGGTGGCTTTGAGCGCGCCGTCCACGACCTGCAGGCCGAGCTCTACCGGGAGGCTGCCTGAGCGATGGCCACCTCAGCGCGGACAGCCGTCAAGGCGATTCAGGACATCATGCGCAAGGACGTGGGCGTCGATGGCGATGCCCAGCGCCTGTCGCAGCTGTGCTGGCTGTTTTTCCTCAAGATCATCGACGACCAGGACCAGGCCCTGGAAGTCACCGAGGACGACTACCGCTCACCACTGCCGGAGCATCTGCAGTGGCGCAGCTGGGCCAAGGATCCGGAGGGCATGACCGGCGACACGCTGCTGGAATTTATCAACCAGGAGCTATTCCCCTATCTCAAGGAGATGCCCCTCAAGGGCTCCCACCCCCACCGGGCCCAGGTGGTGCGCGAGGTGTTCGCCGATGCCTTCAACTACATGAAGTCTGGCCAGCTGCTGCGCCAGGTGATCAACAAAGTGGAGGGCATCGATTTCAACAATCTGGCCGACCGCAAGCATTTCGGCGATGTGTATGAGCAGCTGCTCAACGATCTGCAGAGCGCCGGCAATGCGGGCGAGTACTACACCCCCAGGGGCGTCACCAGCTTCATGGTGGATCGCATCGATCCCAAACCCGGCGAGACGCTGCTCGACACATCAGGCGGCACAGGCGGCTTTGTCACCTGCTCCATCCGCCACATGCGCGAGCGCTATGTGAAGACCCTCGCGGATGAACAGGCGATGCAGGCGGGCCTGCGGCTGATCGAGAAGAAGCCACTGCCCTACATGCTCTGTGTCACCAACATGCTGCTGCACGGCATCGAGGATCCCAGCTTCGTGCGGCGCGACAACACCCTGGCGCGGCCGTATCGCGACTGGGGTGTGGCCGATCAGGTGAACGTGATCCTCACCAATCCGCCATTCGGTGGCGTGGAGGAAGACGGCATCCAGGACAACTTCCCGGCCGAGTTCCGCACCCGCGAAACCGCGGATCTGTTCCTGGCGTTGTTCATCCGATTGCTCAAACCCGGCGGCCGCGCCGGCGTGGTGTTGCCCGACGGCACGTTGTTCGGCGAGGGGGTAAAGACAAGGCTCAAGCAGCAGCTACTGAGCGAGTGCAACCTGCACACGATCGTGCGGCTGCCCAATTCGGTGTTCAAGCCCTACGCCAGCATCGGCACCAACCTGCTGTTCTTCGAGAAAGGCAAGCCCACCGAGGAGATCTGGTACTACGAGCAGCCAGTGCCTGAGGGCCAGAAGGCCTACTCGATGACCCGCCCGATCCGAGCTGAGCATTTCGCCGATTGCGTGGCCTGGTGGGGTGGCCCCAACCGCGAGGGCCGGGTGGAAACCGAGCAGGCCTGGCGCGTGCCGATCGCCCAGATTCAGGAGCGCAACTTCAACCTCGACCTCAAGAACCCCCACGTGACAGCCTCAGACCACGGCGATCCCGAAGAGCTGCTGGCTGAGCTGCAGACCGCCGAGCGGCAGGCCGTCGCGCTGCGCGACCAGCTCAAGGCGATCCTGGCGGAGGCGCTGCTGCGATGAAGCCCGCCCGTAGCTCAGGGGCTACAGTGAGGCCATGCGGGTCCTGAAGGCGGAGGCCTATGCCCAGTGGATCGACAACCTCAGAGACTCAGCGGGCCGGGCTCGAGTGCTTATGCGGGTCGACTGCCTGATTCACGGCAACCCTGGCAACCACCGCAATCTCATGGAGGGAGTTTCGGAACTGAAGATTGATGTGGGGCCTGGCTACAGGGTGTACTACAGCCTCCGAGGTGATGAGCTCCTCTTACTCCTGGCCGGTGGCAGCAAGGCGAGCCAACCCAGAGACATTGCCAGGGCTCTCGAACTGAACCGTCGATTTCCGAGCGATTCCCGATGACCAACGTCCAAGCCGCCTCCAATCTCTCCGCAGAAACCCTCTCTCCCTATGACGTTGCCGAGCACCTGAGAACACCGGAGGAGATGGCGGCCTATCTCGATGCCTGGCTGGAGGAGGCACCGGATGACGTGGCCGGCATCGCCCGTGCTCTTGGGGACATGGCTCGGGCCAAGGGGATGACCCAGGTGGCCAGGGATGCCGGCCTGAGTCGCGAGAGTCTCTACCGGGCCCTCAGTGCCGACGGCAATCCGAGCCTGGCCACGGTGCTCAAGGTGATCCGAGCTCTGGGCCTGCGACTGCATGCCGAGGCCGCGGTGGCTGAGGCTTGAGTCAAGCCCGATGAACGCCGACCGCCTGCTGGCCCTGTTCGAGCGCATCAGCGAAGCCCCGGACGCGATCCCCAGATTGCGCCGCTTCATCCTGGATCTGGCGGTGCGGGGCAAGCTGGTGGAGCAGGATCCGGAGGATGAGCCGGCGGAGGAACAGCTTGCGCGCATTATTGAAGCCAAGATCCTGCGTGGCCGAAGGGAACGCACGAATAAGAAGAAGCGATCGGAGCTTGCTGACGAATCACTGGGCCTTCCTCTTCCCGCTTTATGGACAGCAGCACCCCTTGCCGATCTGGCCACTGTCTTAAATGGACGAGCCTACAAGCAGTCAGAGCTACTAGATGCCGGGACGCCAGTTCTGAGGGTCGGCAACTTATTTACATCCAACAAGTGGTACTACTCCGATCTAGAGCTGGAGGACGACAAATATTGTGACGACGGGGATCTGATATTCGCCTGGTCTGCATCATTTGGGCCATTCATTTGGAATGGCGGCCGGGCGATCTATCATTACCACATATGGAAGCTGCCACTCCACAGCCCTGCAGACCTGTCTCGCGACTACCTGTATCTTTATCTTCTCAATAAAACCGACGAAATCAAGGCTTCAGGTCACGGGATTTCCATGGTCCACATGACCAAGGAGAAGATGGAACGGCTGGAAGTTCCCCTCCCACCCCTCGCCGAACAACACCGCATCGTCGCCAAGGTCGATGCACTAATGGCCCTCTGCGATCAGCTGGAGGCCGCCCGCATGCAGCGCGAGCAGTACCGCGAGCGTTTGGTGGCATCCAGCCTGCAGCGCCTCAACCAACCCAGCGACGAGCCGGAAGCCTTCCGCAGCGATGCCCGCTTTGCCCTGCAGGTGCTGCCCAGCCTCACCACCACCCTGGCCCAGATCAAGCAGTTGCAGCAGACGATCCTGAACCTGGCGGTGCGGGGAAAGTTGGTGGAGCAGGATCCGGAGGATGAGCCGGCGGATGAGCTATTGGCTGCAATCGACCGAGATGTTGAGGATGCAGTGAATGGGGGCCGAATGAGAAATCCCAAATGCATTACCAAGTACGAAGGGATACGACAGTACGACCTTCCTGCCTACTGGGCCTGGACACAACTCGGACGTCTTGTTGCTGCGGAGGATGGGGCCATGTGCGATGGTCCCTTTGGCAGCAAGCTCAAAACAGAGCATTACATATCTACCCCGGGATATTCAGTCGTTCGACTGGGGAATATTGGGATTGGCGACTTTGTCTGGGGGAAAGAAGGATATATTTCACGTGATCATTTTGAGTCACTGCGTCCTAATCATCTTGTGGCCGGCGATCTCATGGTGGCAGGTCTTGCCGATCCTCTTGTGCGTTGCTGCGAGGTTCCGGCGGACTTGGGTCCGGCTGTCAATAAAGCAGACTGCTTCAGGGTACGCCTTCATTTTCTCGTCGACAAAAACTATATTCGATGGTATCTAAATTCACCCGTTGCAAAGCGGTTCGCGGGCGATGAAAACCACGGGATGACTCGTGAGCGAATCAATCTGTCGAACGCCAAAGCTCTCCCCATTCCCCTCCCGCCCCTCGCCGAACAACACCGCATCGTCGCCAAGGTCGATGCATTGATGGCTCTTTGCGATCAGCTGGAGCATCAGCTCAGCCAAGCCGAGCAGAGCCGTCGGGGGCTGCTGGAGGCGGTGTTGCGGGAGGCGTTGGTGGAACCGGAAAGAATGCTCACCTCAGCAGCCGGGGCTTCCGCAGCATGAACGACACTCCTATCCTGGAACCAAGCCCCACGGCTGGTTGCAGCATGCGGATCGACAGCCTGCTGCTGGAAAACTTCAAGGGCTTCAAGCGCCGAGAACTGCTGTTTCATCCGCAGTTCAACTTGATCGTGGGTGAAAACGGAACCGGTAAAACCTCTCTGCTCGATGCGCTGGCGGTGGCCATTGGCAGTTGGTTTCTGGGCGTCTCAGGTGTGGAAACGCGACATATCCGGCCTGAAGAAGTGCGCCTGCAGGCATTCTCATCAGATGCCGGCACCAACTGGGAAGGCCAATTTCCCTGTGTGATTCAGGCCAGCGGTTCCATCCTGCATCAACCCCTCACCTGGCAGCGCAGCCTCAACCGCCCCGGTGGACGTACAACCCGCACCAGTGCCGTCAACATCAAAGCCGTAGCCGAACGAGCAACCCGCAGCGTCCGTGCTGGTGAGCCGGTGGTGCTGCCTCTGGTGTCGTATTACGGCACGGGACGTCTCTGGAATACCCCGAGGGAGCAGGGGCAGGTGAAGGAGCCGCCAACCGGATTGCTGACCAAGGAACTGTCGCGCCTCGATGGCTACAAGACCAGCGTCGATCCGCGCCTCTCGGTGAGTGCGCTGACCCAGTGGATCGCCCGCCAAGCCTGGCTCACTTTTCAGCAGGGCGGCCACGAAAGCCCCATCTTTCAAATGGTGCGCCATGCGCTGACGCGCTCCATTCCGGGCGCTGAGGCGTTGTCCTTCGACGCCAAGCTCGGTGAAGTGGTGATCCGGTTCGCCAATGGTGATCAGCAGCCATTCATGAATCTGAGCGATGGTCAGCGGTCGATGCTGGCCCTCGTGGGCGACCTGGCGCAGAAGGCCGCCACCCTCAACCCACACCTCGGCGCTGAAGTGCTTCAGAAAACGGAAGGTGTGGTGTTGATCGATGAACTCGATCTGCATCTCCATCCCACCTGGCAACGCCATGTGATCGAGGATTTGCGGTCTACCTTCCCCGGCCTCCAGTTCATCTGCACCAGCCATTCGCCCTTCCTGATCCAATCCCTGCGCTCAGGAGAGGAACTGCTGATGCTGGACGGTCAGCCCACAGCGAAGCTTGGCGATCTGTCGATCGCCGAGATTGCTGAAGGGATTCAAGGCGTGCCTGATACCAGCGTGAGCGCTCGCTATGCCGAGATGAAGGATACGGCCAAGTCTTTTCTGGAGGAGCTGCAACAGGTCAGCTACACATCGGCAGACAAGCTGGCTGCATTCAAGGAGAAACTGACAGAAGCATCCGCTCCATTCGCCGACAACCCTGCTTTTCAGGCGCTGCTGGAGCTGGAGCTCGTTGCCAAGATGGGTTCTGGGTCGTGAGGTCGATTCGGCGCGGTGCCTCACCCCGTCAGGGTGACTTCAGCAACTACCGCGATGCTCTCCCTGATTTGGTAAGCAGACTGGGCATGTACTGCAGCTACTGCGAACGCTACGTCGCTACCCAGATTGCTGTTGAACACATTCAACCCAAGGGGCTTCCTGCCTATCAGCCTTTGCAAGGTCGCTGGGAGAATTTCCTGCTGGCTTGCGTGAATTGCAATTCCACCAAGAAAGACAAACCGGTCTCACTATCTGATGTTCTGCTGCCCGACCGTGACAGCACGGTCGCCGCCTATCTCTACAGTGCAGATGGCGAGATTCAGGTCTCCTCCGATCTCAATGCTCATGCCCAGCAGCTGGCCCAGTCCACCCTTGCCCTGGTGGGTCTGGATCAACGCGGCCTAGCTATCGCTGACGCCAACGGCCGCCTGATTGCTCTGGATCGGGTCAAGCAGCGAATGCTTGCCTGGCTGAAGGCCGATCGTGCCAAACAGCTGTTTGCTTTGCAGCCAGATAATGCAGCTGTGGCTGAAATGGTGGTTCATCTCGCTCAGGCAACAGGCTTCTTCAGCATCTGGATGGAGGTCTTTCGCGCTGAGCCAGAGATGCGTCGTCGCCTGATCGATGCTTTCCCCGGCACTCGCGAGAGTGGCTGCTTCGATCCCCAGCACTCCAAGCCGATTCAACCTGCCCCGAATCCAGATCATCTACCCCATGGAGGCAAAGTGTGAGACATCCTGTGGTCGCCAAGGTCGACGAACTGATGGCCCTCTGCGATCGGCTGGAGCAGCAGCTCAGCCAGGCCGATCAGAGCCGCCGGGGGTTGCTGGAGGCGGTGTTGCGGGAGGCGTTGGTCGGCAGACTGCCAGAGAGGCCGGAGGAACGCGATGCTGCACTCTGATGTCCGCGGACTGAACCAGGTTCTGCCACACACCCTTCTGTGATGCTCAAGGCTCTCACAATCAGCGACTTCACGGTTTTCTCCAAGGTGGAGCTCCAGTTCGGCGGCCTCAACGTGATTCACGGCGAGAATGGGAGCGGCAAAACCCACCTGCTGAAACTCGCTTACAGCCTTGTGGCCAGCTTGGTGCCAGCAGCCAATGAGCCTGCTGGAGAGCGCCCCACCAAAGCATTGCTGGACCAACGTATTGGAGCCAAACTTGTGGGTGTTTTCCGGCCTGATCGCGGCAAGTTAGGGCGCCTGGCACGGCGGACACAAGGCCATAAGCGTGCCGAGATTGATGCCGACTTCGGGTCTGAGGGTCAACTTTCCTTGTCGTTCTCGACGCAGAGTGATCGAGCCGTTAAGACCGATCGGCTACCCCCCGAGTGGTTTTCACAGACACCGGTGTTCCTGCCAACGCGTGAATTGTTATCGGTTTACCCCGGATTTGTCAGTCTCTATGCCACCCAGGCGATCCCCTTTGATGAAGTTTGGCGTGATACCTGCGTGATGCTGGGTTCGCCCATTGCCAAGGGGCCTCGCAAGCGAGAGGTGGCCGACCTGCTTGCCCCTCTGGAAACCTCACTCGGAAGCAAGGCCCTGCTTGAAGGGGATCGCTTCTTCATTCAGATGGATGCACCCAGAATGAAGGTCGAAGCGGATCTCGTGGCAGAGGGATATCGAAAGCTCACCATGCTGGCACGATTGATTGCCAATGGCAGCATCGATGACAAGGCCATGCTGTTCTGGGATGAGCCGGAGGCCAACCTGAATCCCCGGCTGATCAAGGCTTTGACCCCCTTGCTGCTGGATCTGGCGTCAGCGGGAGTTCAGATCTTTATGGCTACTCACAGCCTTTTCCTGATGCGCGCTCTCGAAATGGAGCGACAGCGACGCGACTTTGACAAAGCCCAGTTCATCGGCCTCAAGCAGTCTTCCGATGGCGTCACCATCTCCCAGGGGCCGATGCTCACGCAGTCGGGCGACATCATTGCCCTTGATGAGGATGTCCTTCAGGCTGAACAGCTTCTGGATCAGGCCATGGGAGTCCGCTGATGGCCAATGCTCCAATTCCCGTTGAGCAGCTCAGCTTTTCTTTTGACAACTCTGTTGTCCCCTTTCAGTACGAGGTGGCCGGACAATGTGTGGATGGGTGGCCAAGAGGCGCCAAGGTTGTTGACGTCGTGGTACACGATCGAGACACTCCTCCCGATGTGACCTGGCTGATCGAGGCCAAGGACTATCGGATTATCACCAATCCTCCGAGGCCCAGCAATCTCGGGGGCTTGGCAGCGACAGTTGAATCAAAGGTTCGGGATTCTCTGGCTTCTTTCCCAGTGGTTGCCCAGCAAGCCAGTGATCTTGCTGCCCGCTCTCATGCCGGGATCTCATCGACCTCACTGCGCTTTCGCGTGGTTCTGCATCTTGAGCCGCACCCTCAGCTGGGAGCACATGCTGCTCTATTCCCCGTTAACTGGGCAGCGAATATCTTGCTACAGCTCCAAAGCCGTTTATCTGATATCGATCCCTCTCCATTGGTTCTCAACATAGCACGTACGCCTGCATCTCAAGTTCCCTGGTCTGTCGTCTGATCCACCACGCCATGCAGTCATCGTCTGATCCAGCCAAAAATCCTGACGATCATCAGAACGGCATCCAGGAGATTCATATCGCCGGCTTCTGTTCCCTCAAGGAGGTTTGCCTCGAACCAGGCAGGCTCACGGTGCTCATTGGGCCGAATGGTGCCGGCAAATCCAATCTGCTGCAGGCCTTGCGTCTGATTCCCTTACTGCAAACTCGCTCTCTGCAGCGCTACGTGGCTGATCATGGCTTCGGAGCCGCACTTCTGCATTACGGGGCCAAAGTCACCGAAGCCATTGATCTCGGTGTGGTGATCAGAGATCAGGGAACCACCTACCGCTATGACGCTCGTCTGGCTTTTGCTCCAGATGACACGCTGTATTTTCAGACTGAGAACGCCGCCAGGGTCAATCCCGATGACACTTGGGCCATCAGCTCGCTAGGCGGTGGCCACCGGGAATCCCACCTTCTCGATGAGGTGTATCGCGATTCAACCGTGGCTGCGGTGAACGAGTGGATGGGCCGGATGACCTTCTACCACTTCCACGACACCTCGGCCCAATCGAAGCTGCGCACGCATGCACGACGAGAGGACGATCGCTATCCCCGTTCCGATGGTTCCAATCTCGCGGCCTACTTGCTCCGCCTGAAGGAGAGTGGCGACAGCGCCGATCAGAAGGCCTGGCAGCGCATCAACCGCCATTGCCGCCACATCGCACCAGCCATCAAGCAACTGGATCCTGTTGCAGTGAATGGCAGTGTGCGCCTCGACTGGATCGACGATCGCGATGAACGTTTCGGTTGCCACCAGTTCTCCGATGGCACGCTGCGGGCGCTGGCACTGATTACGGTGCTCTCCCAGCCCAGTGAGCGCTTGCCCAGGCTGATCAGCATCGACGAGCCCGAGCTTGGCCTGCATCCCTCCTCCATTGCCTTGATCACCGAGCTCTGCCACTCAATCTCGCGTCACACCCAGATTGTTCTCTCCACCCAGTCCACGGAGCTGCTGGATTACTTCAACGCCGATGAGGTGGTAGTGGTGGAGCGGCAGCAAGGGGAAACCAAGCTCACCAGGCTGAGCAGTGAAGCCCTGCAAAGCTGGCTGGAGGATTACAGCCTCAGCGAGCTTTACGACAAGGGCGTGATCGGAGGCAAGCCTTGATGGCCGATCCGGTTCGGCGATTGATTATTGCCGTGGAGGGGCAAACAGAGGACAACTTCGTGCGGCGCATCCTGCGGTCTCATCTTTGGGGCTTTGGAATTGTTGTCTCAGCCACAATTGTCGGCAAAGCCAAGGCAGCTGCAAGGGGCAACAGCGGCAATGGAGCTCGTGGTGGCGGCTGCTACGCCGACTGGGAACGCGATATTCGTAACTGCCTGAAGGACAACCCGTCGCCTGAGTTCAGGCTCACAACCCTGTTTGACTTATATGGGCTGCCGGATGACTTTCCGGGGCGCGATCGCATCGCCTCGGATCGCAGCCAAGCCGATCGTTGCAATCGCCTGGAGCTGGCCATGGCAAGCCGGATTGATGACTGGCGATTCATCCCTTATCTGCAACTGCATGAGTTCGAAGCCCTGGTGATCGCCTGTCTTCCTGACCTTGAGGCCCTATACGACGCTCCAGACCAGTTGGCTGGGCTCATACGTCTGCAAGACGATGTGAGCTCACTGCAGCCAGAAGAGATCAATGATTCCAAGGACACGGCGCCCAGCAAGAGGCTGGAGCGCCTGATTCCTGGTTACAGCAAGACACAGCATGGACCGGATGTGATTGAACGCGCTGGTCTGGCCCATGTGCGCGACCGATGCCCTCGTTTCAACGCCTGGCTGAGGTGCTTGGAGGGCTTGGGCGCGACCACTGCTACGGAGGCTTCGAGGGCGTGAATCGACTCCGGAGACCCAACCCGGTCGGCTCACCTTCAAGGCTCAGCTCAGGGCTCATTAGAAG
>VFQS010003219.1_pt1 | contig 12621 bp, 22 predicted proteins | sample 3512361 | NCBI WGS metagenome assembly VFQS01 (sample SAMN10412375, study PRJNA504923) | tailings metagenome | isolation source: Relicate 1 Philex TSF3 active mining | place: Philippines
CCGATCTCCCCAAAACCCCAAAACCCCAAAGGTCTTTTGGCTGATTTGTATAAGTAATTAATAATTCCGCAATAATTTAAAGATAGATGGAGTAAAAAATAGATGAGTTGCTTAAGCAGCTCCATAAGTATCTCTTCGCTGACTCCGAACAAGTCGTCAACGAAATGAGAATTTACTTACTCGATGAGACACTCAAGGAGGCTGATTTAGGTAAGTCAACTCTAATATATATATGTGTATCACCGATTGTTTAGCCTTTATAAGTTCTAAAATATTCAACTCCAAGGAGTCTTTTCTTGAGTTTTTGCGGCAAAATGCACAACTCAATGACAAATTGCTTGCTTCAGTGAAAAAGAAGCTATATGAGCTTCTGGTTGATTTCTTGAAGCTTCACCCTCGGGAGATCTCTGGGTATCTCTTACAGATCAAGGACACATGTTTGTTGTCATTCCGCAGTGACTAAAATTCGTTGGTCAAAGAGGCAAGTCTGCAGCTGCTCATCAAGCTTATTGAAAGTTTTCCAGCCAAAGAGATTGAAACAATTGTCAAACCCAAGGACTTACTGATCATATTGTTGGATGAAATCAAGCTCCGCAGACCATCAGCATCAGTAAAGGGTGCCATCTGGAATCTGGTCGGACTACTTCACGAGAAGTATGGCCTCGATGAATTTCGCGTGGAGTCACAGGACGTTCAGTTTATATCTCTGATTGAACAAATGAAGTCAGATAAGCCTGAGATCAAAGCAATACAGGGTATTATGAAAGGGTTCGTTCACTCTCTTGCTGGAGACATTTAGGCTTGCACTCTAGATGAGGATCAGATCGATGCCATGTATATTATGCTAAAGACAGCGATGCAGCCGATTGCCGATATGATGAACAAGCAAGTAATGAAGGCTGCTATGAAACTCCTTGGGACTCACATTAAAATATTCAGGAAGAACATCGTCAAGCAGGCAGTTGAGCTTGTCACCCAAGTCCTCAAGATATGTATACATGAAAATATGGAGGTCAGAGATGCAGCTAATGATCTTTTGGGCAGACTGATGTCTCAAATTTCTGAGAGTCTTACCTTGGAAACTCCAGCGCACAGAGAAGTCTTCAGACTAATTCAGTCTAAGTTTCAGGAAATTCTCGAGGACCCCAACCATGCAAACGTTCTTCTTATCTCTACAATTAAAGCAGTGGGTATCTTCTCAAAAGCCATCCTAACTTTCATGGGTGAAGATCAACTTTGGAAGTATCTTGAAAAGCTCGTAGATGTTTCTGAGATCAAAATCATCAAAGAATTTGAGCAACAAGAGGACCCCAAAAATGACTACAAGAACTTTAAATAGATCCTCAAAAAATAGAAGCAACTCATTTCCTTTATTGAGTCTTACTCTTTCATCCTGAGCAACTTGAGGTCGCATCAACCGAGTGAGGCCTTCTTGCTTCATTTTTTTAAGGTCTGCTCCATCGGAGTCAGGCACCACAGAAAGCTCTACCCCAAGTATCGTGATCGCTTCTACGAGGCATTGGCCCATTTCACAATGAGCTTGGCACATCATAAGTCCGCATTCATTCAGTTCTCCAAAAAATTCGTCCGAGCTTCACTAACAGAGACTCTCAAAATACCTGATGCAGTTGTATATGGCGGTGAGAGCCCCTACGAGAGTCTAGTGGATGCGGTCTAATTCTGGCGTGACATGCTAATGAAGGACAAAATCTGGACAGAATTCACCTGTGCTCACGTATATGATGAGTTGATGACCCGCATACTTGAAGACATCGATCAGCTTAACCTGTCGTATAGAGTAGAGAAAGGTGTTGCTGGAGTAGTCAATAGATCCGGGGCTGAGATACTCAGCGAAAAGGCTGAAATCAAACAAGAGGATGATATGAATCCTTCTTCAATGGTTGTTTAATACATCGCCAACAACAATACTGATCAGTAATACCTCGTTAGACTCTCAAACTTTGTTGAGATGTTCCTGGTCCAGTGCAAGGATCATTGGTTTGAGCGTTGGCTGCCTACATTCTGTAGCACTCTTATCAAGAAAGCTTTGCAGACACCAAGAATCTCGAAACTCTATTCCTTACTTAAGACATCAATGATTCTGGCATCCAAGCATCAATACTTTTAAGACCCAGTCAAGGGTGAAAAGTTGAACACACTCAATATGCTAATGTCTTTCTTCAAGGAGATGGTAGGAAAATAAGAAGAATACCAAGATGAACTTTTGATCGCCTGTCTGGACCTTCTTCTTTAAGTTCCAGTATAGTTGATCTACTCTAAGCAAAGCAGCATTGATAACGTCTCCTAGTGGAAAACAGTGATGCTCAAAGCTCTTCATGTGGGACTTGCTCAATCAACATCACTTGCAATGAACGCGGTGACAAGACTTGAGCAGTGGTTTAACCAGATGCCCATGTATGTGACAGCCGAGCTGTACAAAGAAGTCCTGCCTAAACTTTCGGAGTATCTACAGATTGATGTTGAAACTAAAGGAGGGAGAAAGAAGAAGGGACAGGAAGAATTTCAATTTCAAGAGATGCTCAAGTCTAATGATGACAACGATCAATATGACAGGAAAGATATAGCGACCAAAGTTCTTGACTTGCTCGGAAAAATTGGCGGCCATGCTCACTCTATAATTAACAATGAGCAGACTAAGTCACATGAGAAGGAAAACTTTATAAAGTGGGATCCAGAGAGAAGACTCAAATTCACTGTTCCACTTTATACGGCAAAGGTTGACATTTACTTGGATGCATGCCTACCGAAGTTGGTAAATCTCGCTTTAAATGCTCAAGAACGAGATTCAAGAATAGCTGCTTGTGAATTCCTTCATGCATTAATGATATACATGATTGGAAAGAATGCGACGTAGCCTAAAGTTGGAAGAGGAGGAGCTGTTTAAGATGGAAGCAAGGAAATAGCTCCATTTGCAAAAATTTATCAAAAACTCTTCCCTGTAATAATTAGACTTGCAAGTGAGACTGAATAAATCTCGAGAACTCTCTTTGAGCCTTTGATTTTCCAAATTGTTCGATGGTTCTCAAGCAGCAGAGTGTATGAGCATCCCGAAGTTGAGTCTTTGCTTGATGCTTTGATTGAAGGTGCAGCTAGCCGCAACAACTCTGCACTCAGAGAAATGTGCAGTAATGCAGTCGCTGAATTTGCGAAGTGGAGCCTTAAATAGATGTCTGACAAGGATATCAAAGAAAACCCGAACAACATAAAGTCACTTATAAGAAGAATTGAGAGCAACTCAAATCATCCTGATCCATTCAAGCGACTTTCAGCAGTACTCTGCTTCAACAAGATCTTTTCTATTATTAGAGATCATGATCCTTTGATTGATAGATTCTGTCTTGAAATCGCTCAATGTGTAATGAGTTCACTAAAAATGTGCCATAACAGTCTTGAGTTTTCGCAGGAAGTGATTGACAATTGCACCAAGCTGCTTGAAAAAATTCAAAAAGTGATGGTTAAAAAGTCAGCAATGCTTATGATGCCAAACCCGAAGAGAAGTTTTCATCACAGCATCTTTAGCTTCATTGTCTATCTCTTTGAACAGAAATTCACCTCTGTGGAGACAGTGTGTCGTCGTGAGTCCTTCAAACTATGGGAAGCTCTTGTTAAAAATCTTCCTGCAAAAAATTCTGAAAATATGCCTGATGATCCAAAATTATACATTACTGAATATGAACCTAAGACTCGTGGTGATCGCACCATATTCAGACGTCTATAATAGGTGCAATTCAACCAAGATGAGGAAATGAAGGATTAGAATTAGCTAAGTTAGATTCCTCAGGCAGCAATCGCTAGCAATGGTGGTGGTAGATTGAGGAAACACAATGAGCTTTAAAAGTAATACGAGGTCCTAACAGCTCAACTCGAGTGCTTCGAATATATTCTCTCAAAGAAATTTTGCACTTATCAGGAACTAGTCAGTCAAAAAGTTCGTGTTGATGAGGCTATCTGGCTTGGAAACCTTCACTCTTTCTTGCATGATCATGTGGCTGTCAAATTCAAGAAACTCGTCATTGCTGTGCACAAAAATGCACAAAAAGTGTACGTATGCAAAGAAGATAAGGAGAGTTTGACAAAGTCCAAGATGAATTTGATAACTCAATTTTTTAAGTACCTTCTCAGTCTTGATGACTCAGCCCTGGCCAGGCATGTAAAACATTTGGAAACCACTTCATTCAAGCTTTTGGAATTTGCAATCTAAATTCTTCTCGTTCCTATGATCCATCAACTCTAAGTATTGGTCGAAGATTAAGAGCTCGAAAGAAATTTGAGGAGCATGTGTGAGAAATTGATTAGCAGACTCCAAGCCAAGCCCAATGATATAATCCAGACACTTTAGGAAAAGATACTTCCCATGATTAGAATCATTGACTTAGATTCTTTGACGCCCAAAAACGTGCAGCAGTACCCTCCAAAACTTCTGATGCAAATGTGTCTTGGCTATCTGAAGCTGGCTTCTTTGGATAACTCTGGATCAGTAAGAGGATATCTCGTCGATAAAAAGAATACATTGACAATAATCGTTGAAAGTTGGATATAGGGAGAGACTCCTATGGAGATGGAGTCAAGTCGTGTTATGGTTAAGTTTTTATCTAAACTCGAAATTCCCAATCAGATACTTTGTGACTGGCTGACGTTCAAGTATGAAGTGTATCAAAAATCTAATGACCTTTTACTCTAATATATTGCAGATAACTGGTCTCATGAAAAGCTTCAAGTAGGAGAATATCTCATTGCTAAAGCAGCATCTGAGGACACTAGCAGAGTACTGCTTGGAGTATTCCTTCCAATTTTGGAAGTATTGTAATAAAAAACTCCAAACTTTTACCAGGTTTTGCTGACTCAAATTCCTAGAGAGTGGCAAAGACCTATGCAAGATATTGATGCAGCCCAAAACTAAGTGAGAATATACAGTTTCATCATTAACAACTGTCGTTCGATACTTTAAGACCACACCAACAAAACTGCAGGCATTTTTATTGACCATCTTTGCTCGGCTGCTTCCCTCTTTATGCAAGATCGTTTCTCTGCCCACTTGAAGAAAGAAGTATTGCAGCTCGTAGGAATGATCTATAATTTGCGAACTTCGAAAGGTGAGTTCGTACATGTGCGCCTGAATGATAGCATTATCAACTTATAGCGATCTTTCTTCCCTATTAAGTCAAGGGACCTAGTGAAGAATTCGTATGAATTCACCAACTTTAACATCATCATTGAAGCTTTCCTGAACTTGCTTTTGCTCTCTAAGAACCTTAAGGTAATAATAATCATGAAATCAACCAATACTTGTAGGTGTTGAGGATGCTCTACTCTATTATAAGAGAGCCAAAGACAACATTCGAGCCTTTGCTCAGACGTACCCTTACTATTATTGTGACTTAGCTTATTAACAAACTCCCCATGGTACAGTTTAAATCGACACTTGGAGACTTTATCGAAGAATTCTTGGACCCAAATGTAATCAATCTCTATCTAATTTGATATAGACCGATCACTCAATTGACGACAATTTGCGATGGGCTATCATGAACAAGATTATTTTGCTAATCTTGGAAACTTGCGATCACTCTCAACTCACAGAGGTCATGGTCCAATACACCTAGAAATTTGAAGAGAGACTCAAGGTACCATTCTTGAAAGCCCGTGAAAACCAGGACCCTGAAGTTTTCTACAACCTTGTCAAGGAAAAGTAAGGTTTTCATTATGAATTGATCAATTATGTAGGTCTCACATCTTTTTGTGCTTTGAGGTATTGTTCAGAAGATTGAAATCTGAAACCATCAAGAACGAAGTTCATAAGAGAGTCTATGGAGAACAATCTCAGGGAAATGAGATAACTAAGTTTCTTATTCAGACCTGTGTGCAAGCCAAGAAGACACCCATAGAGGGCTTCATTTTGCACACAAATACAATTCAAACACAGTTCAAAGATCTTAACTCACCATATCAGGTTCAGAGGCAATACATCTGTTCTGCATATTCCTGTCTTACATCAATTATCATGACTACATAATCCAAAGAGAACCTCTTCAGTCAATTCTTATTCGTGACAGCCAGAGATAAGGGTGAAGAGCATTCGATATGGCAACTCATTGTGGACACAGAGCGTTCTTTCAACTTCGAGGTGGAGACCAACTTCAACTACGTGCAGCTGAAGCAGATCGAAATGCGGCTGAACGATTCGGCGGACGTGGCGCAAATCAAAGCGAACAACCTGATCACTGAGTACGTCAACGCCTCGTTCATGTCAGCCAATGAACGCTTCAACTCCGCCATGGTCTTCGAGAGCCAGCTCGACGAGACCGGACAGCGCGAGGACAAGAAACTGCAAAAACTCATTGGCGAGAAAAACATTGTCGAAGTTGAGTAGGAGCAAGAAGAGGGAAAGGATGATGAGATGCAAGCAGAGATGGAACTGGACAATGTTAATTAGCATGAGTGCATGAAGAATATCAAACGTTGTATCGATAGAATGGTCGAGATGTTTGCTAAAGAAAACTGGGACAAAAGCAAAGAGATGCCTCTGTTTATGCAGGCTATCAACAGTGAAATACGCCGACCTGAGACTCACATTAATGTCAAGATCTTCATTCTCAAGATCCTCATCAACAAGTAATTACATCACGGTGTTAATTGAATATAGTCCTGGTCTTTTTGAGCCTTATGCCGCACAATGGTTTGAACCGATAGCCAACTACATTTTGGAAAAGAATAATGGTGGGAAGGGTCTGCACTATTTCATGAGAGACCTGTGCACTATGGTTATCTCTTGGCAAGGCTTTGTCCCGGAAGAATCGGCAAAGAACAAGCTGCTTTGCACTTAAGTTGTCAACACATTGGTTAAGTACTCCGCTGATAAGACAAAGTTGATTTTCAATACGAACATATGTAAGATATAGATAACTCAGCTAACCATTTATTAGAAATTGTGGGTAGCTTGCTTCACAGATGGAGAAAGCTGATTGCTTTGAACAAGGATATCCTAACAAGTATGGTGGGCATGGACGATAAAAAGGAAGGCTCAAACTTGTGGAAGATGACTGGAGTGCAGATTCTTGCACTGGCAGTCGCTTTTGATGTTCCATTGCTCGAAAAGCCAGAGGGGGTCGTATAGCTTACACATGATAATCATTGCTTCAAACTTTAAGAACCTCATGAAGCAAGGACAGGTGATAAGATACTTGTGGCTTTACTTAAGATATAAGAAAACAAAAAGAAGCAAATCATTCAAGCAGCAAGTGAAACACTTGGAAAAATATTAGCCAAACAGCCAAGCCTTGTCAAGGGTTCTCTGACTGCCCTGTTTTCTAACGAAACAAATGAAAGACATGATGTTTTGGTGAATTCAATCGAGAAAATAACTCGTGAGTATCCTGAGCTCCTTCAAGAGAGGAAAGTTTTCATGAAACTTCTCTCGTTCGTCAAGGTCTTAACAGGCACAATGAGAGCTGCAGTTTTAAAATCTCTAGAACGATTCCTTCCAGTTTGCCGCAAATATAAATTGCTAGATGATATAAATGAAATAGCGATGGCATTACAAGCGGACTCTGATGAAATTCTATCTGATATCTCGGACGAAAACTAGCAATCTTTCATGCTTTTGTTAACTCACATCTCTAAGATTAATATCGATGCAGGTACCAAGCTTATGTTAAAGGTTCTACCTCGGCTAAAGATCCTTTTCATTAGCAACAAGAATGATTACTCTCGTGGTCTCTTCTATGATCTTATGGTTTTCCTTTACGATCAATTCGACGACATGAAGGCTGAGGTTAAGAGTGCCCTGATAAGAGGACTCTCTGACACGTCTAATGTGATCAGAGAAAAGTTGACTGGATTCTGGTCTGACCCAGCCCGCTTGTCACTCGACCCGACCATTAGAATGTAACAACTTATGAGCGATCTTTATGTCAAAGAGGAGGAACAAATATGGTTGAATAATGCTGTGTACCTTCTCATGCAAATATCTTCGAAATCTTCTGACTATGACCGCAAGATTTTTGACTAGCCTCTGCAGAACTGCAAGTTCACTCCGCTTGAGATCAACAATTACTACAATGCTTTAGCCAATTTGCAGAGATCTCAGCCTCTTACTCCCTTATTCTCACAATAAATGATGATCCAAGCTTCGTAGTAGGCGTAGAATGAAATCAATAAGAGAGGTGGTGCAAATGAGCTGCAATCAATTCCGGAGGAAAATGAATTCATGGAAGGAGGGCCAGATGTTGAAATGATTGACACCTCAACCACAAATCCAAAGACTGGGAAATCTATTAAAAATCAACCTCCGAGGCATGTTATAACGGATTCTCAACAAGTTCTAGAGATCACTGATAGTCAAGCTTAGAATGTGGGAGGATTAATTAGAGCTACATAGGTGCCCATGTTCACCCAAACGTTTGCAGAAGAATCGAGCCTTATCGCTTCTAATCTTATTTAGAACATGGAAGGAATGTCATAGAGTCCTCCCTAATTTACAGATTCAATAACTGCCTCTTTCTATGAAGTGAATAAGATGAAAAGGCAAGCTGGCGCTTCTGCTTTCCTCCAAAGGAAAAAGCAACCGCAAGTCCTCGCAATCAGAACCCAAGCCTCTGCACCTTCAGACTTCGATAACGAGAATGAAGCTTTCATAGCACCACAGGGAAAGGGCCGAAAGAACAAGAAAGATCTCAAAGAATTTTTCCATCAAAACCAAATCGTATACAAACCCTAAGAGTCCTAGGGCTAGCGCATTAGATACGTCCCTCAAGGAGCCATGCCAGCGCATCTCGCCAAGTTTGAAGAGATCCGCAAAATGCAAAAGGAGCAATTCTTTAAGAAGCAGGTCGAGCGAATGAAGAAGTCTGTCGGACTCTACAGAAAGTACAGAGTTGGAGAGCTCCCTGACATTCAAATCAACTACAAGGATGTGTTGCTACCGCTACTTGCGCTTATCAAACAAGACACGACAATTGCCACAGAAATTTTTGTCGAAGTATTCAGTGAGATCTACAAAAACTCGAATGAAAAGGATACTAGAGTAAAGCTTGGTGAGGGTGTTAAAAAAGTTCTCAACTCTAGCATTAAATACGATTACGGTTGCATCAACTGCATGCACCGAGTTGCTATGGAATTATTGAAAGTTGATGGCTTTACTGTCAAAGCAAATGTAATCTAACGCACTGGCTAATATTCAATGAGTTTCCAGTCAGCTTTAGTTTTACTTGAAGAATCAATTATTCATGCTAAGGATGTCCATGATGCAGACATGTAGCAGGCTTAGAACCAAGTGGCCAAACGCAAGAGAGGAGACAAACCTTAAGGGGCAGCGACTGGCTACAACTTTGTGTTCAGCGGAGTCTCTTAAGCCAACAGACCTTATTGGTTTAACATGATCAATCTCTACGAGTCGATCGCCAATTAAGATGCACTTCAAGGCATTTGGTCATTCCTCGCAGATGAAGAGGGCCTTATTTTCAGGAATGGTGATGATAAACAATCTCAGGACAATGCAGTCAATCTTATCAAGGAAGCACACTGGCTCAGATCTAAGGGAAGTATTGCCTAGGGTCTTTAAGTTCTAGAGCAAGCTCTCAAAGATCATGCAGATGAATTCGAGCCCTAGATAAAGCAAGAACTATTAAATAAACGTGTCGAATCTCAAGCAGAGCTACTCAAGTGGGAGGATATTGCTCAAGAGATGACTGATGATAAAGACCTGTGTGTAAAGTAGCTACGCGATATTCCATTCTAACAAGCTGATAAGCTTATCAAGGCATAAATCAGAGTCGATAAATACTGGGGCAATTTGTCCAAGCAAGTCGAGAGGTGGTAGATTGATGACATTTCAAAGGCATACATTGATAAAAATTTCAACTATGAAATGGCTCTGATTGCGTTAACCTGCAAAGATTTTGATAGAGCTAGATTTTACATCGATCGTGAAACCAATGAACTGCTGTCTAAATGGAGAAACCTAACCAAACTAACTTAAATTGCATAACATTTGTTGGTTTAAAAGATCCAAAAAATCTATGAGATGAAAGAATTTTTGGATACAATCAAGGATGAAGGAGTTAAGGATAAGGAAGATATTGTTCCACAGATAATGAAAAGCATGAATAGCTGGATTCAGCGAGTGCCAAATTTTGCTTTTGATTAACTCTCTGTTTGGGATGACATTCTCACAGCAAGATCTCTTTATTTAGATCTATACAACTTCAAGTTCCACGATACACTAACCCAAAAAATTGGAAAGGATCGCGATTTGTGTGACATAAGAGCCATATTGAATGTCTAATGTGCCAAAGGCTCATTTAAAATGGGTTTGTATGACTCAAGCGACCGTTTCCTTAAGCGAGCTCTGAGACTTAGAGAGGGCGGTGCAGACGGTGCATCTAATATGAAAATTGTTGGCCCTATCATCAAGCTTAAGTCGGAGCAGTTTAAGACCGAGGCAATGAACCTACCCTTTGCGGATCGTGCATAAAAGCTGTAGCAAATCATCAGAGTGCTTGAGAGCAAAATGAAGGACTCTTTTGAGGATGCAGGTGGAGCGGCTGAAGACATCAAAACTGAGATCAAGTGCCTGCTTTTGCAGCACCAGCTCGAAAAGAAAATGCTCAATATGGTCTTGGAAGAGGTTAGGCAAGAGGAGAACCTGAAGGCCCTCAAAAATTTCGAAGAAGGGCTGAATCTATATGTGACGAAAAACTTCACTACACTTGGTAATATAGTTGAAAAAGTGAGGACAGCTGCTTAATTTGATGATCATATGAAGAACACAATGGCAAAAACCTATTTTAAGCATGCGAAATTTACAGACAAAATATTGCGTCGCATGGAAAATGAGCAGTGCTCAATGCTACTCAAAAAGAGTTTGACAAAGATTAATAAGTCTGAGGAGGAACTAGCAAGATAAACTATTAAGATGGGCTTGCTTGCTTTGAACCTGGAATATTCCAAAGCTTCAGACATAATCCCAAGGTTATTGGATGTAGTTAGTAAATATAAAGAGCATGTCGAAGGTGAATTTATGGCACATTCCAAGGACACTCCGAGCTGGTTCTTCTTGAGGTAAGTTTCTCTTTTGAGTCAATCGTCTCATATGTAGATGGATCAACCAGATCGTTGCAATAGTGAATAGACAGGAGTCCTCAGTAATTGAAGAGAAAGTGACTCAGATAGCCCGTAGATATCCCCAGGCCTTATACTACCCGTTCAAGGTCGTCGAGAGTAACATCGATGTGAACGTGCTAGATGCCGAGATACAGGCCACGTCACTCTTTACCAAATTGAAGACCTACTTCTCCAAGTCCTTTGGAAACCTGAACGCATGGATAGAAGCTCTGGACTGTCTTGTGTACCCCGAACACCGATTCAAGTACTGGTACCAGATACTCATGGACATGCTGCAAAATGAGGTACAGAACAAGGTGCCCAAAGCAAAGTTCGTGGAAATCGCCAAAATGATGCTAGTTGACATTAGTTCTCAAGATAAAGCACTTGTCGGCAATTAGATCGGGTCGTACAATCGCAAGTTTGTTGAGAAGTGGGGGAAGCACTTCGTGAAGTCATTTGGCGAGGATGGCAGGAAGATTGAGGAATACACAACTAAGCAACTCACTGCACTGCTTCAACAAATTCACTAAAAGATTCAAGAGAACTCGGGGGCTCTCGGATAGGGGTACGAAAAAGTCAGCACTTTCTCTGAATGGCTTGATGCTATGGACATTAATGGTTTCCATAATCCTTACGAATACATTGAGGTGCCAGGACAGTATGAGGGCTTAATGATGGAGCCAGTAGTTGAGAAAAACGTTAAAATTGCAAGTGTCAGGAAGACCCTTCTAGTTTTAGGTTCAATTAGGCGCCCGAAGCGTTTGACAGTGCATGGTTCAAATGAAAAGGACTACCACCTCCTGATCAAGGGTGGTGAGGACCTTCGTCTCGATCAACGTGTGCAATAACTTTTCCAAATAATGAATACGATATTCAGGGATGACCCAGCCTGCATGAATAGAGACTTGCACATCAAGACTTTCAGTGTTGTGCCGATTACAAACCGTCTCGGCTCTCTTGAATGGGTTGATAACACTGAGCCGCTTAAGAATATTATCAATAGAGAACATATGAGGATCGAAAATGGCAAAGATCTCAACGCATCGAAAGCTTTAGGCGACAGGAGAAAGTGGCTCAGGACTGGAGTACCCGGAAACGCCAATAAGGATAGTATCCCTGAACAGCATCTAAACTTGCTAGGTCATGATTCAAAGGCGGTCATCAGTGCTTTCGAGCAGCACAAGCAGTAGATGCCTTGGTACTTGTTAAGAAACGGCCTGGAGAACTTGTGTCTGACCTCCTCAGCCTTTTTAGCGATCAAGAACCAGTTTGTGAAATCGCTGGCGACCTTCAGCGTAGCATCCTACCTGATCGGAATCGGCGATCGCCATTTGGAGAACTTCTTGGTGGACACCTCAGACGGTGAGGTTCTCGGAATTGATTTTGGAATCGCGTTCGGTTCCGGCATCCAGCTGGGCATCCCTGAACTGATGCCGTTCCGCCTCACCCAACAGATCGAGGGAGTCATCGCGCCTCACCCTCTCGAGGGGGTCTACA
>VFQS010003220.1_pt1 | contig 12620 bp, 13 predicted proteins | sample 3512361 | NCBI WGS metagenome assembly VFQS01 (sample SAMN10412375, study PRJNA504923) | tailings metagenome | isolation source: Relicate 1 Philex TSF3 active mining | place: Philippines
GCCTGAGTTTCTTCTTCACCTTGGTCGCAGCCTGTGTCTTGCTGGGCCTAAGCGGTCTGTTCATGACGGCGGCAGACCGCCATTTCAGCGATCTGGACCGAAGCATATTGCAGGACAAGCAGCATTTGATCGATGACATCCTGACCAGTGCCAGTTCTGCCGAAGACCTGCGTTGGCGGCTCTCCGAATCACTCAATCATCATCATGGCCTGTTCGTGCAAGTCACCACGCAGACAGAGCAGAAGCTGTTTGAGACCGAGGGATTCCCGGCAACCAATCGCTGGTTGCTCCCCGAGCACGAAACGCTTTTGCATGCATTGAAGGGTGGGCGACACGGGCAGAGGCAATACCGTGTTCAGCAGTTTCATGCCAACGCGCACTACGCGCCCGAGGCCCCTCTTGTGATCATCTTGGCCACGGATACGGCCCACCACCAGCATTTTCTGGATGAACTGCTGCGCACACTTGGGGTATACACAGCAGCAGCCATTTTGGTCAGCGGCCTGCTCGGCTGGTCAGCAGTCTATTTGGGTCTTGCCCCCCTGCGGGCCATCAAAGCGCATGCAGCCGCCGTGACTACTCAACGCTTGCAAGCATGCATGCCAGTTCAGGCCGTGCCCGTAGAGATGGCCGATCTGGCGCAAACCCTCAACCGAATGCTGGAGGGACTTCAAGAGGACTTTCGACGATTGTCAGAATTTTCCTCGGATCTGGCTCATGAGCTGCGTACCCCAATCAGTAACTTGCTCACCCAGACCCAGGTGACCTTGGCTGCTCGGCGTGATAACGCGGACTACCGCGACATCCTTGCCTCAAATGCTGAGGAATTACAACGTCTAGCCCGCATGGTGGCCGATATGCTGCTGCTGGCTAAGACCGAACGTGGGGTGGATCTTCCACACAAAGAAGGCTTTATGGTTGCCGATGAAGCCCGGACTTTGATCGACTTCTACGAGGCAGTAGCGGACGAAAAGAACATCAAAATCACGTTACAAGGCAATGGGCGTATCGACGGCGACCGCCTCATGTTCCGTCGCGCACTGAGTAACCTTCTATCCAATGCGCTGCGCCACGCTCCCGAGGGCGGTACAGTGGATGTCATTGTTTCGGAATCGGCGCACTTCACCGAAATTACCGTGGGGAACACCGGCAAGGACATTGACCCGCAGGCCTTGCCGCGATTGTTTGATCGCTTTTTCCGCGCTGCCCCCGCCCGCTCGCATCCCACCACCGATGGCGCGGGTTTGGGGTTGGCGATCACCAAAGCCATTGTGGAAGCTCACGGCGGCACAGCCAGTGTTCGCTCGGAGCATGGCAAAACGGGCTTTACCTTGAGGTTTCCGCATCAAAATCAGTGAAGTAGGAACGCTTCGGCATCTCGCCTCACCACAAGGCCGGGCAGTACCTTGCCTCCCCCGTAGACCCACTGACTCAACTCAGCTGCGGCGGCTACCCAATCCCTTTGGTTAATCCTGCGTCGCAGCGTAGAAGTCTGAAGCCGACCCGCACCGAGATTGAACGTGAAATCGACGATGGCAGCTAGGCGCCCCTCTGATTCGGCCGCTAAGACCGGGCAAAACCTCAACGTCGCGGCCAAAGCGCGTCGTAGGTCCTCCCGCAGGAAGGTCTCAGCCTGAGCCTGCTGCACGGCAGCATGATCATTCTTTGCAAAGATTGGACTGGTTTGCCCTATCTTCCACTATACTGACCATATCCATTATGTGGGAGAAATCCGATGGCCGAACAGCCGCCGCCCGCCATGACCGTCCGCGACGTTGCAGGGTTCCTGGCCGTGGACGAGAAGACGATCTACCGCCTAGCCCAACAGGGGAAGCTACCCGGCTTTAAAGTGGCAGGCACCTGGAGATTCCAGCTGCAGGATATCCAGGGGTGGATTGATGAACAAAAAAGACGGACACGTACAAAAGAACGCGCAAAGGTTTAAGGAAAGATAATGAAATGGATCGCCCCATCTGAGAAAGACACCGCTGCCTCTTGGCGCGTCGAAAAAATTCGTTTCGGCTTTGTTTTCTCAGAGTTTGTGCACGACGGACACAAACCTTTCGCCAAGAGATCCGCAATCCGTCTCTTGTTTGCCAACCATTCTTCTTCAGGAACAACCCTACCAATACCTCCCACCGGTACGGGATAGTCCGGCGTCAACAGAAAGGCCCTGCGACATTCCGCCTTATTCAAGGCGAGATACATCGACCATTTTTGCTCTCGCTTTTCCGGAATTGTCGGTTCATGATCATCGATATATTTGGAGATTCCATCGATAGCGGCCCTCCACAAGCGTGCAAAATCTTCCCATTGCTCAAATCCAAGGGAAATCCGGGTCTCTTTCACAAGCACCCCAGCGTCTCTATAAGAAGGATTGTGAATCCCTAGTAAGTAATCTAGGAACCGCGACTCAACCTCGGACAATCCACATTTTTCTGCAAGCATCCTTGATTGCCCGGCGTTTTGCTGTGACAGGTTTGGTTGCATATAAAAATTTTGGGTAAGCGGATTAAATGGTTGATCTTACCTTTGCATGAGAGTGAGACAGACCGGCATCTCATCGGATTATCTGGTTGATGCTTCACCTACTGCTGGTGCATGTTTCCTTCGCTAATTCCAGCAAGAACCCCACACGCCTCAACTTCCCGGTCATCGTTGCAACTCGCTCTCAGTGAAACGAGTTGTTTCTCAAGCGCTTGCAGAGCGGTTATCTGCGACCGCACATGAGAGATGTGATCATCGAGCAAGGCGTTGACGGCGGTACAAGGCTGATGAGGGTCGTCCTGATAGCTCTGTAGTTCGTGAATCTCAGCCAGTGACAGGCCCAGGATTCTGCAGCGACGGATGAAGGCCAGCCCCTCACCATGCTTCTCGGTATAGACACGGTAACCGTTGTCCTGCCGATCAGGCGGCGGCAACAAGCCCTGCTGTTCATAGAAGCGGATCGTCTGTGTTTCGACCCCTACCAACTGCGCCAACTGACCAATGCGCATCAGCCTCCTCCCCAACGGATTCTTTACTTTATTGACCTTATAGTAGCTTTATAGTTTTAAATGGTACCACAACATTGTTCAAGTGGAGTCGTATCATGAGCAAATCCTGTGGTGGCGCCTGTGGCGGTGATGCAACGTCCGCAGCGGATACCGATATACAGGCCTCCTCCGAGGCGCCAGGGAGATGGGTCAGTGTTTATGCCGTGCCGAAGATGGACTGTCCATCAGAAGAACGAATGATTCGCCTAGCCCTGAACGGCTTTGAGGAGATTCGGGCGCTGTCCTTCGACTTGTCGAACCGCCGGCTGAAGGTCGTGCATGACGGCGAGGTCGAGCCCGTCACCTCGAAACTGAAGACCTTGGGGCTAGGCGCCTCGCTTCAGGAAACCGTCGCTGCAAATCCGGAGACCATCAAGGCCGCCGAGTTTTCGGCAGCTTCTGCTAAGCAAGAATCCGGGACCCTGCGCTGGTTGCTCGGCATCAATGCACTTCTGTTCGTGGTGGAAATGACTGCCGGTCTGATCGCCCAGTCCACCGGCCTGATTGGAGAATCCCTGGACAATTTTGCCGATGCGGCGGTGTACGGGCTTGCCCTTTATGCGGTTGGACATAGCGTGAAAATGCAGGTACGTGCCGCGCATCTTGCTGGTGTACTGCAACTGATCTTGGCTGTGGGCGTACTCATAGAGGTGGTGAGACGCTTTGTATTCGGTAGTGAGCCTGAATCGCTGGTGATGATGGCTATCGCATTCGTCGCATTGATTGCCAATACCAGTTGTCTGCTGCTCATATCCAAACATCGGGAAGGCGGGGCGCACATGAAGGCAAGCTGGATATTCTCGGCCAACGACGTGGTGATCAACCTGGGGGTCATCACCGCCGGCGCCCTGGTCGCGTGGACCGGTTCCAATTATCCGGATCTGATTATCGGCACCATCGCGGGGGGCATTGTACTTAACGGTGCCAGACGCATTTTGGCGTTGAAGGGTTAAATAATGCTCATTATTGGCAAAAAGCTCTCGCCGTATGCCCTATTGTCCATATCGGGCCTGCTGGCAGCGTCTGATCAGGCTGTAAAGTGGCTGGTGCAGCAATCAATGGCCTATGGCGAGTATGTTTCGGTGACCCCGTTCTTTAACTGGGTGCACCTATGGAACACCGGTGCCGCATTCAGTCTTTTTGCGAATGGTGGAGGCTGGCAGCGCTACTTTTTTATCGGAATCGCGGTAGTGGTCTCGATTTTTCTGATCAAGCTGATCCTTGAAAATCGTCATAAAGGAGAAGCCATCGCTTACAGTCTTATCCTCGGTGGCGCCATGGGCAACCTGATTGACCGGGTCTTTCGCGGCTATGTTGTGGATTCCTTTGATTTCTATTGGCGAGACTGGCATTGGCCGGCCTTCAACCTGGCTGATATTGCAATTGTCCTCGGTGCCTTACTTTTCGTTTCCAGCAGCTTGTTGGGTAAAAAAGCAAACACCAATGCCGAGCCGGATGGATCTGACTGACACCTACGCCTATACAACACCATGACCGAACTTCCCGACAACATCCTTCACCTGCCGCAATACCAAGTACTGGGCTGCAAATCAACCGACGACGAAATGCACTTCCAGGTGGACGTGCCCGATCCCATCGCCTGCGAGGAATGCGGCGTGCAGGGTGAGTTCGTACGGTTCGGCAAGCGTGACGTTCCCTATCGTGATCTGCCCATCCACGGCAAGCGGGTCACTCTCTGGGTGGTCCGCCGCCGATACACCTGCCGGGCCTGCAAGACAACATTCAGGCCCCAGCTACCGGAGATGGTGGACGGATTCCGTATGACACTGCGGCTGCATGAGTACGTGGAGAAGGAATCCTTCAACCACCCCTACACCTTTGTGGCGGCACAGACCGGCCTGGGAGAGAAGAACGGGCGGCAGTAGCAAATGCCCTTGCACAAGTTGAGCGCAACGCGTTCGATCTGACGGGACGGTACAAGCAGCAAGAAACCTTAGCCAAGGGTCTCGGGCTGTCGGTCGTCGCAACGCTTTACGCCCAAGATTCTGGTCTGATCTAGTTACGGTTTTTTGTTCAAAATAAAGGCTCTGCGCATACACCCAGCAGCGATCACAAAGTCAAGAGATTCGCGGGTTTCTGTTGCTGAGACTTTCACAAACCATCATTAATCCACAAGCACCCCCCGTTCAATCAGTACGCCCCAGAACATCCCATTTTTGAGAGGCGTACCTAGCCTTGCTCGGGTCAACAGGTTTTGAGCAGAAAGCGGTTTGAGCAGGGTTTTAGGGGTGTTTTCGGCGAGGCGAGGTCAACAGCCCAAAGCAAAAAGCCCCGCGTGGTGCGGGGCTCCGGGCATGCTCATGAGGCCATGAGCAAGTGAGTACGAGCGTCTCGTAGCAAACAAAAGTCGCAGCTTACTTTTCTTAACTCAATTTGACCTACCGGGGAGTATGCCCGGCGAGTGATAAAGCGCTCTCCGTCAAACTTAAAAGGTAAACCGGGCAGTTGACGCTTTACCGCTGATTTGCATTTGAACTACAGCTTTTGCTCCTTTCTCGGGCTTGAGCGTTGTCTTGGCAGAGAAAAATTCTCCGGTGGGAGCCATGATTATGTCAGTCTTCTTGCCGCCCATCAGTATTGTCACTCTTGCGGTTGCACCTGATAGTTCGACGGCCTTTCCATGATCGGTAACAAAAAGCTTGACTTCTCCATCCCGCACCACGAGCTCGTAATCATAGTTGGCCTGGTAGAAAAGACCACCATGCATAGCCTTGTGGTCACTACCGTGACCATGACCTGGCCCAGCAACGACTGACATCTGAACTCCGATACCAAGCAAAAGCGCCAACATAAGGTTTCTCATAAAACACTCCTTTAAAAAAATTAAAAATCACTGGATTCCGACTCGCCTATGAGCCTCTCTGAATCCCTCCGCCCAAAGATCCAAAACATGACAGGCGTCAGAAATGAGTCCAAGAGGGTTGAACTCAAGAGTCCGCCAAAAATGACGACCGCTACCGGATGCAAAATTTCCGTACCCGGTTGCTCCGCCTCAAAAAGAAGTGGAGCCAGTGCGAGTGCTGTCACCAGGGCGGTCATTAGTACTGGTGAGAGACGCTCAAGAGACCCTCTCATAATCATCTTTTGGTCGAATTGCTCTCCCTCGCGTTGCATCAGGTTGAGGTAATGACTGACCTTTAGAATCCCATTCCGGACGGAAATGCCGGCCAACGTCACGAAGCCAATGAGAGCTGCAATTGACAAAGGCTGACCAGAGAGTGCCAAGCCCAGGACAGAGCCCACAAGGGCGAGCGGGATGTTAGCCATGATGAGGGCTGAAATTCGCCACGACTGATAGCGCGCATGCAAAACCACAAACATCATGACCAGCGAGACGATCGATAGAAGCATGACCAAACGAGATGCCCGTTCCTGCGCCTCAAACTGTCCGCCGATCGTGATGTAAAAACCCTCGGGCAGCTTCATTTCAGAGGTCACCTTACGAATGTCGGCGACAACCGAAGAGAGCGCACGGCCTTGTGTATTGGCGGACAGCACGATACGACGCTTACCGTCGTCTCGGCTAATTTGGTTCGGACCATCGCTCTCTTCAATCTCGGCCAACAAGGATAGCGGCACCTGCCCCCGAGGCGTGTCAATCATGAGATTTCCCAGCCCCTGTGGCCCCCGAGCAGATTCGGGGACTCGAACAACAAGTGCAAACCGCCTCCCCTGCTCAACAACCTGAGCAACTTTTTCGCCGCCAACCAACGCCTGCAGCAACCCCGTTAGTTGTGCACTAGATAAGCCGTACTGGGCAGAGCGCTGCTGATCAACTCGAATTTTAATCTGCGGGGCGAGCACCTGTTTTTCAACCTCGAGGTCGGCTAGACCATTAACGCCAGTAAGGCGACTTCGAAGCAACTCCGCTTGCGCTCTGAGCTGGTCTAAGTCCTCACCATAAATTTTTATTGCGATCTGGGCTCGGACACCGGAGAGCATGTGGTCAATTCGATGCGAAATAGGTTGGCCAATCGCAATCGCCGCAGGCAAATTCTTTAGACGATCCCTTATATCCGCTTGCACCTCCGTCATTGATCGCTTCATTTCATCGTTTGGGATCAGGCCTATATCGATCTCACTGACATGAACGCCCTCAGCATGCTCATCGAGTTCAGCTCGTCCACTGCGACGTCCAACGTAGGCAACCTCTGGTACCTGAGACACCAGACGCTCCGCCTCACTGGCTAGAGCGGAGGACTCCGACAGAGTGACGCCAGGGTTGAGGCGCATACCCACAAGAAGGGTTCCCTCATTGAACGGAGGAAGAAAAGATGTCGGGAAAAATGGAACGGCTGCAATCGCAACCAGCACACCGGCAACGCCAAGCTTGAGCGCTAGTTTCGGTTTATCCATGACTCGCTCAAGCAAAATCACATAGCGTTGCTTAAGCCAGGTCAAAAACTTTGTATCACCGTGATCCAACGACCTCATGGTTGGAATTAGGTAGTAAGCTAAAACCGGTGTAATCGTAACCGAGACCAACAGCGACGCGAGCGTTGAGGCTATAAAAGCAACGCCCAACGGAACGAACAGACGCCCCTCAATGCCCGGGAGAAAAAACAGAGGCAGAAATACCAAAACAATGATTACCGTTGCATACAAAATGCCGCTTCGGACCTCGAGAGACGCTCGTCTGACTACCTCAAGAGGATGAAGCCGATGGGAGCCCTGAAGCTGGCTATTCATTCGAAGGCGTCGAATAATGTTCTCGACATCAACAATAGCGTCATCAACCAGTCCACCAATTGCGATCGCCAGACCACCCAGAGTCATGGTGTTAATGGTCAATCCAAAATAGGCAAAAACTAGTGCTGTGATGCAGATCGAGACCGGAATAGCTGTCAGAGCAATGATCGTTGGACGAACTGTGCCCAGAAACACAAATAAGGTCAGCGCAACAAACACCGAGGCAGCGATGAGTTTCCCGTTCAGATTACCGATGGAAGCCTCGATGAACGAAGCTTGCCGAAAGGTGACCCTGGGAGGTTCCATCCCAGTTGGGAGTCCTGCTTTGAGTTCAAGAAGTGCTGACTCAATCGACCGAGTCAGAGAGATCGTATCGGCAGTGGGTTGTTTCTGGATGCCCAGAATGACAGCTGGTTTTCCGCCGAATCCGCCATCGCCGCGTTTAATTGCAGCAGCAAATTCGACTAGTGCAATCTGTTGGAGCTTAATGACTTGACCGTCCCTCGCACTGATCGCTAGGTTGCGGAGGTCGTCCAGCCGAGAGGTCTGGCCCAGATTTCGAATTAAGTACTCCCGACCATTCAGCTCGAGAAAGCCACCTGATGTATTAGCCGAAAAGCCCTTGAGTGCTGACTCCAGATCGTTGTAGGACACACCGAGTCGGGTCATTCGCACCGTATCTGGCTGCACTTGAAACTGTCGCACCTCCCCGCCAATCGGGATGACCTGTGCGACGCCTGCGATCGACATCAACCGAGGCCGCAAGACCCAGTCGGCATACTCGCGGACTTGCATCAGCGAGATCTTATTTGGGTCGATCGGAATGGCGACTTGCATGATCTCGCCCATCACGGAACTTATCGGACCCATCCGCGGCACTACCCCGCCGGGCAGTGACTCCTCCATCGAATTGATTCGCTCAGACACCAACTGCCGAGCCTTGTACAGATCCGTCTCCCAACCAAAAGTTACATAGAGAAAGGACAATCCTGCCGAGGACACCGATCGTACCCCTTCAACCCCCGGTAGGCCATTGATGGTGCTCTCTAGCGGGAATGTGATGAGCTGCTCCACTTCCTCTGCAGCCATCCCTCCGGCCTCTGTCATGATGGTCACCGTCGGCTTATTCAAATCCGGGAAGACGTCTACGCCCGTTTGAGTCAGGGTGAACGCGCCGTATGCCATGACTACAACACTCGCCAAGACTACGAAAAGTCTATTTTTAAGGCTGCTCTGTAAGATCCAAGTAAACATGTCTAAGCCCTTACCTCACCTGATTTACTAGGGATGCACCGTTGGTCACAACACGATCGCGATTTTGCAGACCGGAGGTCACAGCTACCTGATCTGCACTGATTGTTGTAAACGTCACCAAGCGAGGCTCAAAATGCTCCGGTTTGTGCTTGATCCAGACGATCGGCTGGTTTGACGGACCGCGGACGATTGCCCGCAACGGCAAGATATGCCCGTCGACCTTTGTTTTTAGGTTGGCGTAGATCGTGGTCAACAGGTTAAGTTGTACTGCCGCAACCTCACCGCCAGAAATTCGGTACTTCACCGGCAGAGCCTGATCCTGTAGAGCGCTAGACACACCAATCAGAGTAAGCGGTATAGCTATCTGGCCAACCCGTATAGTTGCGTTGCCAATGGCCGAAGATAACGCGGGGTCATAGAGCAGACCTTCCACCATTAATCGTTTGGGATCTACAACCTCAAAGAGAACCTCGCGCGGTTCCACCACCTGGCCGACTGACACATTAGCGGTGGCGATAACACCTGAGATAGGTGCCCGAAGCACCTCGTTAGCAGCTGCAGCCTGAGCCTCCTCCAGTCGACGACGGGGAATAGAATCTGACAGTGCGGATAGGCGCTCGAGACGTACTTGGGCGAGGGAGCGCCCTTCAGAGTCGACCTCAGAAGAGACGTAGGCTAGAACCTCGCCCTTTTCTACCCGCTGCCCTACCTGCGGTAGACCACTCTGCCCCGAACGAACCCGACCAGCGATTATGGTCTGTACCTTCCCGCTTGCATTTGGGTCCGCAACTACCCGACCAGCCAACTCAATCACTGGGCTGCGTTGCTCCTTCTGAATGACTTGCGTCTGTACTCGTAGCTGACGCTGTGCAGCTTTCGGCATAAATACGGAGCCATCGGGCTGGCGCTGAGGAAAGGCGCCGGAAATGGCCACAGCAGGCGCATCACCGTGATCGTGGCCAGGCCCCGCGGTAACTGGGCTAAGCCAAAGTAAACTGAGCCCCACAAAAAAATTGCAGGAATACTGAATCAAGTGTGATTTTCTCATAGTGAGACCCTCTGCGAACGACGTTTCTGAAGAGCGCGAACCGAAATAGATACAAGAACAAAAAGCGCAACCGCAACCAGGATCAAAATCAGGTAGTCCTCCCAATGCAGTCCGTGTGGAGCTTCTTGGGCTGATAGGAGAACCAGATCCCCGGCCAACAAGTCGACCTCGTCTTTGAGAGTGACGGTGGCAACGAGGCTAAGCTGTCTCTGCTCCAGAAATTGATCTAGTGGAACCTCAAACAACCCAACCTCCAAGCGTTTAGCCTCAACGGGAGTACCGTTGATTTCTAAGTTGAGAGAAGCGTCTAATGGATTGTTGTCTGACCAGGCATCCAGATAGATTCGCAATTGCTTGCCTTCGACAACCGCAACAAGCTCAACCAGATCCGATTCAATAGTCACCTTCGGAACAAAGACTTTTGAGCTTGCTGTAGGCGTACTCTCGCCATGGTCATGACCCGGACCCGCGAAAGTCGGGCTGATCGAAAAAAGTAGAAAAATAAAACTTGTGAGTAATCGTTGCATGGCTAATTAACCTCGCTTGGCACACGGCCAATAAATTGCAAGAAATCGGAAATGGCCTGGCGGTAGTCCACATCAGCCTCTATCGCGGCAATCTGTGCCTCAAATGCCTGCCGTTGAGCCCTCAGGCGTTCCAGATACTCAATTTCACCGGCCTCAGATGCCTTCATCAAGGCCTGTAAAACCACATTGGAATCAACCATACGTTGAGCCCACAGCTCTTGAGCTAGACGCTTTTGCCTGATTAGGTCAAGACTAGCCTGCCAGCCGAACTCAAACGTGGTTTGATAGCGAAGCAACTCTTGCTCGTCGCGTACGAGTGCAGCCGTGATTTCCGCGATGTCAGCCCGCTGTTGACGACCACCACCAAAGGGTAACGAGATCGATAAAGTCAGCGTGCGCCCAAAAGACTCACTGGCAGAACCTCGAGAACGGGTCGACTCGAGATTCAAGATGGGGCTACCTGAGCCCCGCTCTTGGATCAAGTGAAGTCGATCTTGGGCGTGACGCACTTTTGCCTTAAGCAGCTGATAATCAACCGATGTATCTAACGCTGCTTGTCGATCATCAAGCTTGGGCAACGTCTCTGCCAAACGGGTTATCGCGGACTTCGAGATAATGGTCTCAGTCCCCAGTCCCATTTGAACGCTGGACATTCCCGTCACAGCCATAAGCTGTCGCTCGGCTGCAACCTTTCGGCTTCTCTGCGCGATGAGTGCCATTTGAACAGTCTGCGTTGCCATTTTGGCATTCAGCCAATCAACTCTTGCGATATCTCCTGTTTCTAACCGTCGGAGTGCGTCACGCTCGGTTTCCTTTGCCTCTTCCAACTGTTTGGAGAGAACCTGATCGCGAAGGGATTCGCGTAGAAATTCCCACACACCATTTCTGACTTGAGCAGCAACTCCAAGACGAGTTGCATTGGTTTCGGCATGCGAACTAGCGATTTCCGATCGTGCCGCCTTGATTGCGGCCTGCCGCTCACCCAAACGCCAGAGTGGTACCGAGAGTGCGAGTGCATCCTCCTGCTCACCAACGTCTCTATTCCATCGATCGCTTTTTTGCGAGAGCGTGACGCTTGGCGTGCCTGCAATTAGACTGCTTGAGAGGCCAAGACGCTCATTAGACGCTTCTTGCCGCAGAACGCTTAAGCGCTCAACAGCTTGATATTCAATGGCTCTTTGAAAAAAGTATGCCATTGTGCCCATATCCTGAGCAAAAGCACTTCCTGTAAGTACAAAAAAAATAGCGGCAGTCGATTGCCAACGCAAAACACCCATCAATCTCTCCAGAAGCAAGTAACGAAAGAGTGGCGGGGTAGCGCTAGGCGCTAAAAGATCGAGGAGTGCACCGAGACGCCCCGCCGTTTAGGCGAGGTCGGCCCACTTCGGACGTTCAGGTTGGTCTGGGAGGGGGGAAGGAAGTAAGAGACTAAATTCGGGCACAGGAAAAAACACCGTTCGATCTAGTACCAGGCCAGTGGCGGTGGCTATCATCGCTATATTGCAGCCAAAGTGAGAGATACCACAGTGGTGGCTGCCGGCAAGAGAAGCGTCGACAGTGGCGGACGCTTTCTGGGCCGAGTCAGCTGGCTGTAAAACGCCCAACTCAGACTCTGACAGCACATAGTCGTTAGTGACATGAGCATGATGCCCTGGATGACTTATCGAGGGTGGCTCAGCCTCGCAATAACCTGCTGCTATAGCCGCGACCGCCTGAAAGGGGATGACAAGAGCGACAAGTAGCGCTAGGAATCGACTCATGGCGGAAGTATAACAGAGCTCACTGCGTTGGACTTTACTGCGGACCTTCACCATGCTCGCACCATGGGCATGTTAATTACCTGAGTTGAAAATGAGCCGTAAAACTCACTTCCAAACTAACCCTCGTTCAATCAGTACGCCCCAGAACACCCCATTTTTGAGAGGCGTACCTAGCCTTGCTCAGGTCAACAGGTTTTGAGCAGAAAGCGGCTTGAGCACGGTTTTTAGGGTTGTTTTCGGCGAGGCGAGGTCAACAGCCCAAAGCAAAAAGCCCCGCGTGGTGCGG
>VFQS010003221.1_pt1 | contig 12619 bp, 12 predicted proteins | sample 3512361 | NCBI WGS metagenome assembly VFQS01 (sample SAMN10412375, study PRJNA504923) | tailings metagenome | isolation source: Relicate 1 Philex TSF3 active mining | place: Philippines
ATGCTCGATTTGCAATTCAATATAAGATATGTCATCAGGAGGATTTATATAAATTAACTCATTTAATTGGAGTTAATAAAATAAAAAGAGGGAAATGTAGCAATAGTTATTATTATGAATATTTTCTTAGAAAACTTTCATTATTATTACCATTTGTATTCAATCATCTTCTAACAAATCTTCTTCAAGAAAAACCAGAAAAAGACAGTTTCTTTGATATAATCATTTCTAAATTTTATATTGGTGATTTCTATTTATAATTCAATGAAATCATCATAATCATTATCATAATGATTATCATTATAATTAATGATAGTATCAGTATCACTTAAATAATCTTCAAACTCATCTTCAGGAAGTGAAATTAACATATATAAGTAATTCCAATGATTCATTTTATATTATAATAATATAACAAATGATTCTTAAATATTGTTTATTATTTTGTAATATATTTAAGAAAAAAGATGATAATAATAATGATGATATGAATATTAATGATAATCGTGATTATCATGAAATAACTAAAGAGGATTGTTTAAAATGGCTCGAAAATAAATTGGTTAATCCAAAGACTAATAGAAAAATAAAAGAAGATTGTATTACTTATAATAAATTCAAAAAGAAATCAATTGAATATGGAATTATTGGTATCAATGATAATAATAATGATAAAAATGAAATAACTAAAGAGGATTGTTTGAAATGGCTTCAGAATAAATTGGTAAATCCAAAGACTAATAGAAAAATAAAAGAAGATTGTATTACTTATAATAAATTCAAAAAGAAATCAATTGAATATGGAATTATTGGTATCAATGATAATAATAATGATAAAAATGAAATAACTAAAGAGGATTGTTTGAAATGGCTTCAGAATAAATTGGTAAATCCAAAGACTAATAGAAAAATAAAAGAAGATTGTATTACTTATAATAAATTCAAAAAGAAATCAATTGAATATGGAATCATAAATATTAATGGTTCTATAAGTATTAATAATGATAATAGTTATAAAAAGAAAAATATATCATCGGCATTAAAAAAGAATGTTTGGAGTAAATATATTGGATTAGATAAGGGAATTGCTAAATGTTGTTGTTGTAATACGATTGATATATATCAAATATCATTTCATTGTGGTCATGTAATACCTGAAGTAAAAGGTGGAGAAACTAATGTTTCTAATTTAAGACCAATTTGTCAGAATTGTAATTCAAGTATGGGAGCAACTAATATGAATTTATTTATGGAACAGTTCTCTTAGAAGGATTAGGTTCAATCATTTTTCTTATTATATCAAATGTATTTATATCAATTTCTTTAGAAGGATTTAATATAACTATTTGATATAATACCAATCCTAATTGATATATATCAATTTTATTTGGAATAACTTTGAATTTTCTGTAATTATCCAATTCTTTAATTAAATAAGCATTCAGTTCTCTTATTTTATTAATATAGATATGATTAGTATCAATTAGTTTCTCAATTGAATTCAAAAATAAAATCAAATTGAATTCATTCTTATTATGATTATTATTAACTATTTTCAATTCTGAAGGTAAATGTAAAATATCATTGTCCTTAAATATAAAATACTCATCTTCATTATAATCAAAAAAACTATAATCAATCAATATCAATCTATTTTGATTTTCATTATAAAGAATATTACTCATCTTTATATCACTGTGAATTACACCATTCTCATTAAGAATTTTAATGGCTTCAAATAAACCCTTAAATAATCCAATAAAAGTATTTAAAGGTATGCTTAGCGAGATATCCTTAAATAATTTATGTAAACCTACACCACCATATTCATAAGTGATTTGATATAAGATTTTATTTTTGTTTCTTTTCAGATTTTTATTGAGATTATAATGAGAATATATATCAAAATCCACATCAATATCATTTATATTTATTTGAGAATGATTTAATAATCTAACTGTAAATTTGAAATCTTTATCTATATTTGATATAATCTTATGTCTTTCAATCTCCTTTTTATACTCCTCTTTATATAAAAACAGTTTAGCTATTGTTTCTTTATTATCATGATTATCAAAACCAGATTTGATTACTATTCCATAATATCCTTTATCAATATACTTTCTTTTATGATTATGATTATTATTCATAATTAATATAAAAAAAATATTCATAAATAAAAATTTAAAAATATTCATTTGGTGAATTTGAAGTTTTCTTAATTGGATTTATTTTGATAATATCTGGATTATCTAATAATGATGATAAGACTGAACTATCAAGACGGTCAGAATAAGCATTACCCATCTCAATATTTCTTGTCAAATTCTCTTGCTCTATTGGAATAGGTCGGGATTGATAAATCTTATTGGGATTTCTAACAGGTTCTGCACATTCATGAATATCAATCTGTTTATTTACTTTCATATTAATTTCTGTTTTATCAACTCCCTTAGATGCAGCTGCTCCTTTTGGTATATATTTACCAGCTGTATTCTGAATTAATTCACGAGTATCATCAACTTCCATATTATATTCTGCATCTCTATCAGTAGGAATATGAGTAACAACACTCTTAAGAACTCCATTATAATCACAATGAGAATATTGTCTTTGAGTATTTTTGAAATCAACTTCTTTAGTAATATAACCTCCAAATAGACTATTGATGACACCTGAAATATAACCAAAACCAGAATTATTGATATCAACAGTTGTTTCTTTAACTGTTTTCTTAGCAACTATTTTTGGGTCATAAGTATAAGTTGCATAATAAGTAGTATTATTTATATTTCTTTTTGTATCATATTTTGGAAGTGTTTGTCTTAGAGTAGTTCTTGTTTTCATTCCATTTTTATAATAACCGATATCTCTGACTCTGATATTACCCTCATTATTATCATGAATGGTAGTTTCTTTAACTGTAGTTTTAGGGTCATCATATAATCCAGAATAAGTTTCCTTAGCTCCAGTTAAATTAATATTTTCAGAATCATGAATAGTAGTCTCTTTAGTAGTTGTTTTAGTAGTATCATAAAGAGCTGAATAACTCTCATCAGCGCCATTTAAATTAAGTTTATCACTTTCACATAGAAGAGTTTCTTTTGATGTATTCTTAGCTTTATCATAAAGAGATGAATAAGTTTCATCACTACCTGTCAAATTAAGTTTATCACTTTCACATAAAGAAGTTTCTTTAGTAGTAGTCTTAGTCTTATCATAAAGAGCTGAATAAGTTTCTTCAGCACCTGTTAAATTAAGATTTTCAGTATCATGAATAGTAGTCTCTTTGGTTGTTGTCTTAGCCTCATCATATAAATCAGAATAAGTTTCTTTAGCTCCAGTTAAATTAAGATTTTCACTATCATTAGTTGTCGTTTCTTTAACAGTAGTTCTTAAGATATGATTTACAGGGTCATAAGTAGTTCCTTTTTCTGGAGATTGTGGGAGAGCATTTCCATATAAACGAGGATTATCAATAAAATATTCCTTAAAAGTAATCTTAATTGCGTCTGTTATTGGAGCAATCATACCTTTAAAAACTGAAGTTAAATTGGCAATAGGAGTTTCTTTTCTTGAAATCTCATGTTTTTCAGTATCATAAACTAAAATGGAATTCTTACCATAACTATCATTATCATTAAATTGTCTAATTTGATTTTTACCTGTTCCATAATAATCGGTATGAGTTCCTATTCTTGTTGTATCCTTAAGATTTTCATTTGGTCTCTCACTATCCTTCTTTAAATAAGAAACACCTTTAAACCAATTATCTTCAGTTTGAGCATATGCTCTTTCAGGTCTATTTTTAGAAAATGGGGCAGCTTCTCCTCTTTTATCAACAATTCCTTTCATTGGAGCTTGTATTGGAATCTCAAAAATAGTATTTCTTTGGTCTGATTTAGGTCTTAACTCATCCTTATCTTTAGGTTTGGCATAAATAAGAGTGTCTGCTTGATGAAAACCACCACTTCCTTCGGATGTATATCCCTGATTTAATCCAGGAGCAACACGAATAGATTTAATAGGATTATAATTATTTTGAACATCAGTTATATTTGCCTGTTCTCTCATTATTTGACTTGTATTACCCATTCCTCTTATAAGAGCAGTATCAGAAGTAGGAACAAAGAAATTTTCAACTTCAGTTTTTTTTGCCTTATAATCAGTATAACCGAATTTACCTGATAATGCTTGATTATCATCTAAATTGAGATTTTGAGTAACTCCTTTTTTTAGGAAAGGTTGCATATTACCATGAGTGAAATTATCAATAGGAATATCATTTCCACTGAGACTTCTAATAGAATTTGAAGGAGTTTTATTATATTCTTCAGTATTCATAAACATGGAACTATAGGCAGGTCTGGGAACAACTCCTGTTTTAAATGGATTTTCTGCCTTTTTATAAGAGGTATTTGCCAAATTTCTTTCATAATCTCTTGATTTATTATAATATTCAGAATGGTAAATATTATCCATTGATGGCATTTCATTAGATAAAAATTCCATATTTATTTATATCTATTCCTATCATCAATAACGATAATTATTTATTTTCTTTAATCACCATAAATAAATCCATAATCTTGAACATCTAAGTTATCATCATCATCTATTTCTTCCTCTCCCAATCGATATTCATTCATATCCTCTGGTTCATCATCAGCTATTTCAACTTTTTCCTTATTTATCTCTTTAACTTCCTCGCCTTCTTCATCTTTAAGTTTTATTCCAACCTTATTTAATTCTTTTATTACATCTTTTTCTTCTCTCGTTTTCTTATTTAAAGCAGCAATTATCTTATCTTTATTTTCCTCTCTTATTTTATTTATATAATTCATTTGTTCTTCTGGAGTTTGCATCTTACTTATATTAATGATACTCATCAATTTCTTATTAATATCACTAACAATAAGACGATGAGTTTCTTTAGAAATATCAATTTTAGGAACTAATTTTGCCTTATCATTTATACTTGGATATGATGGAAGACATAATCCTCTTATAACAATAATACTTCTGATTTGAGTAATATCAGTTATATTTTCATCATTTATAATTGAATTTAATTTATCAAGTTCTTTAATTGTATCATTTATATTATTAATGAAATCTTTAGCTCCTTCTTCATTGAGATGAATGAAGAGAATATGAGAGACTCCTATCAATACCTGTCTATAATTATCAAATGAATATGATTTTTGTTTTATTAATGTTGCCAAAGCCTTACTGAAAAAATTAGGAATATAATTATTATAATGGATTAAATAAGTTTCTCTCAATTTCTCTTTAATTATTCTCAAAGTTTCCTCATTAATATAAGTATTATTATCCTTATTTAAATCTTTAAACCATCCCTCCAAATTTCTCTCATAAAAATCCTTATAATGAATATAATTACTAATCTCCTTAAATTCCACTTGTTCATTAATAATATCCTCTTTAGTTATATAAAATCTCTTATATCTCTTCTTATTTAAAACTCTTTCACTGGCAAACTTACTCTTAGCTTTCTTTAAATCCTTCCTTTCCTTATTTATAAAAGTATCGGCACTAAAATTATCATCAATCTGTTCTAAACAACATCCAAGGAGATACTTATGAATCTTCTGATATTTATAGGCTGGCATAAATACAAGAGCTTCAATAAAGGCATCTAACATCTTATCATTTCTGAATTTCTTATCTTTGGTATTTAGAATTTCAATCAACTTCTTACCAGCTTCAAGACCTTTATTCTCCTTCTTCTTCTTAGTTCCCATCTTATTGAAATCTTCAAGTTCTTTATTATAATTAGGAGAACTCTTAAGTTTCTCAATCACTATCTTCTTATAATCCTTATCTAGTTCTATATAATTAAATTCATTTGAAAATACATCCTTAAATACACATAAGAGATAATAGATAACACCATCTTTTGAATTCATATCATAAGGAGCACCATAATCATTCCAGAGTTCAATACATGCCAAATAACATTTATCTTTAACAAAAAGGAGATTATTGGTGAGGATATCATTTTGAGTTAAAATAGACCATTTACAAATAACATCATAAATCATATCAATTACTGTTTTCATGAATTCATTATTGGCTTCTTTCAAGTTCTTATTTTCACTATCAGTTGATAAAACATACTTAACACTTTTTTCTGCCTGTTCCTTATAATAACTATCATTATAATCTCCTTTTAGTTTCTCTCTAATTATCATCTCTTTACTTGGAATACCTCTATAGATATTAAATAGATGATTGGTAATTAAATCATAATTGATGGGTAATTTGCTGACCTCTCTCAATTTATTTATAAATGGAAGAACAATCTTAAGAGCTTCCAAATAACCCTTTTCTAAATTATAATAATATTTTCTAAACTCACTATCATTCTTATCTTCAGATTGATCATTATCATCATCATTATCATCATCATTATTATCGTTATCATTATTATCATCATTATTATCATCATTGATATAAACTGCATTTTTTTTATAATCATCAATAACAACAGGAACACCTTCATAATCATCAATATTAGTTCCTTTAGTTATTTCTGATGTTTCTTCATCAAAATTAAAAGAGATTTTGAATATATCTTTATAAGTATTAAAAAGAAGATTATATTTTTTCTCAATTGAATCAAAAGTATCATTTATTTCATCTATTTCATTTAATTCAAGAGCTTTCTTTAGGAATTCTAAAGAATTATTGATAACTAAGTTTTTGCGAATTTCTCTGATATTCTTAATAATAGCTTCATAATTATCATTTTGAATATTTAACATGAGAACTCCAAGTTCTTTAACTATGGGAAAATATTCAACTTCTGTTTTCTCATTTTTGCGAGTATCATAAATTTCTTTTAGTTTAGCTGCAGCTTTTTTTGTTATATCAGCAAGTTTTCTAGAATTCTTTAAATATCTAAAGAAAAGAAAACGTTTATTAGTGAGGTCTAATGGTTTTATTCCAGTGATTTTTGAATATTTAACATTATACTCCTTTTCTGATTTATTTAAGTCCTCTAAAAAGGTTTTTAAATCCCTAAAATCATTACTATCAATAAAATCTAAATCCTTATTAAACTTCTTAAATATTGAATTTATATTACTATAATGATATTCATCTTTATCAATTTTATCCAATGGTAATTTCATTTTATAATCATTAATTAAATCTTCAAATGTATTATAATCCTTACTTGACTTAAACTCCTTCTTATTTTTATTCTTATCATTAGTTTCAATCAGAAAACTCACAATCTTTTCATTTAAATAATCATCATCTAATACAACTGGTTCATAGAAATATACTCCCATAACAGGAATATCTCTTTCATCATCCTTAAAAATTATATATCTATCATTTGAATATTCATTTGTTAATTCTATTATTGTCGTTGATGAAGCCTTAAATTTTACATTAGAACTATCATTATCATAAACCAATGGAAACCAAATCTTATTCTTATTATTATAAGCTTCAATTACTGGTTCTTTATTACTACTCTTAATTTTTGATATGAATTCATCTAAAATAGAATTCTTCTTAACTTCTCCTTCTTCCTCATCTTCACCATCCTCATCTTTTTCATCATTAAACCAACCTCTTTTTGCATCGGCAACAACTATGAAATTATTTGTATTAGCCTTCTTTCTTTGTCTTTCTATTATTGAAGTGAAAAGAGTTAAGAAATGATTTGCTTTTGATTTTGATTTAAAGAAACTGAAGAGATAATTATAGATTTCTTCATTTGAGAATAATACAAAAAATGGATTAAGCTTAACAATTTCTTCTAAAGAAACGATTTCAAAATACTCTATTTCATCCAATTCTTCTTCATCGTCAAATTGGAATATTTCTTCTTCTGCCATTTCTATATAACAAAAATAATTTAAAAAGTCCTTTTTATTATTTCTTTAAATCCATTCTATTAAAAGCATTTCCCATTCATTTATATCAGTATTATTATAATTATAATCATGATTATAATGATTATTTTGAATAGGTATTACAATATTTAATATATAAAAGAAATAATAAATGGAAAGAGCAATTCTCATAAATTCAATATAATGATAAATATAACTATCAATAAATATCATTAGAACTTGAATTATTGATATCATTAGTGATAGTGATATTGATAATTTTAATTATTATAATAATCATAATCAATTTTTATTTGTATATATTAAACACAACTGGCTAAATTTCGATTACATTGAAGAAGATAATTGGGACTATTATAAGGATATCCTGGAGCATAATTATTATTATTCTGATTAATATCACTCCATTGTTTTAAGTTAGCTTCATTTGAGGGATTGATATCATTATTAGTTGAACTTGGGAAGAATTTTTCACATCCCTCAGGATTTTCAATCAAAGGAGTATGATTATCCTTGGCAACCATTCTATAATTAATGCCAATTCTATCAAAACTCTCTAAAGCTTTTTCTTGAGGATTCCAACAGAGAGGTTCATAACGATTTATTCCAGTTTCTTTTAAGGTGCAGGGAGGATTTGAAAGACGGCAACTTTCAGTAGGAGTGGAACATTTGCGAATATCTTCGGTAGCCTTAGGCTTACATCCAGTAGAAATATAAGAATTGGGGGCATATTGTTCAGTATTACATTTAGAATTCTTATAATTGAGACCAATTAATTCACTATTATCATCAACAGCTTTTGCCATCGAACAAGTATTATGACCATAATTTTGATATCTTATATAAGGGTCATTTGGCATAAATTGACTACAATCAGAACAATCATTATAAGGCGTATTTATTTGATAAATGCCTTCATAAATAGTTCGCTTTAATGATTCTTGATATGAAGAATTATCATATTTCATTCTTGTATCATTTGGATTAAACATTTATTCTTCTAATTCTAATAGAATAAAAATAAAAAAAACTTAACAATTATTTAATTTAATGGGAGGTGGTAATGGCACAGAACGATACATAATTGATTGACAGCTGGGAAGATGATTCATACTAGTATTAATAGGAGGAGTCTTATCATTATTGACTATATTATCTTCACTGGGAGTATATTGATTAGTATAACATTTGGTTAATATTCGAGTCTGTCCTCGTAATTCACTGTCTAAATCGACTAAATTGCCTTGAATATGTGATACAGCTGTTCCACCTACAAAACCTAATTCATGCATACACTTATCCTTATGTTCATATCTATAAGGTGAAAGTATATGTCCAAGGGTATCTACACTTGTTTGTAAATCTAATTTATATGAACAAGTATCATATTTGGTTCTATTGAAACTCATGATTCTACTATAAATAAATATTAATATTTTAATAATTGTTTCTGTTGAAATTTTGTCTATTTATATAAGAACGGGTATCTTCGCCACCATTAGTCCAAACGGGAACTATATTATCAGGATTTTGAATATCTTTTAAACAGTCAACTAAGGGAACTGGTTGATTTAACTGAAGTTCCATCAATGATTTTCTACAAACTCCTGAAGTAGTATCTGAACCTGAAAGTAAATCAAGTTCTTTTGATATATCTCCTTTACATCCCTTTAACTGAGGGGCACTTGTAAATATTCTGCGAGATAATTGAATTCTACATCTATCTCTAGTATAAAGATTCTCATTTTTGAGAAGGTCATTATAAGTATCAACTAAACAAGATTCTGTTAGACCATATCCTGCTCTTCCTCTTAAATTAGGATGGTCATACATGAATTCAGGAAGTCTAACATTCGGACTCTCACAATCCAATAATTGACCAGACTTTTCATAAGTATTATAATTCATGATTTTATCATTTTGAAAATTCTTGTATTCTTGCCAACAACTATCACTACATAATGTATTTTGAGTGTCAAAAAAAGTATCATTATTAATATTCATATTCATACTCATATTTATACAATCTAATAATAAATTACATTATATTATTAAAGCATTGATTGCCATTGTTCTCTTTACATGTCTTTTTTCTATAATAGAGCCAATGAGAAAAGCCTTCTTGGTCATTTGGAATAGTAGAGGCAGGGACTGTATAGAATTGTCTTTGTGAAAAATTTCTATCATAAATATCATTTACATCTTTATATAGTCGTTGTTTAAAATAACTATCAATTTTTCTTTTTATTCCACAATTTTCAATATTACATGCTCTTATATTATTATTACTATCATTACCATCATCTATCATATTTGGATTCATCAATGGGTTTTCAATTGAAGGCTGAATACAATAACTATCATCAATGAAATTTATATTTTCCATTCCAAGTTTCTCAATAGTCTTCTTCTTTTTATCTTTATCATACAAATAGACATAATACATCAATAATAAAATTATAACTGCAAAAAGAACAAATGAAATATCTCTGAATACCAAAGTTGCAATAAATGATATAAAGAGAATTAGATTACCTAATATCATTATTTTTTCTTTAAAAGTCATATCATAAGAAGGCAAAAGAGTTATCATTATTCTATTATAATAACTATAATAAAAAGAAGTTAAGTTTGAATTTCTATTCTCATTTATTTCTATTTGAAAGTTTCTTTTTTAGTTCCTCCCGTTTTGCTAAGTTTCTCAATCCCTGTTTATTAATAGAAGCTTTTGTTCTTTTACCTCCACCTCCTTGAGCTCCATTCATGGCACTCATCATTTTCATCATGTCAGCCATATTAAAACCACCACCTTCTCCACCATCACCGCCACGATTTCCAAACATTCCAGGAAGCATTGAAGCGAACTTCATTGCATCTTTGATAATAGCCTCCTGATTTAATTCTCCAGAAGAAATCTTATTTGTAACCTTAGAACCAACAGTTGAGAATAATTCACCTAAACCACTCTCTTCACTGGCAAGAGCTTTAAAGATATCACCCTCATTATTGCTGAGAGTAGTTTTGAGTTTATTAATATCAACATCTTGAATAATCTCTTTAGCAATCTTTCCAATAGTAGTATCTTTAAGACTATCCATTGTATCATATCCTGCATCTGTTTTAACTTTATCAGTTTTCATTGAATTCAATCTTTCAATAATCTTTTTATAAGCCTCATTGTCTAATTCAAACTCCTCATCAAAAGTCTGAAGGATTTTAAGGATGGTCGTGGCGCTATCATCACTCATCTCATTCTTGAATATATAAAAGACACTTAGATAATGATGGCATAAGAAGTTGTCTCGCAGGAGTTTTGATATATCTCCAATAGTAATATCAATGAAGATTTTAACAGTCTTTACATCATCCTTCTTTAGCCATTCATCACAATCTTCTTTGCTTACCTCTAAATAACTCTTCCAGAAATCCTCACTACAATTTTCATTCAAATACTTAAGATAATCCTCTGAACTCTTATCAAATTCCTTGTAATTCTCCTTCATTGACTCAATAACTCTACTGGCAGTTGAACTATTATCCTTATGTTTCTTCGCAATTGTTCTAACTTTTGTTAAGAGGTCATAATAATATTGATTAAAAATAACAACAGAAGAACTCATATTAAAAACTCTATATTTCTTTATATAAAGAATATTAATAAATATCCTTAAATAATTTTTTGATTTTTATTTTGATTGCGAAAATATACTATCTCTTTCTTTTGTTAATTCTTCCAAAGATGGAAGTTTCTTACCATCTCCTCTGGAAGCAAATTCCTTATATTTATTCTCCATAGTTTCATTACTAGTTGTATTATCCATATCCACAAAATCCCATTTATAAAGTTTATCTTTATTAATATTCATTGAATTTATATTATCATCATCAATATTACTATAATTATCTGTTAAAACACTTCCTAATGAGAATGAAGAGGGTTCATCACTTTTACTTTCAGTATTTAAGGGAACAGGAGAATTCATGGAAGAATTATTATTGGTATTTTGTTTTTCTCTGGTGTTATTATTAGTGAATAGATAGCCTCTACTTGGAAGAAGTAAGTAATCGAAAACAGCTTTTCCATAAATAATCTCTTTAGTGGGAAGGAACATGAGGGCTGGAACACTTTTAATTTTATCTTTAAGAATACTTATTTTAGTATCAATACAAACTAATTTAATTGTTTTTTTAGTATCATGTTTTTTAATAGTTTCCAATAAAATAGAACAATGCTGACAAGAAATACTATAAAATAAAATCATTTATTTTAATAATGATAAATTAAAATGGAAAAAAATGACATAAAAAATTATAATTAAATAAATAAATAAGAATAGATAAATGTTTAGTGATTATAATTATGATAAAAAAGCTGATAAGCATTCATTTACTATCACTAATATTGATTTAGGAATTGTAAATGCCATCAGAAGAATAATCATGAGTGAAATTCCTGTTGTTGGTTTTTATGGTGAAGATAAAGATGAAGAACCAACTATTGAAATCATTGTAAATAATAGTCCTCTCCATAATGAATTTATGATTCATAGAATTGGCTTAATTCCTCTTCATATTAGCGAAGAAATAACTGAAAATTATGAAGATAATGATTATGAATTTGAATTGAATATTGAAAATAAATCAAGTGATACCATTAATGTAACCACTGGTAATATCACTGGAAAATATAAAGATAAAAATCTGACTAAAGCTGAACTTGATAAAAT
>VFQS010003222.1_pt1 | contig 12619 bp, 9 predicted proteins | sample 3512361 | NCBI WGS metagenome assembly VFQS01 (sample SAMN10412375, study PRJNA504923) | tailings metagenome | isolation source: Relicate 1 Philex TSF3 active mining | place: Philippines
GACGTGGATTCGACCGGCGGGAGAGATGGGAGCGGGTCCCCATCCGGGGCGTGGAGATCTGATTGGGTTTGGTGCGCGGCGATTTATTCTGGGGCTGGAAGGTCAGACTGCGCCGTATCGACTGGGTGCGTGGCTGAATGTGAATGACCGGGTATCGAGTGACTCGACGGTGGAGGCGGGTCGCTGGTCACACGTGGCGATGACGTGTGAGCCTGTGGGTGGGAAGTGGCGAGTGCGGTTGTATCAGGATGGTCGGCGTGTTGGAGAGGGTGTGACGGAGAAGCTGCAGGTGAGTGAGACGGTTCCGGATTCGCTGGTTCTGGGGAGTGAGTATTTCTATCTGCACTGTCATTATTATCGGGGTTTGATGGGTGCAGTGCAGGTGGTGGAGCGTTGTCTGTCGGAGGCGGAGTTGCGGGAGCTGGCATTGCGGGACTGAGTTGGGGGGGCAGTCGCCGGGAGTGAGCGACTGTCCGCATTGACATGTGAGGTCATGTTCACTCGTTGAAGTCATTTGTTTATCAGGTACGCATGCTCAATAAGCAGGTATTGAAGTGCGGACGGAAGTCCTGTCTGAGCTGGCAGTACTTGTTCGCATGGGTTTCAGGGTTTTCTGTGCAGAATGAGTGCGAGGGAGTCCGGGGCACCGGCTTCGGCGAGCAGCGTGGCTGCGACTGTGAGCGTCCAGCAGGAGCGGGCCGTGGTGGAGCAGAGCAGCACGGGACCTGGGGGCAGGCTGATGTTTCGATTCAGTCGGATGGCCTGTTCGAGGTGATTGACGTGCGGGGTGCTGGGGAGGTTTTCGGGGCATGGAGATCCTGACCAGGTGAAGCAGTCGAGCAGCGGCAGTTTGCCGATTCCGGCGATGTGCTGGGCGAGCAGTCGATTGCCCTGCATTTGTGTGGCTGGTGCTGGTGCGGGGATCACGACGGTGGGGCGTTTCTGCCAGTGTTTTTTCCAGCGGGCGAGCAGTTGAACGGCTCCGTCAAGCAGTTCGGGTGGAATGGTGGTGTGGTTGCTGTTTTCGAGTTGAGCGAGTTCGGCGGACCAGCCGGGGTCATCAGCGAAGGCGACGGCGCGGGCGGACGGGCTGGCGGTGATGGTACCTTTGCGGCTGCAGCCTTTGGGCCACAGTTTGCGGGGTTCGATGAGGACATCCTGTTGTCTGAGGAAGCTGCGTGCCTGTTGAATTCGGGCGGGTTCGGGATGCAGTCCGGGTGCTGGCAGGTGGCCGGTGCAGACGGAGCAGCGGCCGCAGGGTGCGGGCTGTGGATCGCTGAGTGCCTGCTGGAGATATGCCATGAGGCAGCCGCGACCGTTGGCATAGTTGCGCATGAGTGTGGCTTCGTTGCGTCGAGCAGCAACGAGGGCCTCCCATTTGCGGGTGTCGTGAATCCACGGTTTGCCTGTGGCGGCCCATTTGCTGCCGTCCTTGCGAACGGCGTCATCGACAGCGAGAATTTTCAGGAGGGCTTCCAGTCGTCCGCGGCGGATGGCTGTGAGGCCTTCCAGATCGACGATGCTGAGAGGTTGTCCGGCCAGTGCCTGGAGGGTGCGATCGGCGGCGGCCTGATCGGGAATATTGGCGGTTGCGAAGTATTCCCAGATGGCTTCATCGCTGCTGGCGGGCAGCAGGATGGCTTCAGCGTGATCCAGTGCGCGACCGGCTCGACCAATCTGCTGATAGTATGCCACGGGAGTGCCTGGTGACCCGAGGTGGAGGCAGAAGCCGAGGTCGGGTTTGTCGTAGCCCATGCCGAGTGCGGAGGTAGCGACGACGGCTTTCAGTTCATTGTTACGCAGTTGCTGCTCGATCAGCAGTCTGTCGGCAGTTTCCATTTGTCCGGTGTAAGCCGGGACATTGAAGCCGGACTGCTGCAGGAAGGCAGCGAGTCGTTCGGCTTCAGCGACAGTGAGGGCGTAGATGATGCCGGAACCTGGCAGAGTGCTGAGGGCATCGGCTGTCCATGCATAGCGTTCGGCGGCGGACAGTCCGGGGATGACGGACAGTCGGAGTGATGTGCGAGCGAGTGTGCCGCGGAAGACGGCGGTATCGGACCCCAGTTGCTGTCGAACATCTTCCGTGACACGTTCGTTGGCGGTGGCTGTCGTGGCGAGCACAGCGGCGTTGGGAGCGGCGAGCAGAGAGCGTGCGAGTCGCTGGTAGTCGGGGCGAAAGTCGAAACCCCAGTCGCTGATGCAGTGGGCTTCGTCGATAACGATGAGTGAAGTGCGTGCGAGGAGTTGGGGCAGTCTGGCGGCGAAGGAGGGGTTACCCAAACGTTCGGGGGAGACGAGGAGTACATCGAGCTGATTCTGTTCGAGTGCGTGGAAGATGGGGTCCCAGTCATCGATGTTGGTGCTGTTGATGCTGGCGGCTGTGAGTCCGGCTTTTTCGGCGGCGGCCACCTGGTCGCGCATCAGTGCGAGCAGTGGTGAGATGACGAGCGTGGTGCCGCGTCCGTCGTGTCGGAGTGCGGTGGTGGCAGCCCAGTAGACGGCGCTTTTGCCCCAGCCTGTGGCCTGCACCACGAGGACTCGGGCAACGGGCTTCAGGATTGCGGAGACGGCATCGAGCTGATCGCTGCGGGGTATGGCGTGTGGTCCGGCGAGTTTGTGCAGGACGGCGGTGAGGTGTGTTTCAGCGGGAGATGAGGTCATGGTTGGGGGCCACGGATTTTTTGCCACGGATCAGGGGTGTCTTTGAGCCACAGATGAACACGGATATTCACGGATAATCGCAGTGTTGGTTTGTGTTGTCTACTTTGTGTGATCCAGTTGATGTTGGGCTCACGCGAAGCCGCGAAGCCGCGAAGGGAGAATGCAATGTGGCGTTGTTTTGTGTTTTATAGGGTGCGTTGCTCCCTCACCCCCGAACTCTCTCCTCCGATGGGGGCGAGGGGGGGAATTAGTTGTCAGTTGTCAGTTGTCAGATCGGGGATTGTTGCGTGAGGTCAGGAAGAGCGCTGTGGCACTCGAACAGCAGACTGGTGGGGTGGTTCGGTGGGCGGTGTGATGCGTGAAATGGTGTTCAGGGGAAGCATGATGGATCGCGGTGGTTGCCGCCAAAATCGCCAAATCTTCCGACTTCCCGGGGGCTGGCGGAGGAATCAGGTTTGCTTCCGTGGGGAATTACGCTGTAAGCTGACGAGGTGATATTGAGAGATCTCTGCTGTTCCTCGCTTGTTTCCCTCCGCACTGTGCCGCTGAAAGGACCCTGCCATGTCTGGTCGGATGTTTCATCTCCGCCATCCTCGGGCGGGGCGTCGTGCTGCGATTCAGGCGGGTGCGGTGGGGTTGCTGGGATTGGGGATGAATCATGTGGCCGGGTTGCGGTCGCTGGCTGCGGCTGCGGGTGTTGGTGAGGCTTCGAGTGTGGTTCGTCCGAAGTCTGTGATCTATATATTTCTCTCGGGGGGGCTCGCGCAGCACGACAGTTTTGATCCGAAGCCGGATGCGCCGTCGGACATTCGCGGCGAATTTTCGCCGATCGCGACTCGCACCGCCGGTGTGCACCTCTGCGAGCATTTGCCGATGCTGGCGGCCTGCAGTGATCAGTGGGCGATGGTGCGTTCGCTGACACATCCGTACAACGAGCATTCGATTGGCCATCACGTCATGCTGACCGGGCGGACTCAGACGCCCATAGGTTTCAATCCGAACCGTCCGACGTCGTCGGATTATCCATCGCTGGCGGCGCTGGCGACGAAGCTGGTGCCATCGCGTAACAATCTGCCGCCTGCGGCAGTGCTGCCGGAGAAGCTGGTGCATGTCACTGGCCGTACGATTCCCGGTCAGTTTGCTGGTGAGCTGGGTGATCGATCGGAGCCGTGGTTTATCGAGGCCAGTCAGTACCGTGACACGTCGTACGTTCACGGAGCTTTTCCGCAGTATGGTTTTCAGCGGCAGCGTGGTCGCGAGGTACCGGCGGGCTATCGCTATGAGGCTCCGCGGCTGGAGCTTTCCGGCGGTCTGTTGCGGAACGAATTTCAGTCGCGTTTAGCGCTGCTGCGGTCGATTGAGTCTCAGCGTGCCGTGCTGGAGGAGGGTGCTGAGCAGCTGCAGTATGATCGTCATCGCCAGACGGCGGTATCGATGCTGCTGGAGGGGCAGGTGCATCGTGCGCTGGACGTGCATGCTGCGGACGAGCGGCTGCAGGATCGGTATGGCAGGAATTCCTTTGGCTGGTCGCTGCTGATGGCGCGTCAGCTGGTGGAGGCGGGTGTCAGTCTGGTGCAGGTGAATCTGGGGAACGACGAATCCTGGGATACTCATGAGGCTGCGTTTCGGAATCTGCGGGAGTTTCTGCTGCCGCCGACGGACCGAGCGGTTTCGGCGCTGGTGGAGGATTTGTCTGAGCGGGGTTTGCTGGAGGATGTGCTGATTGTGATGGCTGGTGAGTTCGGCAGGACTCCGAAGGTCTTCACCTTTCCGGGTGCCGAGACGAAGCTGCCGGGTCGCGATCACTGGGGTGCGGTGCAGACGGTGTTTTTTGCGGGCGGTGGTGTGCGTGGTGGCGTGGTGGTGGGAGAGTCTGATGCGACGGGTGGGTATCCCAAATCGGATGCTCAGACGCCCGAGAACATGGCGGCGACGATTTATCAGGCGCTGGGGTTACCGCGTGAGCTGGTGTGGAAGGACGCATTTGAGCGTCCGCATCAGGTGTATCATGGTGAGCCGATTGTGGGTTTGACATAGGTCTGGAAGCCAGAGGCAGGACATGCTGAGGATATTTGGGAGGCAGCCGTCGGCTCACTGTGACGGCAGGACTCGCAGGCACTTTCTGCAGATTGGGGGCCTGGCTTTGGGAGGTGCTTCGCTGCCTCAGCTTTTGGCTGCTGAGCAGTCTGTGGGCGGGGTGCGTGGTCGGGTGCTGCCGCACAAGGCGGTGATCATGATTTACCTGTCCGGAGGTCCTTCGCATCAGGACATGTATGACCTGAAGATGGAGGCTCCGCCGGAGATTCGTGGCAGCTTTCGACCGATTTCGACAAATGTTGCGGGTGTGGAGATTTGCGAGCATCTGCCGCGACTGGCGACGATGATGGATCGGGTGGCGATTATTCGATCACTGCATGGTTGTCCTGACCAGCATGCATCGGATTTGTGTGTGAGTGGTTATCCGATTGGGGCGCGGGGGCGTCAGGACAATCATCCGTCACTGGGATCTGCGGTCAGCAGGCTGCAGGGTCCGGTGGATCCGTCGGTTCCGCCGTTTGTGGGTCTGACAATTAAGACTCGCCATGCCCCGTACAGCAATCCTGGTTATCCGGGATTTCTGGGAACGGCGCATGCGGCATTTCAGCCGGAGGGCCAGGGGATGGCGGACATGCGTTTGTCGGGTGTGACATTGGAGGAGTTGCGAGACCGGCAGTCGCTGCTGCAGAGTTTTGATCGTTTTCGGCGGGGCGCGGATGCTTTGGCGCAGTATCGCGGCGTGGATGCTCTGACGCAGAAGGCATTTGATGTGCTGACCTCCAGTCGTCTGGTGGAGGCACTGGATCTGGAGCGGGAGGATGCGGTGGTGCGTGACCGATATGGTCGTGGCAGTGCGGATCCGGCATTTGGTGAGGACGCAGGTCCGCACTGGATGGATCAGTTTCTGATGGCGCGTCGGCTGGTGGAGGCGGGCGTGCGGTGTGTGACGCTTTCGTTTGGCAGCTGGGACCGGCACGGGGCGAATTTTGAGCGACTTCCGGTGCAGCTGGCGCGATTTGATCAGGGGATTACTGCGCTGATTGAGGATTTGCATCGGCGTGACCTGCAGGATGATGTGAGTGTGGTGGCGTGGGGTGAATTCGGGAGGACTCCGAGAATCAACAAGGACGGTGGTCGTGATCACTGGCCGCAGGTTTCGTGCTGTCTGCTGGCGGGTGGCGGGATGCGTACTGGTCAGGTGATTGGTTCGACGAATCGTCTGGGCGAGGTGCCTCAGGACCGACCGGTGCATTATCAGGAAGTGTTTGCGACGCTGTATCAGCGGCTGGGGATTGATGCGGGGACGGCAACGATTCCGGATCAGGCCGGTCGACCGCAGTATTTGCTGGATCAGCGGGACCCGATACGGGAGCTGATTTGACATGTCTGAAGAACTCAGTCGTCGGCAGCTGCTGCAGCGGCAGCTGACGGGAGCGGTCGGGGCGCTGTCAGGTGGTGGTCTGTCATTGTCTGGCGGTGCTGCCGTGGGTGGTGTGCCGGCGGGGTTCTCGGGGCGTGCGGGTTCGGGGAAGGCGAAGAGTGTGATTTTTTTGTATCTGCACGGTGGGGCACCGTCGCAGGACATGTTTGATTTGAAGCCCAAAGCGCCGCGTGAGATTCGGGGTGAATTTTCACCGATCGCGACGAATGTGCCGGGGATAGAGATTTGTGAGCATCTGCCGCGGATGGCTCGCTGGATGCATCGCTCGGCGATTCTGCGTGCGGTGCATCACCAGGCGGGCTGTCACAACGAGATCCCCAGTTTTACGGGGTATGAATCCCCGTCGGGGATGCAGGAACTGACGGACAACGGGTTACCTCCGAGCATGGGTGCGGTGTGTGAGTATTTCAAGCCTGCCGGTCGGACGTTGCCGGCGTATGTGAGTCTGCCGAATCCCTTGAATGTGGTGGGTGAGACGGGCCCGGGTGCTGGATTTCTGGGGCGGCGGTATGCTCCGCTGGAGTCTCGTGCGGTGCCCGAGTTTGATGCGGGTGCGGTGCTGAATCAGCGTCCGAATCCGCCGGTGGTGCGGGGCATTCCGCGGCTGGAGGACAGTCGTCTGATTGACGGCGTCACGTCGGCTCGACTGGCATTGAGGCGTGGATTGTTATTGGGGGAGGGATTGCGAGGGGCTGCGCCGGTGCAGGCGGAGTTCAGTCGTTTTCAGGAGCAGGCTTTTGGGGTATTGACAGCACCGGAGTTGCGGGAGTGTTTTGATCCTGGTCTGATTGATGCGGGGGTGCGAGAGCGCTATGGGAATACGCTGTTTGGCAACAGTGCGTTTATGGCAACGAAGCTGATTGCGGCCGGGGTACGTTTTGTGAATGTGATCTGGACGTGGTATTACGGGGCGTATCCAGGTGTGGCGGATTACGGCTGGGATACTCACGAGCACAATTTTTCGATACTGCGGAGTTATTTGCCACAGGTGGATCGGGTGTATGCGGCATTGCTGGAGGATTTGGAGCGGAGCGGTCTTTTGGATGAGACTTTGGTGGTACTGACGACGGATTTTGGCAGGACTCCGGGAGTGAATCAGACGGCGGGCCGTGATCACTGGATGCATTGTTATTCGACGGTGCTGGCGGGTGCCGGGATTCGCGGCGGGACGGTTTATGGGGCATCGGATGCGGGAGCGGCGTGGCCGGTGGACGGGGCGGTGCGTCCGGCTGACATCTGTGCGACGATTTACGATCAGCTGGGGCTGGATCCGGATTCGTATGTGTATGACCAGTTGAACAGGCCGCACAAGATTGCGCAGGGTGGGACTCCGATTTGGTCGATCTTGGAGTGAAGTGCGTTGTGTGGAGGGGGGGCTCGGGCTGGAAAGCCCGAGCTATGGGTGTGGGTGGGTGTGTGGGAAGTGGCGGGGGTGAGTGATGTTTTCGCTGCATGATGACTCTGGTATATCGGGATTGTCGCGTCGTCGTGAGTGGCTGCGTGTGGGTGGTTTGAGTGCGGTGGGCTTATCGCTGCCGGCGCTGCTGGGTTCGCGGTGTACGGCGGGTGGTGTGACCGGTGCGTCTGGTGCGGTGTCAGCCTTTGGCGGGGAGCTGGGTGCGTCATTTGGTCGGGCGAAGAGTGTAATTTTTCTGTGGCTGCAGGGAGGTCCGCCGCAGCATGAGACATTTGATCCGAAGCCGGAGGCTCCGCTGGAGATTCGTGGTCCGTTTCGGCCGATCAGCACGAGCGTATCGGGGGTGCAGTTCAGTGAGTTACTGCCGCGGACATCACGATATGCTGATCGTCTGGCGGTTGTGCGTTCGATGTCGACGAAGGATGACAATCACGATGTCAGTGGGTACTGGCTGCTGACGGGATATCCGTATTTGACGGGCAGTGCGCGGCAGATCAAGCCGACGGACTGGCCGTATTTTGGTTCGATCATCAAGATGCTGAAGCCGAGCGAGCGGCTTCCTGCGCTGACATCGGTGTGGCTGCCGGATGTGATGCGATTGAATGACAATGTGACTCCGGCCGGGCAGACGGCCGGATTTCTGGGTCCGCAGTGGGAGCCTGAGCGTTTTGTGGGTGATCCGGCCTTGCCGGCCTATGAGATTGAGGGGTTGACAGCGCGGGAGGGTCTGGATCGTCTGCGGATGGATCGTCGTCGGGATCTGTTGCAGCAGTTTGAGTCACAGCTGGGTCGGCTGGAGAGTACTGGTCGTGTGGGTGCATGGGACCGTCTGAATCAGCAGGCATTTGATCTGATCACATCCGGTGCAGCGCGGGCGGCATTTGATCTGAGTCAGGAGCCGGACAGTGTGCGTGATCGGTATGGGCGATATACATGGGGTCAGTCGGTGTTACTGGCGCGGCGGCTGATTGAGGCGGGAGTGCGGCTGGTGCATGTCAACTGGGCTCGTGATCCTGGTGACAACGCGGTGGACAATCCGCTCTGGGATACTCATGCACTGAACGCGGATCGACTGCAGGACAATCTGTGTCCGCAGTTTGATCCGACGTTTGCGGCGCTGATGGATGATCTGACGGAGCGGGGGCTGCTGGATGAGACGCTGGTGGTGGTGATGGGCGAATTCGGAAGGACTCCGAAGATCAACGCGAACGGTGGTCGGGATCACTGGGGGCATGTGTTCAGTTTTGCGATGGCGGGTGCCGGGATTCGTGGTGGGCAGGTGATTGGTGCCAGTGACAGGAACGGGGCGTATCCCGCAACGACTCCGGTGACCGGCGGCGACTTTACCGCGACGCTGTTTCATCTGCTGGGAATTGATTCGACGGGTGTCTTTCATGATCGTGAGGGTCGTCCGCATCCGCTGACTAAGGGGGAACCGATTGCGGGGATGCTGGGAGAGTGTGAGGCGGTATCGCTGCAGGTTGCGGAGGGTGATCCAGCCTTTGTGCCTCGGTTTGACACTCGCCTGCTGTTCGACACGGATTTTCGCGAGTCGTTGCCACTGGTGTCTGTGGAGCCGCCGAGTCGTGCGAAGGGCTGGCGTGCGTGGTCGCAGTCGGGTCTGTCGGTGGTGAAAGGTGCGGGTGTGTGTGAGTTTGTGTTGTTGGCGGGAGGGGAATCAGGGGGTGGACTGCTGCCGGCGGGGTCACGATGTTTGTTATCGCAGGAGATTCGCAATGCGCGAGGCGGGCAGTATGGGGTGAGGGTGCGAGCGGGTGTGGGGTCAGGGGATGCGGAGTGGCAGCGGCGTTTGCTGGAGGGGTTTCGATTTCGCCTGGTGCTGTATCGATTTCAGAACATGCAGAAGGATCCGCGGGCGATTCAGGAGCTGGCATCGGTGGAATTTCGTCCGCAGCCAGGTGAGGTGGGGGAATTTGTGCTGGAGCGTTTTCTGGGCTCGACGACTCCGGGTGCGAATTTTTCGATTGGCTGCGGTCTGGGCGTCCTGATTGTGGCGGAGTCGACGCGTGCTGTGGAGGTGGGAGCCGGGTCGGGTGGTGTGCTGCTGCGGCTGCACGGTGTGGAGCTGAGTTTTAGTCCGCGGCAGCGGGACGATACGGTGACGGTGTGAGTGGTGTGATCTGGCTGCGTATGCTGCGATGGCTGCTGCTGGTGCTGCACTGGGACGGAGTGTTGCCGCTGCTGGTGTGGAGTCTGCCGGGTGTGCTGCAGGAGTTGTTTCCGGGGCGGCGAGGTGTGGTTGAGTTTTCTGCGGTTGTGATTCCGATTGTGGTGTTTGGGTGGCGTTATCGCGTGGGTTTGCGGGTGATTGCGGGGAATGCGTGTGGCGGTGCTGTGCGGCGGCTGCAGCGGCGGGTGTTTTTTGTGGGGATTTTTGTGCGGGTGCTGGTGGATGCGGTGGTGATGCTGAGTTGTCTGATGCCGGCAGCCGCAGCGGGTGGAGTGTGGCGTGAGATGCTGATACCGCTGGGGATCTATGTTGCGGCGATGCTGGTGGCGATGTATCCGGGCGGGATTCGGCGGGTGGTGTGACGTGGTGTGGCGGGAATTTCCGAAACGGCGGTCGTCGATTGCCTGTTGAATTTTCGCAACATGTCGTCAAGTGCGACACAAGTCGCTGCGGATCGCTCTGATTCGCGTGAATTTTCATTGATTTCCGGCAGGAATTCTGATTTCGGGGGCCGGATCCGGGCGGAAAAGTCACTTGCCTGTTTCCAACGGGGTATTCAGCCGATAGACTTGGTACTGCTGCAGCCCTTGCGGCGCGAAGTTCGGGTTGTTTTCAGCCTGAGTTTCGGCGTTGTTTGAATCTTCGTGTTTGGGCTCCTGCCCTGCCCTGCCCCATCCTGCCTCTGCCCTGCCCTGTTTTGCCACCGGAGTGTTCCTTCATGCTGACATTTAACGGTCCGGTACGTACGTTGTGCAATGGTGTTTCGCGGCGGGACGTGCTGCGACTGGGCACATTGTCGGTGGGTGGTTTAAGTCTGCCGCAGCTGCTGCGAGCGGAGCAGCAGGCGGGGGCGGGTGATTCCCGCAAAGCGGTGATCATGATCTACATGTGCGGTGCTCCGGGGCATCAGGACATGTATGACCTGAAGATGCAGGCTCCTGCGGAGATTCGGGGCGAATTTCAGCCGATAGCGACGAACGTGCCGGGGATTGAGATTTGCGAGCACATGCCGCGACTGGCGGGGATCATGGATTTGTGTGTGCCGCTGCGTTCGGTGTATGGATCGCCGGACGGTGATCATGATTCATTTATCTGTTACACGGGGCGTTCCAAGCGTCAGCAGCCTCCGGGTGGCTGGCCGTCTTTTGGTTCGACGATTTCGCAGTTGCTGGGTCCGCGGAACGCTGCTGTGCCGCCGTTTGTGGGTTTGTCACCGGACACTGGTCATCCGCCGTATGGTTCACCGGGTCATCCGGGATTTCTGGGCATTTCGAATTCGGCATTTCGTCCATCGGGTCCTGCGCAAAAGGACATGGTGCTGAATGGCATTGATGCGGCTCGTCTGGACGATCGTCGGATGCTGCAGCGGTCAGTGGATCGTCTGCGTCAGGCGCGGGACAATGGCGGGATGCTGGAAGCGATGGACTCGTTTACTCAGCAGGCCTTTGACATTCTGACCTCCAGTCGTCTGGTGGAGGCTTTGGATATTTCGCGTGAGCCGCAGCACGTGCGTGACCGTTATGGCGAGGGAGATTCGCGGAATTTCGGCGATGGTGCTCCGCGTAACCTGCAGCATTTCCTGGTGGCCCGTCGTTTGGTGGAGGCTGGCTGTCGGGTTGTGACTTTGAACTTTGGCCGCTGGGACTTTCACTCGGACAACTTCAACGGCATGAAGAATACTCATCTGCCCCAGTTTGATCAGGGTTTGAGTGCATTGATTTCAGATCTGCATGAGCGGGGACTGGACAAGGATGTGGCGGTGGTGGCTTGGGGCGAGTTCGGCAGGACTCCGCAGATCAACAAGGACGCGGGTCGGGATCACTGGCCGCAGGTGGGTGGCGGATTGCTGGCGGGTGGTGGATTCCGCACGGGTCAGGTGATTGGCGCGACGGATCGTCTGGGTGCTGAGATTGCTGAGCGTCCGGTGCATTTTGGAGAGGTGCTGGCGACTCTGTACCGGCATCTGGGAATTGGGCTTGAGACGACCCTGCGGGACTTCGCTGGTCGTCCGCAGTATGTGATGGATCAGCGGCCGCCGCTGCCGGAGCTGTTGGGCTGAAGCTGAGCTGGGAGGGGCGGCAGTGTGTCAGGATCTGCGGTGCGGCAGTTGCTGGATTGGGGTTGCTGCGTGTGTGCGGCGTGGTCTGCTGGGTGTGCTGCTGTTGCTGTTTCTGCCGGGAGCTCGCGCGGCTGCTCAGGGATTGTCGCCTGAGCAGTCTTTGCAGAAGCTGCGGGCTGCGGACGGATTTCGGGTGGAACTGGTGGCTGCGGAGCCGCTGGTGCGGCAGCCTGTGGCGATGGAGTTTGACGACCGTGGTCGGTTGTGGGTGATCCAGTATCTGCAGTATCCGAATCCTGAGGGTCTGCAGCGGGTGCAGGTGGATCGTTATTCGCGTACGAAGTATGACCGCATCCCGGAGGCTCCGCCGCGAGGTCCGCGGGGAGCCGATCGGATCACGATCCTGGAGGATACGGACGGCGACGGGCGAATGGATGCCGGTCGTGATTTCGTGGACGGACTGAATCTGGCGACGGGCCTGGCATTTGGTCATGGCGGAGTGTATGTGCTGCAGGTTCCGTACCTGCTGTTTTATGCGGATCGGGATCGTGATGATGTGCCGGACGGTGATCCGGAGGTGCTGCTGACGGGATTTGGCATGGAGGATGCTCACAGTGTGGCGAATTCGCTGACGTGGGGTCCGGACGGCTGGCTTTATGGGTGTCAGGGCAGCACGGTGACGGCCAGTATCCGGGGCATTGAGTTTCAGCAGGGTGTGTGGCGGTATCATCCGGTGACGAACTCGTTTGAGTTGTTTTGCGAGGGCGGGGGCAATTCGTGGGGGCTGGATTTTGACCGTCAGGGGCGATTGTT
>VFQS010003223.1_pt1 | contig 12618 bp, 9 predicted proteins | sample 3512361 | NCBI WGS metagenome assembly VFQS01 (sample SAMN10412375, study PRJNA504923) | tailings metagenome | isolation source: Relicate 1 Philex TSF3 active mining | place: Philippines
CGATTGCCCGCGCCATCCTTAAAAACCCTTCCATCCTCATTCTTGACGAGGCAACCTCTGCGCTGGACTCCGAGTCGGAGAAATGGGTACAGGAAGCCTTGACGCACCTGATGAAAGACCGTACTTCCCTGGTTATCGCACATCGTTTGTCCACCATACAACACGCCGACGAGATTGTAGTGATGAAAGAAGGCCGCATCATCCAGCGGGGGACGCACCAGGAGTTGGTAGAACAGGAAGGTGAATATCGAAAGTTGGTAGGATTACAAGCCTTTTAACAACATCTTATTTGGAAAATCAGCCTTTTGCCCGCTACCTTTGTGCGACTAAAAACGCATTGCCCTGGAACGACCACATCCATTCATCCATTTGACCAAAACCTGTGCTGTGCTGCTGCTTTTGGTATTAAGCGCCAAGGCAGCATCGGGGCAACCCATGTTGAGCAATTCCCTAATGCCATCGGCAGGAGACACCTACGTTATGGCGACGGACCCCCTTCCCTCGGGGATTCGCATACAGACTTCCGGGCCAAACAAACGATGGGATTTCACGACCCTCATTGCCCCTTACGCGCGGCAGTATTCCTGGCGCGATGCCAGTGGCACCAAAACCCCAGGTGTCGAATATTTGACTGCGTCGACGGAGGCGTTCAGCGAAGCCTTTTTCCAAAAGACCTCATCAGAGCTTCGAATCAGCCGGGCCAGGGGCCAAGATCCGCTGGGCGTCAGCTACAACTCCCTCGTCACCTATTCTCCGGCGTTGACGTTGCGCAAATTTCCCCTCCGCTACGGGGACCAGGGTACGTACCGCAGCACGATGACCATCACTTGTGCCGCCGGCGATGCGTCTCCTTTGATTTTGCGCAAATTGCCCTTTCAGCCCGACTCCCTGCGTTTCCGGGTGAACGTCGAGCGGCTTACGGAAGTAGATGCCTGGGGGCGTTTGATTATCCCGGGCGGAATTTACGATGTATTGCGCGAGCGACAAACCGAGAGTTGGGATATCCAGATAGACGTGCGCGTGGGAAGGCGCAAGTGGCAGCACATCAGCAGTATGCTCGATATTCCCATAATTTTTCCCCATACAGAAACCCTCGGCTACGCTTTTTACAGCAACAGCTTTCCGGAGCCCATCGCAAAAGCGACTATGGAGCCCGGTTCAGGAAATACCGTCGCGCACATGGCGTTCAAAGTATTTGATACGGAAGAGACCCCTTTGCTGACGTCGCTTGGCCCCAATATATTTGTCTACCCCAATCCTGCCATAGTCAATGCGCGTTTCGAGTTCTTCAATCTTCCCACAGGCGAGTACGAGTTGAGCATTTTCGACCCGATCGGGCGGCCCATTTTGCTGAAGCGCTATTCCGTTTCCGGCAACCGCACCGAGAAAATAGACGTCTCGGAGTTCCGCAAGGGGGGATACCTGTATACCCTTAAAGACAGCAGGGGCAATACTATTGCTACAAAGCGCTTTACGGTTATCCGCCCTTGATAGGGGTACTTCCCCTTTTTTTGCATCATCTACAAAAAACAAGCTATGATGCGCAAGGTACTCCTTTTATCCACTCTGTTTTTCCTGTGCTTCTCCGCCCTGCAGGCACAGCAGCAGGAAACGCTTTTCGGGAATAACCGCCTCGAATCCACTGGTTTTTGGTATTCCCGAACGAATAATTTTTCCTTTTACGAAGAGGACTCCGAGTATTTTTCCGGATGGAATTTCGGCTTTGAGTTCAACAAGAACTTTACGGTAGGCTGGGCCTGGCAGCGCCTTTCCGGACTGGGAAGGATCGAGGATACGGGCAACCCCTATGACCTTCGCACGAATGGGGTATTGTTGGCGTATGCCCCCAAGTCGCACAAGCTCCTTCATCCTTATCTGAGCGTGGTCGGAGGCTCCGGCAAACTGGATTACCTCCAACGGCAAGACCGCGTGTACGTGGTACAGCCCGCCCTCGGATTCGAACTCAACGTAGTGCGCTGGCTGCGCGTTGGTGGAGAAGCCGGATACCGGCTGCTCAGCGGGGTGGACATAGCCGATATAGACGCAGTGGACATCTCCAGCCCGTTTGCCCAGTTGCAATTTCGGTTCGGGTATTCCTCGCGCTGGTAAATACAGGGCCAAAAGAATAGATTAGACTTGTTCCGCGGGGAATCATCAAGGGGTCAAAAAGGCCCTTTTTCGCCCATACTGTGCCTTTTTTCGGTCATATAGCGAGGCTATACTCCCTCAAAAAGCCTTCGTATGGACAAAAAATGACTCTTTTTTCCCTCCTCGCTGCCCCCTCGCAACAAGTAGACTTGTTGCGAGGGGGCAGCAAAATGGGAAAAAGGCCCTTTTCTTTCAAAAAGGGCCCTTTTCCCACTCGATGATTCCCCTCGCAGTAAGCCTAGTGATTATGTCCCTCGTGGCCTGGCTCGGAAGCAGGTGCCTTATCGTTTTTAACATAATCCATTCCACAAGCGGGGCATTTACCGGGGTCGGCGCTGCCGCTGCCCGTGCAGTGCATCGGGCAGATGTAGGCTGAGGTGTATTCCGGTCCGCTTTCATCGCCTGTTGCGGGCATTTCCTTCATTTCCTGGTTAGTGGCCGCATCCTGCTGTGGTTCTTGCTTAGCGCCACAGGCGGTCAAGGTCAGGAAAAGGCCAAAGGCGAGGCCTAGGCCGATTGCTCTCAAATTCATATCACATTGATTTTAAAGGTTAATAAATAGACTTGTTGCGAGGGGAATCATCGAGGGGTCAAAAAGGCCCTTTTTCGCCCACGCTATGCCTTTTTTCGGTCATATAGCCAGGCTATACTCCCTCAAAAAGCCTTCACGTGGGCAAAAACGACTCTTTTTTCCCTCCTCGCTGACCCCTTATAACAAGTCAGATGCTCACAATTTTGCAGGCCGCTCATACTTGCAGCAGCCGTGCAGTTTGTCGTACACTGCGTCGGGTGCGCGCACCGCATCGGTGTCATGTCCTACGGAAGCCACTTTTTCCTCAACCTGGAGGAGGGTGACCTTTTTCGTTTCATAGGTTACCGACAGCATGCCCGTCGCAGAATCCCAGGCGGCAGATCGCACGCCATCCAATTCGTTCAAGGCAGCTTCGATGCGGCGCTCGCACATACCGCAGTTGCCATACACTTTGACACTGGCTGTTTTGACTGCTTTTTCCGGTTTTGCCTTAGCGGAAGACTGTGCCACTGTGGGGGCACAAGCGAGCAGCATAACGGCTGCAAACAACATTACGTACTTCATAATCCAAGTTTTAAATTATTTAAAAAAGTATACTTCTCACAATAAGTCTAATAGACTTGTTTAAGGAAACGAATCCTTCACCACTCCGCAGCGAAGCATTTCTTCGCCAAAATAAGGATTGAGCACTTCCCGCTGTCGGCTCACCCAATCCCCCCCCTGGTTATTAAACGCCATGGGGCAAAATTGGATGTAGAGCGAAGTACCACTTCCTCCGAGTGCCTTAATATGTTGAATCATCAATTCTGACAAAAACAGGAACTGTCGGCGCTGCGCTTCTACATCCCGTTCATTGGCCAGTTTACGGCAATGGGCTTTCAGTGCACCCAGGCGTTCTTGCCACCACGTTTGGAGTTCGGGCGCTACATCCCGGGTGGGTACAGCGTTCAGCAGCTGCAGCAGGCGTTCTGCCTGTCGTGCCGCTTCGGCTGGGCGCGTTGCCACCAATGCGTCTTTCACATCCAGATAAGCCTGGATAGCTGAGTTCCAGCGCGAGGCGAACGCGCCGTTCAACAAGGCTTTCAAATCCGGGATAGCATTCGCTGAAGACGGGTCTTGCGTTACCAGGCGGTTCATCATACTGGCCGAGTTATTCAACTGAGCGGCTGCATCAATCACAAAAGCTCCCTGGACCACTACTTCTTCTCCGGGTTCCAGGCCGGAGAGCACTTGTATCCCTTTTTCGGTGGTCTCGCCCAGTTCTACTTCGCGAAACTCAAAAGAAGGGATGGAGGTCCCCGGCACCTTCACATATACGACCGAGCGCTTGCCCGTCCAGAGAACGGCTGTTTTGGGTACTACCATAGCCGTTCCGGTGCGGCTTGCTGCTGCCAGGACTTCTCCTTCTATGAACATTTGGGGTTTGAACGGCGCCCCTGCATTATCCAGTTCGACCCGCAGGGCGACGGTGCGCGACTGAGGGTCCAACAAGGGGTCGATGAACGCGATGCTGCCCGAAAAAGTACGTCCCGGGAGAGCGGGTGCGGTGATTTCCACCCGGTTGCCTGGTCGAATGAACGGCAGGTCGGGCTCATATGCTTCGAGTATGGCCCATACTTTGCGAAGATCCATCAATTCGAACAATGGAGAGCCTTCTTCCACATAGTCGCCGACGGCTACCCGGCGGGCGGTGACTACCCCGCTGCGGTCGGCGCGGAGGAGTACTTCGCGTTGTATTTTACCGCTTCTCTCCAGTTCGTCTATAAAATTTTCCGGCAATTTCCAGTTGCGCAGTTTGGCGCGGGCGGCCTCCAGCAGTATCGGATTAGTCGTTTTCATGCGCAGAGCTTCGAGGAATTCCCGTTGTGCGCTCAGCAAGGCGGGTGCATATAGAAGTGCGAGAGGTTGGCCTGCGCGCACTTCTTCTCCGGTGAATGTCACATACAGTTGTTCGATACGACCTGCCAGGTGGGCGGTTTGGGTCAAGGCCCGGCGCTCGTCGGGTGCGATTTTCCCGCTCAGGCGGATGCGCCTGGCCCCATTGGCTCCGACGCCGACGCGCGCCGTTTGGATATCGGCTATTTTGACGGCTTCGGAACTCATTTTCAATAAGGTAGCCTCATCTGAGGGCTCGTTTTCCAGGGGGATGAGGTCCATTTCGCAGAGCGGGCATATCCCGGGCTCGGCTTGTCGGATTTGCGGGTGCATGGAGCAGGTGTATTCGACGGCTCCCTTTGCCGGGGATACCGTAGGAGGGGATATTTTTTCCTTTCCCCTACCTATGAATAACAGGTATCCCAGCCCCAGGCCGAGGCCAATGGACAGCAGGCTGATGATTCCCCAGGTGCGATACTTTTTCATATTCCCATTATTTCAATCGGCGTTCCAGTTCCGCAAGCGCTTTATGGCTTTCGGCGATCGCCTCAATTTCCGATAATTTTACCTTAAGCAGCGATTCTTCGTAGCGCAGCAGTGTCTCGAGGGCGGTACTGTTGGCGCTGTACGCATCCGTTTGTACGCGGAGTGCCGTTTCTATAAGCGGGCGTTGCCGGCGGGCCAGTTCAAAAGAAAGCTGTGCGTCCCGGAGTTTGGCCAATGCTTGTTCGACGGAAGCCGACAGCATGTTCCGGACCTCGCGTTCCTGGGCCTCCCAGGCGGTCTGTAGCAGTTGTTCTTCCCGGTCGCGGGCGCGGTACGTTTCGCGGAACAAGGGAACCCGCACCCCTACGCGGGGCATCCACATGTCTTGTCCGTCGCTCGGGTGGATTCCCCCGGCCCTTCTCATGACGGCATAGTCCAATCCGGCACTGATACCGGGCCTGCTTTCTATGCGGTTCAGATCCTGCCGTTGGCGAGAAGCTTCGCGAGCCAGGTCCAGGGTTGCCAGTCCTGGGTAGCTGAGCAGCAAGCGAGCCAGCAGCGAATCCGGGTGGAGGGCAAACAAGGCAAACTCTGCCGTTTTGTACACGGCGACCGGTTCCGAAGCGGGGCGGCCCAGCAGGCGGTTGATTTGCGCGACGGGTTCCCGGCGTGCATTCTCTGCCAATAACTCCTCGCGTTCCAGTTCCAAGATGCGCATTTGGACCTCCAGGACATCGGTCAATGCTGCAGCACCTCGTTCGATATTCGTTTGGGTCAAGCGCTCCAGAGACTGCAGGAGCAGGATATTTTCGCGAATCCGTTCGGCGCGGCGTTCTGCTTCGAAGCAAGTCCAGTATGCCTGGCGCAGTTCGTAGCGAATTTCCAGCCATTGCATTTCTACTTGTTCCAGGGCGGCGCGGGCCTCGGTCTGTACAATATTGCCTCGCAGGTCGGTCATCCCTTTCCAGGGGATGGGCTGCATCCAGCCCAGGGTCGCGGTGGGAAGGAAGGATTCGTTGGGCGATGGCCATGCGATGAACCCCAGGTTTGCTTCCGGTTCGGGCCATTGGCGCACGGAGGCCGATTTTTCGAGCATAGCTTTGTAAAGGGCATATCCTGCCTGGAGCCCCGGGTTGTTTTGTCGGGCGATCAACAGGAGGCTGTCCGGAGATTGTGCATACAGGCCGGCAAGTTGCAGTAGAAAAAAAAGTATGGTTCCCGTTTTTTTCATGCGTTTCCTCTACTTTTTCTGTACCAGCGCCATTCCTGCCAAATACAGAACAACACGGGCACAATAAATACCGAAATAATTTCAACAAACAGCCCTCCAAAGGCGGGAATCGCCATAGGAGCCATGATATCTGCCCCCCTGCCCTCTGCTGTCAGGATGGGCAAATAGCCCAACAAGGTCGTCGCCGTGATCATCATTGCCGGCCGGATGCGGCGGTTGGCCCCATCCAGTACGGCCTGGCGGATGGCCTGTATCGAGTCTGGCGAGCTCGTTTTAAAGCGCTCGCGCAGGAAAGTCGCCATCAGCACGCCATCATCCGTTACGATACCGAATAAGGCCAGAAAGCCGACCCAAACCGCGACGCTCAAATTGACCGCTCGCACGTGGAAGAGCTCCCGGAGGTTTTCCCCCAGGAATGAAACATCCAGGAACCAGGGCTGCCCATAGAGCCAGATGAGGATAAACCCACCGGCGAAAGCCACCAGTACCCCTGTAAACACCATCGCAGAAATCAGGACGGAACGGAACTCGAGGTACTGGATCAGAAATACGATAATCAAGGTGAGGGGAAGGATGATGGAAAGCCGTTTTGCTGCGCGGACGTGCTGCTCGTAGTTTCCCGCGAAGCGATAGCTGAGGCCGGGAGGTACCCGCAGGGCACCTGTGGCGATTTGTGTGTCGAGGTAGCTGCGTACTTTTTCCACCACATCCACCTCGGCATAGCCACGTTCCCGGTCGAAGAGGACGTAGCCAATCAGAAAGCCATCCTCGCTCTTGATCATCTGAGCGCCCTGCAGATAGCGGATATCTATGAGGCTGCCCAGAGGGATTTGCCCATCGCCGTTGGCGGAGGGCACCAGGATTCGCGCTACTGCATCCGGGTCGTTGCGCAATTCGCGGGGATAGCGCACGCGAACCACATAGCGCTCGCGCCCTTCCACGGTTTGGGTCAGCGGCATACCGCCAATGGCAGCCTGGATATAGTTCTGTACCACCTCTACGGTCAGTCCATAGCGGGCAATAGCGTCGCGGCGGATGGCAAGTTCCAAGTAGGGCTTTCCTTCGATGCGCTCTGCAAAGACGGCGGCATCCTTCACCCCCTCCACTTCCCGCAGCAGCTTTTCCAACTTCAGGCCGAACGCCTCGATTGTTTTTAAATCGGGGCCTTTGACTTTGATGCCCATTTGTGCGCGCATACCTGTTTGCAGCATGACGATGCGCGTTTCGATCGGTTGCAGCCGAGGGGCTGACGTAACGCCGGGCAACTTGGTGACGCGAGCGATTTCCGCCCAGATGTCATCCGGTGACTGAATATGGTCGCGCCATTGCCGAAAATACCGGCCTTTTCGGTCTTCTACCAGCATGCCGTTCCCATCCCGTACAAAGTTGCCTTCCGAATCCACTTTAAAGCGCAGGCGACGACCATCTGCATCTGTTTTATACTCTGATTTGTAGAGGATTACATTTTCAAACATATTGATTGGTGCCGGGTCCAGGGCACTCTCTGCCCTGCCCAATTTGCCCACTACGCGATCCACTTCCGGGATGGCGGCAACGGCCATATCCAGCAGGCGAAGGTTTTTGACATTTTCCTGAATACCCGAATGCGGCATAGACGTGGGCATGAGCAGGAAGGAACCCTCGTCGAGAGAGGGCATAAACTCCCGTCCGGTATGTTTGAAAATGTATATACCTGCGGCGAGGATCCCTGCGGGCAATAGCAGAAACAGCAACTTGAAGTTCAGGAAGAACTGCAGGATAGGTCTGTATATTTGGGTCATCAGGAAGAGAAAGCCCAATATGCCCCCCAGGACGAGGGCTACGAATAAAAAGTTGACCCCCAGGCTATGTCCTGCCCCGAGCGGCATCCACATCCGGGTAATCAGGATGCCGATGAGGGCAGCGTAGAGGATATTTTTGCCCTGCTCGATATACCGTGCCCTCGAAGGGCTTGCGCGCAAGCCCAGCCAGACCGCCAGTAACCCGGCACTGCCGACCACTGCCAAAGCGATAACTGCCATTTGCGGAGCCCCATTCGCAGCGGCGACGAATGCAGCCGCCAGGAGTATTCCATTCCCGAGGACACGCCAGAACCGGCGGGGCGTAGGGATAGAAAACACGGTGTGCGCCAGTGCCGGCAGTGCGACGATAGCCAGAAAAATAGCCCCGCCCAAGGCGAAGGTCTTGGTAAACGCAAGGGGCTTGAACAGCTTGCCCTCCGCTCCCTCCAGGGCAAAAACGGGCAGGAAGCTGACGATGGTCGTAAGCACGGCAGCTACAATGGCAGAAGCCACCTCTGTAGCACCTTTATAGACGGTCGTAAACACATCTTCGCCTGAGGGGCGGTTTTCCATGCGGTGTACGATACTTTCCGACATGACAATCCCTACATCCACCATGGTGCCGATGGCGATAGCGATACCCGAAAGCGCTACGATATTGGCATCCACTCCCGTATAGCGCATGACGATGAAGGTGAAGAGCACTGCGATGGGCAGCAGCCCTGAGACCACCAGAGAAGCCCGCAGGTTAAACAGCAGGACGATAATCACGATAGTGGTGACCAAAATTTCTTGTGCCAGGTTGCTATACAGTGTCCCAATAGTTTCCCGGATCAATTCGCTGCGGTCGTAGAACGGCACGATGCGCACACGGGAGACCGTTCCGTCTTCCAATACTTTAGAAGGGAGGCCGGGCTCCAGCTCGGCAATTTTTTCGCGGACGCCTTCTATCACTTGCAGCGGGTTGGCGCCAAAGCGGGCCACTACCACCCCTCCGACCGCTTCGGCACCCGATTTGTCGAGGACACCCCGGCGTTCTGCCGGGCCGAGATTTACTTTGGCCACGTCGGATATCCGGATAGGGATATTATCGCTTACCCGGACGACCGTTTGCTCGATATCTTCTATTTTTCGGATATAGCCTAACCCGCGGACGTAATATTCTGCCAGGTTGATTTCCATGGTTTGGGCGCCGATATCCAGGTTGGTACTCCGCACCGCTTCCATGACATCCTCCAGGGTCACGCCGTACACGCGCATGGCTTGCGGGTCCACATCCACCTGGTACTCCCGCACGAAACCCCCAACGGACGCTACTTCTGCCACCCCCTCAGCTGAGCTCAGTCCGTAGCGCACATAGAAATCCTGGATGGAGCGCAGCTCCTGCGGGTCCCAGCCGCCGGTAGGCTGCCCTTGCTCATCGCGGCCCTCGAGGGTGTACCAAAAAATTTGGCCCAGGGCGGTAGCATCCGGCCCCAGAGCTGGTTGTACCCCCTGGGGAAGCAGGCCCTGCGGCAATGCGTTCAATTTTTCCAGGATGCGGGAGCGCGCCCAGTAGAACTCAATATCGTCTTCGAAGATGACATAGATACTGGAAAAGCCGAACATGGACGTCGAGCGGATATCCCGAACCCCTGGTAGGCCGAGCAGTGCCGAGCTGAGGGGATAGGTGACCTGGTTTTCCACATCCTGGGGGGATCGGCCCGGCCATTCGGTAAATACGATTTGCTGGTTTTCGCCAATATCGGGAATCGCATCCACTGGTACGGGGTCGCGGGGAAGCCAGGGGATATGAAAATCAAAAGGCGCGCTGGTGATCCCCCACAAACTCAACAGGAACAGCAGGGTAAAGGATACCAGTTTATTTCGGAGGAAAAAGAGTATGATTTGGTGCAACATAAAGGTTTCCTGAATTTGTCCCAGGAGCTCTGTGCGGTATTGCCCGATATGGGTAGCTGCGCAGGTCCTGAATGGTAGTCAACAGAAACCGCTGCACCAGCCAAAGCGGGCTGATACAGAGGTTGGGCGAGGGGCCACGGAGGCATAACCCTTGCCGAATCAAATTCGGAAAACCTGGATCAGGATATGGATAGGCACGCCCGGTGGGGGCAGATCAAAGGCACGGATTGACTTGAAACAAGAGGAGACGACGCGGGGGGGGAAATATGGCAGAGAAGGAATGGTACACGCTGCTATCGCGCATTCAAATGCTTTGAGGACGAAAGGGGAATACCATTGCGGATGGTCGAGTTTAAAAAGTTCGGCGCTGGTATCGCAGCAGCCCTTGTCGGCGGGGGCCTCTTCATCCGCTTGGTTGGCGTGGAAGGGGCAGGTGGCCACCTGTTCGTGGCAAGACGGCGGCTGCACAAACAGCGCCTGGGAACGGAACATGCCCCCGCAATAGTGCTTGTTGAGCACGATGCCCGAGCTTGCCAGGAATACGAGGGCTGCCAGAAGGATATGTCCGACCCGTTGCAACAAGTTTTATTTTTTGCAAAAATAATGGAAAAATTGTAACTATTCAAGGAGTTGTGTAAAAAGCCCCCGTTGATACCCCGAGTAGCTACAGGGGGTAGGCGTAGAGGCCCATAGATTACGTCAGAGGCAACGATATTTTACTCCTCCTCACAACAAGTCTAATAGACTTGTTCCGCGGGGAATCATCAAGGGGTCAAAAAGGCCCTTTTTTCCCTCCTCGCTGACCCCGCGCAACAAGTCTAATCCTCCGCGTGGAAAATCAGGAGGGGTGCAGGTGCTTGAAATGCCATTTCTCGGGTGAGGTTATGGCGAAATGTATCCTCAAAGAATGGTCGGTGTACGGTTCCCATGGCCAGTAGGTCGGCGTCCTTCTCATCGGCACAGGCTGACAAGCCCTGGAGGACGTCGGAGTGTACGATATGAGATAGGAAAACAGGTGGGGCCCCGTCCAGGCCACCTATAGGCAAGTTCTGGACAAAAGGTTTGTCTTCTTTGCCGGAAACCACGTGTACCAGATGAAGTTCGGATTGGTATGCCTTTGCTACCTGCAGTGCCCGGGCGACCATAGCACCTTCCCTGGCCATGTAGTTGCATCCGTACAGGATTTTTCGGAACGGTATAAAATCGGTGTTTTTCGGCACGAGGAGTACCGGGCAGTGCGCTTTGCGCGCCACCTCGGAAGAAATGCCCCCCAGGAATCGTCCGAGCAACTTACTTTCCCCGGTTGTGCCCATCACGATGAGATCGGTATCGCGACGGCGGGAGATGCTGCGCAGCTCCTCGATTACGAACCCTTTGATCATTTCCGGGATCACTTCTGTTTTTTTACTGCCCTGCACTGCGACCTGGCTTCCGGTGATGCTCCACGATTCCAGCAGTTCCTGCTTGTAGTGAAGTTCCTCCGGAGCACCATCGAGCAGGATGGTGCCGCCCATATCCACGTTTTTAGGATGGACGTGTACCAGCCGGACCTTGGCACCGAGCATGCGCGCCATGCTGAGGGCGTACTGGTAGGCGTTCTGTGCCGTTACTGAAAAATCGGTAGGCACCACGATGTTCCGGATTTTCCATTTTTCCTGCCGGGCATGGAACAGGAGGCCCAGGATAGTGCGCAGGTCGTTGACGCTGGGCACCACTTTCTGAACGACCACCTGCTCATTGAGAATCAAGGCGGGGATACCGGTGATCCCGTAGGCCAGCAAGCGATCTATATCCCGGATTTCCTGCACGGGGATATCCATACCGAGCTCGTGCAAGGCTTCCATCAAGTTTGCCTTGAACGCCCGGTCCTTTGCCGACCCTATGCCGAGCAAAGCCAGTTTATACTCCGTATGGTTTCCTTCGTTGTGCAATGGCTAATACAAATTTTGCACAAAATCCTGCATTTTACATTTTTCAAAGATGATTTTTGTCACCTGTCCATATTGACTTTTAAAAAAAGAGCGCTACATTGGCGACTGGCAACCTATGCTCTGCACCAAAAACAAATCAAACAGATGAAACCTACCCAGAACGCCTATTCCGATGCACGGCTTCGCTTCGAAGCTGTGATAGAAACCGCCACCGACGGCATTATCCTGATAGACGAGTTCGGGTGTATGGAATTAGCCAACATAGCCGCTGCCCGCCTGTTTGGCTATGAAGTGGATGAAATGGTCGGCCAGAACGTGCACATGCTCATGCCCAGTCCACACCGGGAAAACCACAATACCTACTTGAAGAATTACCGGGATACCGGGATCAAGCGCATCATCGGAATCGGGAGGGAAGTCGAGGGGCTCAAAAAAAACGGAGATACGTTTCCTTTCCGGCTCAGCATCAGCGAAGTAATTCTACACGATCGGCGCATTTTCACTGGTATCATCCACGACCTCACCGAGCAGAAGGCCGCTGAAGAGCGGATCCGTCAACTCAATGCCGAGCTGGAGCAACGCGTGGACGAGCGCACCGAGGAATTGGCTACTGCCGTAAACCAGTTGCTCAATATCAACCACAAGCTCGAGTTTGAAATCCAGGAGCGCAAAACCATAGAGCAGGCCCTGCGCAAAAGCGAATCCGAGATCCGCAACCTTTACGAACGGGAAAAA
>VFQS010003224.1_pt1 | contig 12614 bp, 27 predicted proteins | sample 3512361 | NCBI WGS metagenome assembly VFQS01 (sample SAMN10412375, study PRJNA504923) | tailings metagenome | isolation source: Relicate 1 Philex TSF3 active mining | place: Philippines
CACCTTTACGATGATTGCATGGACGACAAGCAGTGACGCAGTTAGTCCACTGATTCGTGCCACCGCGAGACTTCGGATGAACGTGATCAATTGTCAACTGGCTTGTACTAAACTCATCTCCGCAATATGCGCAGATATGCCAGTCACGAGCATAGAGTGTCATACGATCAGCAAATTTAGTTTGCTGATTATAGAACTTGTCTCCAAGCAATGGACCACTCACGCCGATGATACAAGAAATATCGATGCGCGATTGCTCACCATGTTCGTTGTGACCGCCGAACATGGTCTTCATCTTCTCACCCAATTCCCAGATAACTTTTTTCTTGGCGTAATAGCATGCCGCCATTTCGAAGTTTACCCAGTCTTTGGGCATCCCACCTTTGTCTACAACTAATACAAGACTCATAATATATTATTTAGTTTCAACCACTTCAAAAGATTTAAATAAAGTTCCCTCGCGAGCCTCATCGTTAATATAAGTTGCTTCAGTTAGCAACCACAACTCGGCTCCATTCTCAGCAGCATATGAAAGCAATGCTGAAGAATCTTTCGGGAAGCATGAACCGCCATAGCCATATTTTCCGTCAGGACCAGGGACTCGCCAGTGCGTATGTCCTAGACGTTTATCCAACATTGCGACTTCTGCAATTTTACCATAATCTACGTCAACTTTATCGCAAAGAGACTTAAACTCATTGGCGAAAATAACTTTCGTTGCTAGGAAACAATTTGCAAGATACTTGAACAGTTCGGCTTCTTTAGTTGTTCGTTGAACAACATGAGCAACATTATCCACTTTCGCATTGAACTCATAATATAACATCGTCAATACAGTTGCAATACCAGGATCATCAGCACCAACAACAATCAGAGGTTGACGGCGGAAGTCGTTATAAGAATTTGCTTCAGTCAAGAATTCAGGATTGAATGCGATTGTCATTCTAAAATTTTCAGCAAGACGCTGTGTTGTTCCTGGAGTGACTGTTGACTTGATGACGATGTATTTCTGTCGATCAATTTGAGAAATGTCGTCGATAACTGATGTGACGATAGAAATGTCGCACTCACCAGTATCTCTCATCGGAGTCGGAACGCAAATGAAGATGATGTCAGATGTTTCTACGAATTCACGAAATGTTGCTACAGTTCGTTTTGTTGGATCTGTATCCCAAACTAAAACGCTGAACGCATCTTTAAAGTTTTCATACATTGCTCCACCGACAAAACCTTTGCCGACAATACCAACTGTATAACTCATCTCGCTCTCCTAATTGGTGCCCATAGAGGGACTCGAACCCCCACGCTTTTGGCAATGGCTTCTAAGACCATCGTGTCTACCAATTCCACCATATGGGCGAATTAAATTTGGCGGAAGTGGAAGGATTCGAACCTTCGAGTCCCGTAAAGGACTGACAGTTTTCAAGACTGTTGCGATCAACCGCTCTGCCACACTTCCTAATTTGTATACTTATTATACTCTTTTCTTATAAAGATGTCAAGTGCATTTACAATCTTTGTTACTCTATACAATTGATTATTTTTTGCAAGATCTAATGTATACTCTTGTAAAATGTATAGATCATGAGACATAGTTCCATAGTCAATTCTGTTATAACGAACAAGAGCCAAAAGATCTCTATATTTCTGCGCGCAATGATAAACAGCCTCATTAGGTATGCCACTTGAGGATGCTCCTTTATTTTCGAGAGCATCACAGAGCATATCTACATGAGGCTGAAGATCTTCAAACCTTAATTGTTTTCCTGCACTCATATATTCCCAAAAATGGAGCGGACGAAGAGATTCGAACTCTCGACATCAACCTTGGCAAGGTTGCACTCTACCAACTGAGTTACGTCCGCATGTTTGTATATATCAAAACTGGAGCGGTGTGCGAGAATCGAACTCGCTTAACCAGCTTGGAAGGCTGGGACACAACCAATATGCCAACACCGCTAACTTATAATTCTCCAATGATAGAATATTTGTAATACATATTCATCATCTCTACATTCGAATATATCTCTCCAGTGTGGAAAATTATTTCCATAACAAGCCACACCACAACCTCGAGGAGTTAGAAAAACAGAATGATCGTTCTTGAATGTCAATTCATCATTTTGTTTTTTACTAGAATAAGTATCTATATCACTTTCTGTGTAGACATTCGAGATACAAATTGGCCAACTTTCTAACCCACCAATATTAACAGAAAGTGTTACATCTAATCCTTTTCTGTCGGTATGCAAAGCCAATTGAGAATTGTTTTTGTACATTCTCAAAAAAGAATGCGAATACACAATATTGTCTTTATAATATTCTTTTACTCTTTGGTCTATTTTTGCAATAATCGAGTTTTGATCTATTCCAAGTGCTATATATGGATCATACAAAGAAATACTATTTGTTCTATAGTCATCTTTGTATCCTTTCCAACCATTTTTAATCACATCAAAAAATTTTATCTCTATGCTTTGGCATTCTTCTAATGAAAGAACATTTTCAAGAAAAATATTTTTTGATTTCATCAAACTGGTGCGACTGGTCGGACTTGAACCGACATGGCTAACGCCGACAGATTTTAAGTCTGTTGTGTATACCGATTCCACCACAGTCGCGAATACTTATTCCTCAAACGACTCTTTGATGGATCGATACACTTCGTATTGTTTCTCTGAAACTAAATCCCAAATGTTATCGCCCCAAATTCCCCAATAGACTTCACTCTGTTCTTCTTCATCAAGTTCAAGTAAAGATGGGTGTGCTTCCTTCATCATTTCTACAATTTCTTCATCTTCCCATTCGCACCCATCAACGATGCCTTCTTTATTGAAGAACCAGCAACCAAAGAAGTTGGGCATCTCATCTTCATAAGCAACATACACAAGAACATCTGGATCGACTTCTGCAATTTGCTCCACCAACCACTCAATTCCTGCTTGTGGATAAGACCAAGCAGAAGTAGTTGTGAAATAATCCTCACCACGTTCCTCAAAGTGACACCACTTTGGTCCTACGTTTTCGCAATTCCAATCATACTTGTCACTGATTTCTGGATCAAGACCAAAGATGTCACTGAACCACTCATAGTTATTGTCAGTGCGAATGCGAGAATAGAGTTCTTGTAGTTTTGCTTTACCAGCGTCGTTGAGTTTCTCGAAACGAACATGAGTATTCACATGATTAGCCATAACAAAAACTCCTGATTGAAAGATGGTCGGATATGCAAGATTCGAACTTGCGACCCCCTGCTCCCAAAGCAGGTGCACTACCAGACTGTGCTAATATCCGATTGTTATATCTTACTATATGTATATACAAAAGTCAACTGGTGGGACCACTTGGATTCGAACCAAGACTCAACGAATTATGAGTTCGCTGCATTAACCGTTATGCTATAGTCCCTCATTCTACAATTTCAATTTCACTTTCTGTAACTACAGCAACTCTTGCGCCACAAGGCAAAAGTGTTTTCTCGTTTCCTGAATAGACCACTTCACTTGGTCCATGAATCTTGACACGATGACAATAAGTGTTTTTCCTACCTTCCTTGATGGTTAAGACAGGATTGTTTTCGTTGTTCTTTTTGTTTGATCTAATTACATGCTGATTGACATGAATATATTTTTTCATAAAAAAACTCCGTGGCGGAAGATGCAGGATTCGAACCTGCGCGAGTATTTTATACTCCATCTGTTTAGCAAACAGCGCTGTTAAGCCACTCCAGCAATCTTCCAAAACTGGCGCGATCGGAGGGACTCGAACCCCCAACCTAGAGATTAGAAATCTCTTGCACTATCCGATTGTGCTACGACCGCAATGGTGGGACAAGATGGATTCGAACCATCGACCTCAGTCTTATCAGGACTGTGCGCTAACCAACTGTGCCATTGTCCCGAAATGGAGTTGCGGACTGGAATCGCACCAGCATAAAAGAGTTTTGCAGACTCTTGCATAACTATTCTGCCACCGCAACAAAATGTATAAATAAAGGTGTCGGTCGCGATACTCGTAATATCCACCGACTCTAGTAACTGTAAAGGAGTATACCAGCATGTCTATATATCACAAGCATCATATCGTTCCTCGCCATATGGGTGGAACCGACGACCCATCTAATCTCGTCGAACTTACGATTGAAGAACACGCAGAAGCGCATCGAAAGTTATTCGAACAATACGGTCATTGGCAAGACGAACTTGCATGGAAAGGTCTTACTGGACAAATTTCTGTTGCCGAATTGACTAGACAAATACAAATTAAAACAGGAAAAAAAAGTTTTAAGGGTAAAAAACATTCTGAAGAGGCAAGAAAAAAAATTTCTGCTGCTAGTAAATTAAGAAAACATTCAGAGCAAGTTAAAAAAATAATTGGTCAAAAATCTTCAGTTAATCAACTCGCTCATAAAAATTCTCAATATGGGACTATGTGGATACATAACCCAGAATTGCTTACGAATAAAAAAATTAAAAAGGAAACACCTATACCAATCGGTTGGGTTAAAGGTAGGAAATTGGTGGTCAGAGGTGCACTCGAAGCACCACATCCTTCCTTATGAGGGAAGTTCTCTTCCTCTTAAGATATCTGACCAAAAAATGGTGGACAGGGCTAGATTCGAACTAGCGTAACCCGTTGGGTGATTGATTTACAGTCAATTGGATTTAACCGCTCTCCCACCTGTCCAAACTTGGCTGAGGAGCATGGATTCGAACCACGATAAGCAGGATCAAAACCTGCTGTCCTGCCGTTAGACGACTCCTCAAAAATAAGAAACAGGATGAGATAACTGGGTTTGCTCGTTCTAGGCATCCGTTGGAGGCAATACATTACTGCTTGCCACATCCTGTGATAACTTGGTGCGCGATGAGAGGATTGAACTCCCGACATTCGCCGTGTAAAGGCGCTACTCTACCGCTGAGTTAATCGCGCAAAATTAGTTGCTTCCCCCTGCTGGCGGTCACTATAGCACATCAAGCACTGGGCTCTTCCTAACGGGTCCCAATACCATCACGCATGCCTCCATCCGCTTCACATCACAGGGAGATTATCGTATTGCCAACGACCGTTCGGTTAGACGGCAGTATTTCTACTGGGCTTCATTGACTCATCTGCGTTGCCGCAGTGAGGTGTTGCCAAACCACCCATGCTTGTCACAGCATTTCTTTATCGTCTGGGTCAGACTAGCCACTAACAATGGCGCGACAAGATAGCCGAAGCGTACATTGCTGCAGAGGCTTCGGGCATATTTTGGTGGAGGATGAGAGAATCGAACTCTCAACTCTGCGATGCAAACGCAGCGTGTTCCCATTAGCACTAATCCCCCAAAATAAATGAGACTTTTATTGAGAGTCTCTGTTATAATTTCCTCATCCGCGTTTGTACGCATAGCAAGAATAACACACGGTGATGTTATTCGGGGTTCACAGCGGACTCCCCTGCGATTACTTTTATAACAACTCAAATCATTTTTTAAACAGGTGAATGATCATATTCCTGTCGCAATACCTATATTTTCTTTGCGGGTTGCGATTCGCAATATAATGGCTTTTATCATTAAACGCCATATAATTAGGCGTGGGCTATCGTTCGCGGGAATCCCCACTACTTGATTGTTCTCAATCATGCCCCCACGCAGCATGATCTATTCTGTTCCACCTCATATATCGAATGTGTTACCCAAACAGACAAGCCATCACACATTCGGATGATCACGGTACTAGGCAGACTATTCTGCTTTTGCATGTCACCAAGATTGGCTGGCGAGGCTGGGATCGAACCAGCGACAACAGGATTAACAGTCCTGGGTTCTACCGCTGAACTACTCGCCAAAAACTAACTGGCTTCCCGATACGGATTCGAACCGCAACCAAGAGTTTTGGAGACTCGTATGCTACCGTTACACCATCGGGAAATTTCACTATTGGTAGGACTGGAGGGTAACGCTCCCTCTTTTACGGATTAAAAGTCCGTTACATCACTTTAATGTTTCAGTCCCAAAATTCTCATAACAAAAATCTGGTAGTCCCAAGGGGAATCGAACCCCTCTTTTCTGCGTGAAAGGCGGATGTCCTAACCGATAGACGATGGGACCGCAAAAAAAACATATATGGTGTCGGTGTTGCCGACTCAGGAATCCCGACCCTCGGCAGTTAGAGACTGCGTACATGTCACCCTACTCTAACCATATTGAAGCACTCTCTGTTATTTTTCGCAGAACTCACTTAAGAGTCGCCATCCAAACACTGTAAACAGTTGAGAGTGCTTCAGTATGGTGCCTCAGAAGAGATTCGAACTCCCAACCAACAGTTTACAAAACTGCTGCACTACCGTTGTGCTACCGAGGCAAAATACATTTCAAATTTTAAACAGCGAGAGCAATCGCGGAGGACGCTCAACTCATACAACCATTATATCGTATGAGGTCTTACAAGTAAACTAAAAAAACTCTTTCTAAATCAACACCTTAATAGGTTCGCGGTTTTCGGTGCGGGAGGGAAAATTCAAAGGCACCTTGGGACTATGTCCTACCAAAGAAGTTTTGGGCGTCGCGAATCACGCAGGAATGTTCAACTAGTATATAGTACAATTTCAAAAAAATCAAGGATGTTGTTTATAAAATCGTATCAAATTCCAAACTTGCCAGATAACCAAGAACGTGCACATCCAACCAATCAATGTTCCACGATTGAGGAAAGCAGCAATAGAACTTCCAGCAAGAAACATCAAATCAACAAACGGAATCAGAATCATGCATACTCCGTTACTTTATTCAGACGCTTCATTGGGAAAGCACACTTGCCTTCCTTGCGCATCTTCACTTGATATTCTACCGTGCAATCGAAACAAATGTCAAGGACTTTTTTGTTCTTAACTTCCTGCAACTCTTGACGATATACTTCCCACTGGAAGGTATTGAAACATGCTGGCTTTTCCATTAGAATGGCAACTCCTGTTGTTTGACATCTAAAGTGCGAGCATGTTCGCGAACAAGAGCCTCAAACTGGCGAAACAACTCGTCAAACTTTGCATCATACAATGCCTCAATACCCATCAGCATGTTTGCAATCTTTTCTTCGCGACCCTCTTCAAGAGGACCATCAAGAAGATATTCATTGACAGTCTTAATGTCGCTGGTAACATTCCAGCAAGCCATAATCTGCTGCTCAAAATCAAAACGATCAAATTTTTTCATTGTTTATATCCTCGCCATAAAGGGCGGCATGTAGCCTTTCAATTCTTTCAGCAGCCATGATCAATAACATTTTCAATGCTATGTTATCTTGGCTTTCACTAGCCTTGCGTAGAGTATTAATCAGTTCTCGATTGCTCATTTCCCAAGCATCTCCTTTCGTTCTTTCCACCAACGAATCGCTTCCTTGATTTCAGCCATTTGTTGTAATCGAATATCGTCCATGATACCCATTCCAAGAAACTCAGATTCCATGTTTCGTTTCGTCATTTCCCAAAGTTTGTCATAGTGCTTTTGCAGCACATCAAGAACAACATCGTATTCCTTTTCGGTCATAAAAAATAATCTCTTATTTTTGCATCAGCATCTTCAATTCCAAACTTGACACAGAATGCCTTGAGCAATCTTTCATCATGATCAGATGCCATAATAGAATTGTGGATTGCCAAGTATCCAGCCAACTGAGCAGGAGCATAGGCTTCTGGACCAAATCCAAACACGCCATACAACACATGGCGATAGGACCCCTTGTCCACCAACTCACCCTGAAGAATTCTTCGACTCACAGCACAGAATACCTTGAGTTGATCCTCCTTAGAAAGACTGTTCCAATAGGCTTCCGATTCTTTCTCAATCTCATCCATTACTTCGTTGAACACTTTTGAGAATTCGTTCAGTGCTTCGAGTTTATCTTCACTCATAATCTGGTCCCTTGATTGCTGGCTTTCGCTGAAAGAATCGCGTCAACTTCCAAGTCCATCCAGTATAATAATTTCGAATGCCAACAATAACTCTCAGATAAGGCACATATGCTCCGACATAAACTTCACTAAAAGAGATTTCAGCATCTACGCCAAAAGAGAAATTCTCCAATGACCAAACATGAAAGATCAGCCAATGAGTGCTGAATCTGACAGCATTATACTCATCGCCTTCCCAATAATGATACCTTGGAACTAACGGACAGAGATCATTGCACCACCACTTGTGCAGCGGATAGTGTTCCCACCATTCTTTTTCACGACATGCTTTTACTTCACTCATTGTCTGACTCCGCATGTTGTCGATGAACATACTCTGACGTTGGTCTATATGGGAATACTACTCGAACGTGGCTGTCACCACATGTGTAGTAAGACTTACACTCCTTACCATCTTCGTCTAAGAAAACATCATAGAAAATGATTCCTTCGGTGTCAAAAGCACCATTTAGATCTTTGAAAACATGACTACATCGTTTGTTCTGCCACAATGGTTTGCCACCTCTTCCGAGTTCAGTTGTCGGACCAACATCCACCCATTCCCAATCCTCACCAGTCAGCGGTGCGATGGGTTGGAACAGTGCCAGTTTCTCAAACAAACGGACAGTGTATGGTGCGGTTGTGCCAGAATGGTCTCCTTTAGCAAAGGCATCAAGCAAATCCAAAATGTGATTGCAAATTTCTTCTTGCCACTCATCGTGGAACTTTCCGTTTTCGTCAGTCCAACCAGCAGCACGAAATTCTTCTAAAGCATGTTCTTTATATCTACTCATTTTATAAACTCTCTACACTTGGCAACTGCATCTTGATGGATCATCGTTGCGTTGGCTTCAAGGCAATTGCCGTAGATTCTTTTCTCAGTAAGAGTGAACCCAAGCAGATACCCGAAAACAAATATAGCCAACGCTACCACAAAAATTGGGACTATATTATCATCATTCATCATTCATCTCCCACTTTGGTGTATGGAGCCATTGAATCTTGGGATTCGTTTTCTCGTATTGAGTAACCAATTGTGCTAATGTCCATATATCATCGGTCTCAACAGTATCCAACCAATCACTGAAACGACCCCAGTCCTCTGACTTCATGGGTGGCAATCCTATTTCATCACCATAAACATCAATGCGACCAGCAGACCAACCCTCACCATGTTGTTTGATCCAATCCATGTTGATTGGTCCCATCCAGTTTGTTGAATAACGAACACGGTTCACTGTTTTCTCCAAAAATATCGAATCATAATTGGTCCGATGCGAAAGTCACGATACGGATTGCCATTGTTGAATCGAACAGTTGATCCAAAAGACCAACGCTTGACCCAATGCATATCAACTTTCACCATAGACCTCAAACTGAAACTCACCATCGACAACAGTGATCTTGACCAACTTACCATCAGCGTTATTACCGCTGGTGCGCAAATAGTCGCGACCACCATCAATCATGTATGGTCCTTTTTGAACAAAATTATGTCGATAGCGACTGACAATAACCTCACCATCTTCAGTCAGCAAGCCAGTGATGGGTTCGCTGAATGCACTTTCGGCATTGGTGATCATAGGACCAATACCAGGTGCTGTGTACATACCAAAATAATTGCTGTGACCCTTTGAACGGTCAGGATTTGGTTGATAAAAAACATCTACAGGAATCTCAGACCATCCACTCTTTGTCTGGATAGTCCAGTAGCCCATATACTTTGCACCATACTCCTTCGCAATTTTTTCAATACTGCGTCGGATAAAATGGAAACCATCTTCAGGTGTCTTGATAAACATATTCATACATCCATTATATACTAACAAGAATAAAAAGTAAAGCAATTTTTGCTAACTAAACTCTCTTGAACAGAACGAATAACCCTCTGGATCATCCCAATCATACTCTGGATTGAACCAACCTTCTTTGCGACCTTCTACATTGTGAACAAGGTTTTTCTTACCATCTGCGCGAATATGATTTGGTCCTTTGTAAGTTTCAATCAAGTTGACAAATTCTGTATAGTCTATTTTGTCACCATACTCATCATGGATGATTTTGTCAGTAAGATATTCTTTCCACTTTTGCCAAGTGGTCAGACCATCATACTTGTAACCTTGGAATGAGAATGCCCAACCATACGAACTCTTGCCGATGTGATACTTCTCATCGTATCGCTTACAGCATTCGCAAACATTCTCAACGACATAATAATTAGTGCCCATCATTCAACTCCTTGATCGTAATGGATTTTGTTTTTTACGGAGCGCATTTCCCTATTCATAACATCTTTAATGAACTCTTGATTGATACACTTGATATGATACGCGAAACGACCGCCAAAGTAAACACAATATTGTCCCAAAATATGACTTCGCAAGACTATTGTGTATGCGCTGGTGATTGCTTGACCACCGACACCGCCAAATCCAAGTGCTGTAGAACTCCAAGTCTGACTAAACATGGCATACACTTCAATGTCGCGGTCACTATGTCTGCGAGTTTTGGTAATGCGTTTGTCTTGCTTTGTTTTACTGTAATGTTCCCAATCACGGTCTTCATATTCAATAAGTGGGAACCCCTCATACATCGCATGAGCAAAAGCATTAGAAAGATCCTGAACTGCGTTTTCCATTATTCAACTCCATGCTGACGCTGGGCTCGGCGAACCCATGCTGCAGCCGCTTCTGAATCAGAATCCCAATTAGCATCAGCATCATACTGACGCAACACTTGCTCAGTCGTTTGCAGATCATCCAAGTATGTGCGACCAAACTGCGCAAGACGATCTTGAACATCTTCGCATGCAAAGTCAGAATCCCAATCAAACTCAGATTGGAATGCATCGCAGTAGTCGCAAGAGCCAAATGCTCCTTGCACCCAGCCACGCTGACCTTGATATTCAACCAAAGCCACCCATGAACCTTGCCAGTCACCAAAATCCTGGAACGCGATCACTCGAGCACCAGCAGCAACTAATGATTGTTGATACGACATTACTTTTTACTCACAGCACCTATGTGCTTACAATCTTTCCTAAACTCAAAACCTTTACATGTGCAACTAAACTTACCATTCAGCCGCTCAACAATATAAAAACTCTTGCCATCGCCACTCTTGACTTTCCATGCTTTCTTGTCAGTCGCGACTTGTTTCGAACCACCAATAACATACTCAATCTTCACAACATGCAAAGACTTGGCGTTATACTCACTCACAGGATGATCGGGATCACCAGTCTTGACCGCAAACATGAACGGATCACGGAAGATAGACTGAACAACCTCACCCTCGCGAGTATATGTAACATAATTGTCATCTTTGCCGCGATATGCATATGTGTTAGGGTATACCGTAGTCACACGAACTCGCGCACCAATCTTCGGAACATTTACTGCCACAAATTAATCCTCGTAGTCGCCATCAAGAACAGCACGATTTTCGCCAATGAACTCTTCAGCGTCGCTCAAGAGAATATTCAATCGACCAACTGTGGGTTCACTGATCATTTCTTCAAGAAGATCAGTAGTTTCGCTCAGCGCAGCCTCAAGATTCTCAATACGACGCTTCAACATCTCAATATCCATTAGAGTCCACTCCAACGATGATCTTTGTACGAATCAGTATTCAGCACATTGCCGCGAGCAAAATTCTTCGCAGGTTGTGCCCACGATGCTGCCTTCAGAATGTCACCATACTTCCAGCCATCATGTTCCTTGATGCATATAAAAGAATGCACCGAACGCGAACCCCAAGAAGTTTTGACAACCTTCAGAAACTTCCGACCGCGATCAAACGACACTTGATACTGACCGTCTACGCCTGTCTTGTTATAGTCAGCAGCAAGATGATCAGCATACTTGTAAAGAGCCATATCAAAATCATAATTTTCAAAAAGCATAATTAACCCCAGTTCTTCCCACTCAGATAACCATACGGAACACCAAGGCAATGTTCAAGATACTCAACATCACCTCGCGTTTTGTGCGCATCATGAAGCATGCGAATGCAATCTTCGCGAGTCGACTCAAATACGATTTTCTTCGTTGAAATGATCCAAGACTCAAGTTCATGAATTGCCATTTCGTGTTGACGCTTTTCCTCGCGGATAGACTCGCCGACTGCCTCAAGCAATCGATCCCAGAGATGCTGCTTGGCATCGTCGTTACAGGCGTCCCAGTCAGCCCAGAAGTATTCTCCTGGACGATGCCCATAGGCATCTTTGTAAAGGTCTGAAACGATGTTTTCGTCGAAGGTGTAAGTTTTCATTTCCATACAACTATTATCCTATAAGAGGATCGAATAGTAAAGGGATAAAACTCTAATGGAATCAATAACTTGCGCAATGGGACTAAAACGTCCTCCAATCCTATTGCAGCGGTCTTGTTTTAGGGGGGTAGTTTAGCCTACCCCAGAACAGAGTAGGCTGGAATCATCTGTAATCAGTTTCATCGAAGTCTGGGTCTTGGAACCAATCTTCTTCGTCTGTCAGCGATTCGTCTTCAACGTAGTCTGAGTTTGGATTATACTTCCAACGCGACTCTTCTTTCAGACGACGCTGCTTCAATCCTTCGCTGTTCCGACTATAATCTTTTTCACGGAACTCATTCTTCTTTTTGCTAGACATGATTACTTACTCAAACGCTCCTGTGCTCTCATTTTATTTCTCAAAGACAAAT
>VFQS010003225.1_pt1 | contig 12611 bp, 8 predicted proteins | sample 3512361 | NCBI WGS metagenome assembly VFQS01 (sample SAMN10412375, study PRJNA504923) | tailings metagenome | isolation source: Relicate 1 Philex TSF3 active mining | place: Philippines
CTCGCCCCCAACGGGGGAGAGGGGTCGGGGGTGAGGGGGCAAAACACCCTAAAACGCCACACAGCTGCACGCCGAAAAGACCCCACTCTGCCGCCATGCAAATCAACCGCTCACCTCTGTGATCTCTGTGGCCTCTGTGGTGAAAAAAACACCACCGAACGCAAACTCATTCCGCCTGAGGCACGTAGTGCAGCGTGTAATAGGCCGAATCATGCAGCAGTGGCAGATCCGCCGCCGATTTCAAACCCGCCACGTGCAGCTCGTGAATGTGCCCGCGAGTCATCTGGTTCAGAGTCAAACGCACCGTCCGCCTGTCGTCAGAGACCTTTACGCCTGTCACCTGAGGCTCCTGATGATCCACTTCCGGACTGCCGTAAGACGACTGGAAAATGTAGCAGTACGAGCTGAATTTCCAGGTCTCAGGCTTCACCGCGGTTTCCGCATTCACAGGCTCAGTGAACTCCAGCTCAAACCCGTCCGGCTTCGCTCGCATCTGCAAAATCTCAAACGGTACCTTGCCGGTCCACCGCAGCCGCTCCAGGGAAAACGGCTTTGTTCCTCGTGAACCCCAGCCGCGATTCGTGCCACCCACAAACATTGTCCCGTCGTCCGTCATCCGCAATGCCAGTGTCCCCGAGGCGATCCCCTGACGAAACGGAAAACAGGCCCCCTGATAATGCCCCTGCACCTTTTCCAGAGCACATCGCATCACAGTACTGTGAGTCACATCACCAACAAACAACTGATCCTTGAAAGGCCCAAACTTCCCGGCCGTCACATCGCACGCAATCCCGCTGGCGCTTTGACCCATCTTCTGATAAGGAAACATGATCGCCGGTGGCTCATACTCAGGAATCCTGTCCGCCTCCGTCACAATCCGACTGCCGCTCTGCGGCTCCGCAGGAGCCCCCTGGCTGCCCTGCTCCGTCAGCGAAAACCAGCGATTGCCACCAGGATGACCCTGAAACGAACCCGGCCTCAGCCATTTCAGACTGCACGTCCCGTTCCACGGGCCCTGATTGTCTGTGTAGAACACATCGCCCACTGCGTTGAACCCAATCCCGCCCGGTGAACGAATGCCGCTGCACGTCGGGATCATCCGGCCATCCCTGTCAATCCGCACGGCCCAGCCACGCCACGGACAGTCACTGCCGAACGACCCCGTCAGACACAACACCACCCACATGTGACCATTTTTGTCAAACGGAGAACCAAACGCATACTCGTGATAGTCCCCGTTGATGCTCCACGTATCACAGAATGTCTGCACCTCATCCGCCAAACCGTCCCCGTCCGAATCACGCAGTCGCGAAACCTCACAACGCTGCGTCGCATACAGCCAGCCGTCACGATACGACAACCCCAGAATCTCGTGCAGCCCCTGAGCCCACAGGCGAAACTCAGCCGGCTTCAGATCGTCGTCCCACGCGTGTGTCACCAGGTAAATGTCGCCGCGACGAGTCGCTACGGCCAGAGTACCGTCCGGCAAGGGCTCAATCGCACCAGCTTCCAGCACGATCCCCTGAGGAATCTCAAAACGGCTCAGCGGAAAATAGTCGTCTTCCGTCGGCTGCTGACCCACGGCCGTGTTCATCAGCCCCGCCAGCACGCACATCACCAGCCAGCCCGTACCACCCGCGATTTTGCTTTGCATGTCAGATTGTCCGCCGCACCGAAGACCATCACAGAAGTATTCCGGAACACCACAGAGTATCGTTTGCAACAAAAATCCGCCAGAACCCAGCCGATTCTTCGCAAAGTATTTCAGGGATTGAGTTTGCGTTTCCCCTTTCGCATCCGCCGGCAAACCCGTTCATTTTGCCGCAATCTGCTACACTGCTGCCTGTCCGCGGAAGCTCACCGGTTTCTCGCTTCTGCCCTCAACACCTGCACCCCGGAACTGATCCGTGCGCGCTGTCGTTTTTGATTCCCGTCTGCACTTCACGCCAGACGCCACGCTCCGCAATCCCCGCGGCAACGAAATCCTCGTGGATGTCCTGCAGGCCGGTATCTGCGAAACAGATCTGCAACTGTGCCAGGGATACATGGGATTTCAGGGAATCCTCGGCCATGAATTTGTCGGTATCGCCCGGACCGGTCAGTTCGCCGGGCAGCGAGTCGTCGGGGAGATCAACTGCCCCTGCCACAACTGCGACACCTGCCGCCGTGGCCTGATCAGCCATTGCCCGCACCGCACGGTCGTCGGCATCCTGAACCACGACGGTGCCTTCGCAGACACCGTTCTGATCCCCGAATCCGGCCTGCATGCCGTGCCCGACAGCATCAGCACGGAAACTGCTGTCTTTGTGGAACCACTGGCCGCCGCCTGCCGCATACCACAGCAGATCGCCATGGATGGCCAGCGAGTCACAGTGCTGGGAGACGGACGACTGGGCAACCTGTGTGCTCAGGTGCTGCGTCATCACGGCTGCCACGTTCACGTCATTGGCAAACATCCGACCAAACTGAATCTGCTCCGCGAACTTGGTATCAACTGCTCGCTGCTGGCCGACCTGTCCCCCGACCGCAGCTCCGATATCGTGGTGGACTGCACCGGTTCACCCACCGGCCTGACAACGGCATTGCAGCTGGTCCGCCCCTGCGGAACCATCGTGCTGAAAACCACCGTCGCCGCCACTCAGACACTGCACATGGCACCCTTCGTCATCGATGAAATCACACTGCTGGGATCCCGCTGCGGCCCGTTCACCGATGCCCTGCAGCTGCTGGCGAACGGCGCCATCACCGTCGCACCGCTGCTGTCAGCCAGCTACCCGCTGGAAGATGCTGAAATCGCCTTCACTCACGCAGCCCGCAAAGATACGCTCAAAGTACTGCTCAACATTCGCTGATACTGCTGTTTTCCTGAAAGACCCGTTTCATGACCGATGCTCTGCCAGTTCTCAGCCCCGACCAGATGCGAGCCTGGGTGCACGCAAATCTGCCGCTCGAAGATTTTCGAAATCGTCGTGTCCTGCTGATCATTCCCGATAACACTCGCACCGCTCCTCTGAACGTGCTGTTCCCGGCGATTCGCAGCCTGCTGCGACCCATCACGGCAGCGCTCGACGTCCTCGTGGCACTGGGCACTCATCCTCCCATGCCGCAGGAACGCATTCGCGGCATGCTGGGAATCGCCGACAGTGACCCCTGCACCGATGTGGGCCTGTTCAATCATGCATGGGACAACCCGGCCGAACTGGCCACCATCGGTAAGCTCACCGAAGCTCAGACCCGGGAAATCTCTGACGGCGTGCTGTCGATGGAAGTCCCGGTCCAGATCAACCGTCGAATACTGGACTATGACACGGCGCTGATCCTCGGCCCCGTGTTCCCGCACGAAGTTGTTGGCTTCAGCGGAGGCAACAAGTACTTCTTCCCAGGCATCTCCGGCCCGGAACTGCTGAACTTCTTTCACTGGCTCGGTGCCCTGATCACCAACGTCGGCATCATCGGCATCCAGGATACTCCTGTGCGTCGAGTCGTCGATCAGGCCGCTCGCCTGATCCCCCTGGAACGTCGCTGTCTCGCCTTTGTCGTCGCCACCGATGCCTCACCCTACGGCATGTTCTATGGCACGCCGGAACAGGCCTGGCGACAGGCATCGGAATTGTCCGGCCGAGTCCACATCAAGCGGCAGCCGAAGCCATTCCGCCAGGTCCTGTCCTGTGCGCCCCACATGTACGACGAGCTGTGGGTGGCCGGAAAATGCATGTATAAGCTGGAACCCGTCGTAGCCGACGGCGGTGAACTGATCATCTATGCTCCGCACATGAAGGAGATCTCAGTCACTCACGGCCACAACATCGAGAAGATCGGCTACCACGTCCGCGATTACTTCACAAAACAATGGGATCGTTTCCGCGACTTTCCCTGGGGCGTCCTCGCCCACTCCACCCATGTCCGCGGTACCGGCACGTTTGAGAACGGGATTGAACGTCCGCGAGTGCAGGTGACGGTTGCGTCGCAGATCCCGCGTGAAGTCTGCGAACGAATCAACCTCGGATATCGCGATCCGGCCGAAATCGATGTCGAATCCTTCGCCAATCGGGAACACGAGGGCATCCTGCTGGTCCGCAAGGCCGGCGAACACCTGTACCGCCTGAACGACGGTGTCAGCACGAGGCTGCCATGAAAAATGACGTCATTGCCGGACAGTTCGAGCTGCTGGCGGATCTGCTGGAAATTCAGAGTGCCAATCCGTTCCGCATACGCGCCTACCGAAACGCCGCTCGCACCATTTCCTCCACCTCCGATTCCCTCGCAGATCTCGCCGCCACCGGCGGAGACCTGACGCAGCTGCCGGGGATCGGCAAGGACCTCGCCCGCCAGATCATCGAGATTGCTCAGACGGGAAAACTGAAAAGCCTCGAAGAACTGCAGCAGCAGATTCCTTCCGGCGTCGTCGACATGCTGCGGATACAGGGAGTTGGTCCGAAGAAGGTGTCGGTGTTCTTTAACGAACTGCACCTGACATCCCTCGCGGAACTGAAAGCGGCCTGCGAAGCCGGCCGCATTTCGCAGCTGAAGGGATTTGGCAAAAAAACCGAAGAGTCCATCCTGCAGAACATTGATCAGGCGGCTGCCAGTGCCAGCCGATTCTCCATCGCCGATGCCCGGGCTGCGGTTGAGACCATTGTGGCCGACCTGCGCCAGCTGCCCGCTGTCGTCCGCTGCGAAGCGGCCGGCAGCTGCCGACGCAGACGGGAAACCTGCGGTGACCTCGATGTGCTCGCCATCTGCTCGGACCCGGCTCCGCCCATGGACCGCCTCGCCGCACATCCGCTCGTGGCCTCGGTCCTGCAGCGAGGCGAAACGAAGCAGCGAGTCCGACTGGTGTCGGGAATCGAACTGGATCTGCGAGTCGTGCCGGAAGAATCCTTCGGCGCTGCGATGCAGTACTTCACCGGGTCAAAGGAACACAATGTCGTGCTGCGACAGCGTGCCAAAGACCTGGGCCTGAAGATCAATGAATACGGCGTCTTCCGCGGTGACGAGACGGTCGCCGGCCGCACAGAAGAAGACGTGTACGCGGCCGTGGGTCTGCCGTGGATACCGCCGGAGCTGCGGGAAAATCGCCGCGAATTCGAATGGGCCGATCGCCGACAGCTGCCTGAACTGATACAGCAGACCGACATCCTCGGTGACCTGCACATGCACACAACAGCGTCCGACGGCGCCGGCACCATCGCCGAAATGGCCGCCGCAGCCAAAGCTCGCGGACTGCAGTACATCGCCATCACGGATCACAGCAAGCGAGTTTCCATGGCAAATGGCCTGGACGCGGACAGACTCAGAAAACACTGGGCTGAAATCCGCCGAGTTCGCGAACAGATCAGCGGCATCCAAATCCTCTGCGGCATCGAATGCGATATCCTTGAAGATGCCACGATGGACCTGCCCGACGATGTGCTGGCAGAAGCTGACTGGGTCGTGGCCGTATTGCACTACGGGCTGCGACAGCCGCGTGAACAGATCATGCAGCGACTGCTGAACGCCATTCGCAATCCGCATGTGGACGCCATCGGCCACTGCACCGGACGCATGATCGGTCGTCGCGAAGGCGCGGACGTGAATTTCGCTGATCTGCTGAAAGCCGCAGCCGATCACCAGGTCATGCTGGAAATCAATGCTCACCCCAGTCGACTTGATCTGGACGACGTGCACGCCGCCGCCGCTCGGGATCACGGCATTCCCATTGTCATCAGCACCGACTCGCACTCAGTGAATGGCTTTGATGTACTGCAGTACGGAGTCGATCAGGCGCGGCGAGCCGGTCTGACAGCCAAAGACGTGGCCAACACCCGGCCACTGCCCGAATTTCTGAAACTGCTGAAATCCTGAACCCGCGCAGGGCACGGAGTGAACTCGGGCAGAAAGTACGCGATCGGCACTGCGCTGCCCGGGCTTTCCAGCCCGAGACCTGTTTTGCAGGGCTCAGGTGTTTTGGCGGGCCGATCATGCCGTGTCACGGCACGGCCTTTTGTCCTCGGTGTCAGAAATGCCCGAGCTGCGTGACGGGGCCTTGGGTCAAGGGTGTGCATCACCCCTCACCCCCGACCCCTTCTTCCCTTCCAGGGGCGAGGGGGGCCACGTCGGCTTTCAACACCACAAAAAACACAAAATCCTCCCCTCGCCCCCAACGGGGGAGAGGGGCCGGGGGTGAGGGGGAAAGACACCCTGCCACAAAAAGGAGACACGAGAAAGTTGACAGCAGAAAACAGCTGCCGACCCTGAGATTTATCCGTGAAAATCCGTGTTCATCCGTGGCGAAAAAACGCCTCTGATCCGTGATTCGCCAGGGCAGAACTCGGGCTGAAGTCCGAACTGTGTTCAGCCGTGGCGAGTCGCGGCGCGGCGGAGACCTCGGCAGAAATAGTCCACCGTCGCGTCCGCTTCCACCGTGGCTACAATCTCCAGATTCGTCTGGCGATGCTGGAATCGCCGGCGATCCAGGACGAGTGTTCCGCGAGTCAGGTCGCCCGAAGTTTCCACGTCGGCGGCCACGTGAGCCGTGTCAAAGCTGGCCACTCGCGATGCAATCGCCAGTGCCGCTGCGGCCGGCAGAGTCACCTCTTCAAAAGGCATCAACTGCCGGCAGGCTCGAGCAGAATACTGCAGCAGACCAGTTGCCAGCTCGCCCACCGGGGTCGACGGGATCAGACCACTCAGTCGTTCAATGTCCTCAAACGTCAGTCCCGCACTGTGCCCCACCTCCAGCGGAACCAGAATCTTGCCTACCGGCGAACGAATCACCGTGCCGGCCGCCTGAGGATCAGACCAGAAATTAAACTCGGCCGTCGCCGTGACGTCACCCACAGCATGCAGCGAACCACCCAGACAGATCAGACCGTTCAGCAGCACCGGCAGCTCAGGGTCCAGCTCAAACGCCATCGCCACATTCGTCAGCGGACCAAATGTCAGTATCCGCACCTCGCCCGGATGTTCACGGACGACATCGACGATCAGTCGAGCTGACTCGCGGCGGTTGTGCAGATCGGGCACCAAAGGTTCGACGTCGCCCAGCCCAAAGCGACCGTGCAGGGCCTGGGGATGCGGCAGCCCTTCGGGCAGTTCGGCCAGCGGCCCCTCGGAATATGCAGCCTGCCCGATCCGCGGATGCCGCAACGGATCCATCAGATCCGTCAGGTAGTGCAGATTCCGAGTCGCCTGGGGACCGGACACGGTGCCGCCACAGGCCGTCAGCGCCAGCACATCCAGCGCGGGATCAGCCAGCGCAATTAATATGGCCAGTGCGTCGCCAATACCCGGGTCAGCATCGATGAGCAGCTTTTGAGTCACAGTGCGATCCGCAGATGATTACTTCAGGCTGGTGACAGAATTCGGCGAGCAGACGTTCGCGATCCACCACCGGTATTCTACAATTGAGACGGGGAAATTGCCCCTGTGAAATCTGTTCTGACTGTCGCGCTGAACGGGAAATTCATGACAACACCGCAGATCTGCAGAATCGGCGAGTCCCGGCGCTGGGCGGACATCGTCATTTACCAGGGAATTGCCCGCTGGGTCGAAGTCGCCAGTGACCTCTCAGCCCCTGCCGCCACCCAGATCCGGCAGGTGCTGTCGCAAATTGACGCCACACTGGCCCAGATCGGCAGCAGCCGTGAATCACTGCTGCAGATCATCATCCACCTTGCCGACCTCGCCGATGCCGCCGAACTTAACCAACAGTGGGATCAGTGGGTCCCCCCCGGACACGCCCCTGTCCGAGCCTGCGTCCAGTCCGGCCTCGGCGGCGGCTGCAAAGTGGAAATGATCATCGAAGCCGCCGTCAGCTGAGAACGCGCCCAGGCAGAAACACACCGCAGGCGAATTGCACAATCGTCGTGTTTTGCCGGTCAGGGCTCGGGCTGGAAAGCCCGAGCTACGGTTTGTCCTTCAATGTCTGTCAGGCGCCAAAAACAACCACTGCTCTACAACCACACCTACTTCGGAAACTGCGCCTCATTGATCTTCTGAATGCCGCTGTCCGGGTCCGCGATCTGCAGCTTTCCCACCAGTCGCAGCTTGTCCGGTCGCTCACACACCTTGTCACGACACGCCTGATAGTGAATCTCCACTGTCACCTCGGCCTGCTCGGCCAACTCCGTTGCATCCGTCTCCAGCACACCGTAAATCATCACTTTGCCGTCATACACCACCTGCGGTGTTTCGCCGGCTTCCGCTGATAACTCGTGACCCTCCGGATACTTCACCCGCGTCAGCCTGACCTTCTGACCACTGCTGACCTTCACCTCCGTCGGTATCAGATAATCCTCACTGGCCGGATTCGCATTCACATGCCAGCCCTCCGCCACCGTCAGCTCAATCGCCACCGGACACTTCCCGCCCCGCGGCAGCTTGTTGTAAAACGGATAAATTTTCGCCTTGATCGGTCGTGCCTCCTTCTTCTTCTCGTCCGACTTCCCGGCCACCGCAGCGCCCGACTTCTCATCAACCGCAGCCTGCCACATCGGCATCGACGCCGGTCGCACAGCGCCCGCAGAACGCAGCCAGCCCGCTCCCCTGCCACCACCCACGTCCGCCCGCCCCACCTTCACGCCAGCACCCAGGTGCTGCTGCAACGCCAGACCCAGACCCGCACAGCTGGCCGGAGACTGAATCATCGTACCGCTGAATCGACGCAGCAGCTCTTCCGCCACACCTTTGTACTCCGGAACCACCTCCCGAAATGCCAGCACATTCAGCAGCGCCACACTGTTGCCCGACGGTGATACCGAGTCGTACACGGAGCTGGTACGAGCAAACAGTTTTTCATGATCGTTCGACGTGAAGAAGAACGTCTTCTGACCGGCATCGTAAAACAGCTCCATCTGCTTCGCCGTCAGTCGCTTCGCCTCATCCTGCCAGCGCTGCTGGCCAGTCGCCTGATGCAATGCTCGCAAAGCCGCCGCCAGACACGCATAGTCGTCCAGATAGGCCCGCGGACCCTGCACGCCCTGACGCCACGAACGCACCAGCTGCCCGGACGGATCCTGCAGCTTGTCCAGCAGAAACCCGGCTGCCCGCTCCGCCAGTTGCAAATCACCCGCTCGATCAGGCAGACGACCGCTGGTCGCCAGCGCCTGAATCATCAGCGCGTTCCATTCCGTCAGCACCTTGTCGTCCAGAAATGGCCGCGGGCGAGCACTTCGGCGCTGCAGCAGCTTCGCTCGCGCTGCACCCAACCCCTCGCCAATACCCGCCTGCTCCCGCGGCAGATACAGAATGCGACCATGCTCGAAATCCTGCGGCTCGCCAAACCCGTACACCCGCAGAAATTCGTCCGCCTCCGCACCCAGCACCTCCCGAACCTCCGCTTCCGTCCACACATAAAACTCGCCCTCGATCGCGTTCGTTTCTGCATCCAGAGCCGAACAGAAGCCGCCGTCAGGCAACGTCATTTCGCGAGTCAGAAAGCCCACCAGTTCGTCCACCACCTGCTGATACAGCGGATTGGCTTCCACCTGCAATGCCTCGGCATACACCTCCAGCAGCTGCGCCTGGTCGTACAGCATCTTCTCAAAATGCGGCACCGTCCACGTTCGCTCGGTACTGTACCGATGAAAACCGCCACCCAGATGGTCGCGGATCCCGCCCTTCGCCATCGACGTCAGCGAATTGCTGACCATATCCCACAATGTCTTCTCGCCCGTCTGACGGTACAGGCTGAGCAGAAATCTGAGCCGGGGCACGTTCGGAAACCGCGGGCCATCCGGCCGACGCGGATTGAAATCGACTCCGCCCCACATCGGGTCATACTGCCCCTGAATGCCTTTTGAAATCGCCTGCAGCAGTGCCGCATTCAGCTCGACCGGCTCCGCCAGCACCCCCGGTCCCGACAGACGCCGAACTTCGCGAGCAATCATGCCGGAGGTCTGATTCACGGACTCACGTTTGCCCGTCCACAGCTCGTGAATTCGTTCCGCCGCCGTCAGAAACCCGGTACGGCCATCCGGAGTATCCTCGGGAGGCAGGTACGTGGCACCGGCAATCGGGTTGCCTTCCCCATCCAAAAACATGGACAGTGGCCAGCCACCACCCGCACGACTGCCGGCCGCCTGCTGATACACAATCAGACTGGTCATGTAGATGTCGTCAACATCCGGTCGCTCTTCACGATCCACTTTGATGCACACATACTTCTCGTTCATGTATGCCGCAATCTTCTCATTCGAAAACACTTCCCGCTCCATCACGTGGCACCAGTAGCAGCTGCTGTAGCCCACGGACAGAAACACGGGCTTGTCTTCCGCCCGCGCCTTCTCAAAGGCTTCCGGTCCCCACGGATACCACTGAATGGGATTGTGAGCATGCATCAGCAGGTACGGGCTGGATTCGCGAGCCAGTCGGTTTGCCGGATGCCTGTTCTTCTCAGCCGTTTGTCCTGACACCGCAGCACCCTCCGCAGGCTCATCGGCTCCCACCAGACCAGCAGACACCAGCAGCGCTGCCGATACAGCACACACCGCCAGCGCCAGACTTCGCGACGACCAGCACACCGCAATCCCGTTCATAGCACCGCCCCGTTTCCACCCGATCGCCACTGTCCGCACTCCACACTCGACTGCCATTCTTCGCTGGTCCGCAATCAGGGTTGAGCCCCCAAATGCGAAAATCCGGCGTTTCACCCGCAGTCTACCCGCTGCACCTCACACTGGCGAAGCCCACGGAGCCTGGGTAATTCAGGAAAATTCTGAGACCTCCGCCACCGCGGAATCAGCAGTTCCCGCCGTTACCGGCAATTCCGGCGATAAACCAGGGGTTTCAGGCAGAACAGGAAATCAGCGCAACAACTGCCGGTTCCGCAAATCCATCATGCTGCAGGAACTGTTCGACCGAAACAGACGACAGCGAATTCTGTCGGCCAGGCCGCGCCACGTCATCGGCGCCGCTGCAGCCACAGACTCCGCCTCGCCCGCGAATTCATAGTGCCGCGATCGGACGAAATCATGACCTCACCTCTTATTGCCATGCTGCCCGAAGGTCACCGCATGGATCGGCAGCTGGGTATCGTCTTTGACGTTACCCCGCCCAATCCGGACGACCTGACGCAAATCAATAACATTCAGTCCCGCGAACAGCTCCTGCTGAACCAGAACGGCGTATTCTTCCTGTCACAGATTGCGCTGTGGCACTCACGCGAAATGAATGCCTTTGCGCCAATTCTGGAAATCACTCTGGCGCGAATCATCGATGAAAACTGGGTTGCCCAGGCCCGGGAACTGTGTCTGCAGCGCAAGGCTGTGGTTGAAAGTTACCCGTCCACCTTCTTCCGCATGCTGACCGTGGTTGTGTGCGCGCTGCTGGCCGGAGTTCTCGTCGTGTGGGCCATCGGTACACACTACAACAAACCGCTCACCGGAATCCTGTCAGCCGACATCACCACCGTGCAGGCCCCGGCCGATGCACGGCTGGCCGAAGTCCACGTACGCCCCGGGGATGAAGTCTTCACCGGTCAGCCACTGCTGCAACTGGAAAACACCGAGATTTCACAAAAGATCGCTGGCATCATGCAGCAGCTGCAGAGCACCGAACAGGAGCTGCTGCGCCTGGAAGCTCAGGCCGCCATTGAACTGGAATGGCGACGACGCGACGTGGATGCTGACATCGCCCGACTGCGATTCACTGTGGCTGATCTGCCGCGAGCTGTTGATCCGCGGAATTCCGCCTCGCGCGGTCGTCGCATTACCGCCACACCGGCATCCGCCTCACATCCGGCCCCCATGCCCGCCGCAGCCGTCACACTGCTGCAGGCCCGTCGCAACACCGCCGGACAGATTCTGTTCTTCGACGGTCAGAAACCAACCGCTGCTCTGACGGAACCGCATCACGCCACACCGCCGATTACTCCCGGCACGGCACCCGCAGAACCAGCCCCGGCTGCAGCACCACCGCAGACTCCGACTGCACAAACACCGGTCCAGACCGTGGCTGCTGCTGTCGCTGGACCGGCCGCTGACGATCTGAGCCAGGCACCGGAACCCCAGGAAGCCAAACCCGCCACAGAAAATACTCACACACTCACAGCCCTCACCGAAGCGGAAGCCGAAATCACACGCCTGCAGTCGGTGCGGACCGAACTGCCGGCGCGAGTCGATGCAGCAACGGGCGTGACGGCTGCACGAGCACGCCGTGACGGGCTGCTGGCCGAACTGCAGTCCCTGAAAACAACCAGTCCTGACATCAAAGTACAATCCCCGGTCTATGGCATCGTCGGACAGGTCCGCGGTCGACAGGGGGAACAGGTTGCCGCCCGCGACATCATGCTGAAAATTCTGCACACGGACCGTCGCTGCGTACTGGTGCAGCTGCCGACACCGCGAGTCCACGAATTGTCGATGGGTGAAGAAGTGGAGCTCAAATTCCCGGGCAACCAGACGTACCGGGGTAAAGTGGTCGAGCTTCCGCTGATGGCCGACGAACAGGCCAACCGCAGTGAAACCACCACCATGGTCCGCATCGACCCCGTCGGCCGCCTGTGGCCGGCCGTCCCCATCGGATGCCAGATCGAAGTCGTCTCAATCCGCTGACGCCCGGACAATCTTCGCCGCTCAGGCAACCCCGCCGCGCCCGTCTGTGGCACCAAAAAACACAAAATCCTCCCCTCG